>Ga0307429_1000170_pt1 | contig 47378 bp, 41 predicted proteins | sample SalMarWE160230MG_FD_202151 | JGI IMG/M metagenome (GOLD analysis project Ga0307429, IMG submission 202151) | Salt marsh sediment microbial communities from the Plum Island Ecosystem LTER, Massachusetts, United States - WE1603-230 | ecosystem: Environmental > Aquatic > Marine > Intertidal zone >... | reverse complement strand
CAGTTGAGCATACGATTGATCGCAGTTGGTGTCCTGAGTGCAAAAGAATAGTTGAGCCTAAAGTGCCGGAGGCACTGGAGAAGTGTACGTTTGGCAATCGCATCCTGGCATTCAGTTCCTGGCTGCACTATGGTCTGGGCTCAACGCTTTCACAAATCGTTGAGACATTCAACTATCATTTACAAACGCCTATCAGCGAAGGCGGTTTGGTCGAAATGTGGCATCGGCTGGCTAAGATTTTAACGCCATGGTACGAACAGCTTAAGAAGGATGCTTTAAGTTCTGCGGTACTGCATGGTGATGAGACCGGCTGGCGTGTTAACGGCAGGACACACTGGTTGTGGTGTTTTGGTAATTCCGATGTTACCTATTATATGATAGACCGTTCTCGCGGCTCACCTGCGATCAATGAGTTTTTTCAGGAGTTTTTTGACGGTGTTCTGATCACGGATTTCTGGGCGGCATACAATGCTGTCTGCTGCGCCGATCGTCAGATGTGCCTGGTGCATTTGCTCGGCGAGTTGAAGAAGGTTGTGATGTATAAAGATTCAAGCGGAGATTGGGCGGCGTTTTCAAAAAAGCTCAAACGGCTGGTGCAGGATGCTGTCAGACTGTGGAAACGCCGGGAAGAATTTGACGAGGTGATATATGCTTCACGACGAAAACGGATTGAGCTTCGCCTTAGAGAATTGATCGAGACACAATGGGATAACAGCGAAGCTAAGCGTTTGCGTAAACGTCTTGATAAATATGAGGATTATTTGTTTACGTTTCTGGATAAGCCGTATGTCCCGTTCGATAACAATCATGCCGAACGTTCTATTAGACCGGCCGTGATCATGCGAAAGAACAGCTATACGAATCGTAGCGATAAGGGTGCTCGGACACAAAGCACCCTGATGAGTATCCTTCGGACGCTAAAACAGCGTAACGCCAACCCTATTTCAACAATAGCAGAAGCATTAAGAAAATACATTCAAACCGGAAACATCCCCCCGCTTCCTCCAAGAAATCATGGCACTTGAGTGAGATGTTACGAAAATCCTTATGAAATCTTAAACCGACAACCTTATATTCAATTCCATACCGCTTTTTGAAAAATGATTTATAGCGGGAGCTTTTTCTTCATCATCTACTACTCGCATTCGGGTGGTTTTATTCGCAAAGGCATCAGTCAGCCTGCGTTCGAAGTTCCCGCTGCCCCCGCTTCTTGTAGTGTTCCAACGCACTCTCACGGCAGTCGAAGTCCTTGTCCGTGTACAACAACATTGTTTCACCAATAAGAATCTCATCCCCATCGGTTAGAATGGCACTCTCGGTAAGCTTGCCCCCATTTACGAATACCCCATGCCTGCTCTGCATGTCGTCCACATAATACCTGTTCGTCGCCTTATCGAACCATATCCGCAGGTGCTTTCGTGATACCAACACATCCAATATTTGCAAGGAAATGGCCTCGTCCCGGCCTATAACACTGGTTCGTCTTCCGAGCGGCAAGTACTCTCCCTTCTGATTTCCCGACGTTATGATAACAGAACCCATTTTCGATCCCTCGATTACAAGTTTCTCGATATTTATTTAAAATTGTATCGCCACTGTACATAGCAGTCAACTACGTCCCTTGTATGTAGATTTTCACTGGATTGAAGCTGCGAAAATGCAAAGAGTTGTAAGAGTACCCATAGAATTTCCCAGAACACCGCTGGAAGGCCATATTAGCAACGATCTTGCCTTGAGGGGTATCCATAGGGCATATTTACAGATATAAAACGCCAGAGTAGCCATAGAAGCTACTCTGAGAGCAGGAATTAGCCTTTTCTTTGTATTGCCACGACTGTTTGTGTTATAATCATAATAGATAAGCATACCAACGAAACTGATTATTCTTTGAGTGAGACGGAAAGTTGTTATGCACAAGCAAAAAGGCTTTACACTGATAGAACTTCTAGTAGTCATAGCCATCATTGCTCTGCTGATGGGGATATTGATGCCGGCGCTGTCGCGTGTGAAAAAACAGGCCAGGTCTGTGGCCTGTCAGGCACTGCTCAAACAGTGGGGCGTCATTTGGGCCATGTATTGCGACGACAACAATGGCCGTTTCTCTGAAGCCGGCAACCTCAACTGGCTGCGCGGGACGTGGGTGATAGCGTTGCGCTCGCAGTACAGAACAAGGTCCAAGATTCTTTTGTGCCCGGCGGCGGCAAAGCGACGTTCCTCAGCCGGAGGCAGCATACTGGAGTATGGGGATTCCTCGCATACCTATATCATGGGATCAGGAGGGCTCTTTAATTCACAAGAAGAGGCCAGCTACGGCGGAAATAACTGGATTTATTACGCTGAAGGCAACGGCGCGATTCAGGGCCGTCCGATCCCCTGGAATTGGAAAATCAAGGATGTTGCTCAAGCGTCGAGAGCGCCCGTCTTTGCCGATACCATGTGGCGGGGCGGCGGACCCTGTTATCGTACTAGTGAGTCAGCGGCGCCGTCTCCCACTTTCAACCGCATCATCCCCCCGGAATACGATGGCCAATGGATTAACTACAGCAATGAAATGATGCACTTTGCCATCAACCGGCACCAAACGGGTACGAACGTACTCTTTATGGATTGGACGGTTAGGAGTGTAGGACTCAAGGAGCTGTGGACGCTGAAGTGGCATCGCAAGTATCCGGTAAACGGTCCTTGGACCAAGGCCGGCGGGGTTCAGCCCAGTGACTGGCCCGAATGGATGAGACACTTTAAGGACTACTGATAAGCATTCAAGCTCCTGCGGATATCTCGCTTTTTCCTCTCCCTCCGCTTCGCAGGGGCTTTTTTATGCGATTATCTGTCTGCGGTAGTGTATAATTGCGGGAAAGTAATTTAGGCTAAAAAGAAAGGAGTTTCATATGCCTACATACCCAATAAGTGTTTCTACACCTAAGCGGCTTCCTAAAAGGTATCCTCCTGATACTGGTAGAGTATGCGCACAGAAAATTGAAGACTATATAAATGAGCAAGCTAAGGATTCCAAAGTAACCGTCTTAATGTATTATGAAATAGCAGACGTCACGGATATAGATAAGGAAATCGTAAGGCGTTGTCTGATGCCATTGGGTGGGAGCCGTGATGGTATTACGATTAACAATCCGGATTTTAAAGACGAAACCGGCCCCTAAAAGGCCATTTAAGATTTGATTTTCAGGGCTTTGAATTATACTATTGCTGTATGATGCAAAGAACACCCAAGACCATTACAAAACCCATTCTTCAACTTTGTGAGGAATTAAACAAAACCCAGAAGCCGTATTTGTCATTATCAATAGAAAAGATATAGGGCCAGCAGTATTTGCCAGCCCTATAATAAGAATCAAAATATATCACCTGCCTAGACGCCGAAGATAAACATCTCCCTCCTTGCTGATGCGTAGCTGCTTATTGCAACTGCCCGATTGATCCTGGCGGGGCGTAAGGCCTAAATGGGGGCCGACGGCTCGACTTTTGTCAAAACGATCCGGGGACTCGAGGGTGAGGATAAAGGCCAATGATGTAATCAAACCGACACCCTGGATCTGTTGTAAGCAGGCGGTTTCCGGATAAACAGTGAGAGCCAACTGTTCGATCTTACATTTATAACCTCGAATTTGCTGACTTAACGAGGCAATTTGTTCGACCAAAGGCATCAAGGCCGTACGCAGAGAATCGGGCATGAAGGTTTGGGCCCGTTTGTGGAAACAATCGGCACTACACGCCGGTAATCGTTCACCTATGGCCTTGACCGTACTACGTACATGGTTGATCAGATCGGTTCGTAGACGCACCAGCATGTCACGGGCTTTGATCTGTTCCAGGTCTATTTGTGCCTGTTGACTACGGTGACGGATCGGATAAAGCAGTTGCCGGTCAAACCGTGCGATTCGGGCCAGCATTTCGGCATCCTTGACATCGGTCTTCTGCGAACGGGCCCAGATCATCCGGAGTTTCCGAGCATTACCGACCAGCACTTTACAGCCCAGGGCTTTCAGATCACGGCTGATCCATGGGGAATGAGTCCCATTTTCCATTGCCACCAGGGCTCCTGCATACGGCTGGAAAACCTTTCGGAGCTGTTTTCGGGTATTGCCTACGGCAAAGCGGTCCATCACATGGCCCTTTTGATCCAACACGCAAACCTCATGATTCTTGTCGCCTAAATCCATTCCGATTTTTACATTAGTCATGGCTATTCTCCTTTATTGACGTTGTCAATTGCACCTTAAAATACGAGTGCGTATTATCGAGCCTCACAGGCCCGAGGGGAATAGCCTTCTCATCTTAACTTTGTCACGCTTTAGAAGAAATTCGAATCGGTACATATTTAGCGGTTTGATTTCAACTGGACAGAAAGCAGATAATTGAAGACAATAGGGTTATATGAAGGCACTCGAAGTCAAGACACTGACGAAACAGTATGGTTCAGCCAGAGGCGTCGAGGACTTGTCCTTCGGCATCGAAAAGGGCGAGATATTCGGCTACCTCGGCCCAAATGGTTCGGGCAAGACGACCACGATACGTTGTCTGATGGGCCTGCTCAGACCGACGAGCGGCCAGTGTAGCCTGTTGGGTGAGCGAGTCATGTCGGGACAGGCGACGCAGCATACGCGTATCGGTTATCTGCCCGGCGATTTTCGTACATGGCCGGGACTGACGGCACGAAAGTCACTGACACTCCTGGCAAGGCTCGGCAACGGCAACGAAGTGGACAAGCGGCAGCAAGAGCTGGCCGAGCGACTCGATCTGGATCTGGATCGACGCGTTCGCGCCCTGTCAAAGGGCAATCGTCAGAAGGTGGGTGTCGTCTTTGCGTTTCAACATAAGCCCGAAGTGCTCATTCTGGATGAGCCCACGATAGGACTCGACCCGCTCGTGCGCCAGGTTGTGCTGGACTTGATTCGCGAGGCCGCACAGGCGGGGGCAACCGTGCTACTATCCTCTCATGACCTGAGTGAAGTGGCCGCCGTCTGCGGGCGGGCTGCCATATTGCGTCAGGGCCGCCTGATTGAGCTGGCCCCGATTTCAAAGATAGTCCAACAGGGAGAGAGGCGTCTGAAGGTCTGGTTTGTCAAAGGAACCAAAGTCCCACCGCTGCCGACCGACGGTCTGCCCGGAGTCCGCATGATCCAGCAAAATGATACATCGCTCCATCTTGCTTATCACGGCACCGCCGAGGCCGTGATAAAATGGCTCGCCCGGTTTCCCGTCGACCGCATCGCCACACCGGAGACATCGCTGGAGAATGCCTTTATTCAATACTACCGGCAGGAGGCGAACCATGGAGACTAAGCAATATACCTCGTTCCCATTGCCGCTGCTGCGATTCTGGACGCTTCGAATCCTGCCTGCGTGGGGTTTTATTGCTCTAATAATCTTCCTTTTTCAGATAGCCATATGCGGCATCGTGAATGACAACGAAAGCGTCAAAACATTCCTTCAGTTTGTCGACATGCTCCCTTCGTTTATCAAATCGATTTTAGGGGGCGAGGCGTTACAGGTCGGCAACGTATCGGGGCTCATTGCAATCGGTTATCAGCATCCTCTGGTTCTGACCTTGTACATGCTCTTTGCCGTGGGCGTCCCGACCTCCCTGCTGGCCGGTGGAGTACAAAACGGCACCATGGAATTGATACTGAGCCGCCAGGCGACAAAAACCCATGTCTATATATGCGCCGGCCTCATCACGGTCACCGGCATGTTTACGCTGGTCATGGTAATGTTTACCGGGACGGTCGCCGCCACCAGTATATACGACTTCGGCCAGCCGATTCCGCTGTATTCCTTCTTTAAAATAGCAATCATCGGCGGCATGCTCGCCAGCGCCGTCGGGGGAGTTTCACTGCTGTCGGCGGCGTGTTTTAGACGAGGCACCGCCGTCGGACTGACGGTCGTCTATTTAGCGGTGAACTATTTTGTCTCGATCATCGCAGACTGGTGGCCCCGAATGAAATGGATGTCGCCGGCAACGATTTTTCATTACGTTCACGGTCCGGAGATATTCAACGGAGCCTGGCCTGTCGGAGACTTCTATGTCTTGGTATCACTGCTTGTCGTCTCGTCCCTTTTAGGCGGCATCATATGGTATCGCCGCGATTTGCCGCTGTAATACAGAGTATATGGAAAAACAAACAAGAGCTTATTTGTGTGCTTCTGCCGCCGTTTTGTTCTGGGCTACTTCCGCGTCAGCTTTCAAGATTTCGCTTCGCCATGTAGATGTATTCTCGCTTTTGTTTTATGCTTCGATCACTTCAACCGTTGCTTTCTTTATATACATTTTGCTTTCGAACAGGCTGAGCTTGTTTAAGAACCTCTCTGGAAAAGACTACCTGTATTCCGCCCTGCTGGGTTTTCTTAATCCCTTCCTTTATTATGCCGTATTATTCAAGGCATATTCGATACTCCCGGCACAGGAGGCCCAGCCGCTGAATTTCGTCTGGCCGATAACGCTCGTGTTATTGTCGATCCCTTTGCTAAAGCAGAAAATCAGACCCAGGGACATTCTCGCGACGCTCATATGCTTTGCGGGTGTTTTTGTAATCTCTACACGAGGGGACATTATCGGATTCAAATTCACCAGCATCACAGGCGTCGCACTTGCGACGGGCAGTTCCGTCGTCTGGGCATTGTTCTGGATTTACAACGTGCGCGATAAACGCGATGAAGTAGTCAGACTTTTTCTTAACTTCTTATTCGGGTCGGTTCTTACGTTTCTCTTGATGGCGATTCTGGGGGGCGTGCACGTCCCGAATTCGCCCGGCTTGCTCGGAGCGGTTTATGTGGGATTATTCGAAATGGGAATCACGTTCCTGCTGTGGCTCAAAGCGTTGAAACTCTCGAAAACAACCGCACATGTCACGAACTTGATCTACATGGTGCCTTTCCTTTCGCTCGTATTGATTTGGTTTACAGTCGGCGAGACGATTCTTCCTTCCACGATCGTCGGCCTTGTTTTCATCGTTGGCGGCATCGTTTTACAGAGACTCTAAGTTAAATCTCCCGATCGCAAAGTACCTACATTTTACCTCTTCCAATTACTTTCTGCCCCTTTTCAATCTCAATGCATTGCCCACTTTTCACACTTTTTCAGGTACGACGAACGGCTTTCGATACGGGCGCGTCAGCAGCTTATCGGCTTGGGCATTGCCCACGAATTTTTCGGTCCTGGGATTGAACTTCAGCATCGGCCCAAGCTGGTAAGTGTTCTTCGATAAATCAAGGCCCAGGGTTCCGTTTACAGTCTGCTGAATCGTTTCCCATGACTTGGCGACTTCCTCGTGCTTATCGAGCACATCGGGCCTGGTCTTACCGGAAACCTGTTGTCCCAGCCGGTAAGAGATATTGCCCAAATGGCAGCACGCCGCGGACAGATGCGCCTTGTCGATGCCGGCATGGAGATCTTTACTGTTGCGGGTGCGCATACACTGGATGAAGTTCTCGAAAATGTCTCCGGGGCCCATTTCGAAGTCGACTTCGCCCAGGTCTTCGCCCTTGTCCGAACCTTTGGGATAGAATTTGCCGCCCTTGATTACTCCTTCTTCGAGGTAGAATTCGTTGCCGACTTTTTTCGGATACTTTTTGCCGTCGAGTCCCGCCCTGTCGACCAAACCGATGACCTCGAAAACGAGCAGCGGCCCGCCAAAGTCCATCACGGTAAGTTGGCAGTTGGGAGTCTGTGCCTGGTCGGTATACGGAGGATGTCCCTCAGTAGAGTTCACCCACCGGCCACCCATGCTGATCACGCTTGTTGGAAGACTGCTGCCGGGGATGGCCCAGCGTGCGATATCCATCTGATGTACGCCCTGGTTGCCGATCTCGCCGTTACCGAAGTCCCAGAACCAGTGCCAGTTGTAGTGGACTATGTTCTCATGGTACGGCTGTTTTGGTGCCGGGCCGAGCCAGATATTAAAGTCAAGATTTTCCGGCGGTTCCTTGTGCTCTTTAAAGCCGATGCTCCAACGCCCGCTTCCATTCTTGGAGGCCCAGGCCTTGGATACGAGAAGCTTGCCGTACTTGCCGCTTGCGACGGCGGCTACCTGTTTCGCCCAGCTACTGCTGGAACGGCTCTGTGTGCCGTGCTGGACTATCCGTTTGTATTTGCGAGCAGCCTCAACGCATTGGCGGCCCTCGAAAACGTTATGGCTGCACGGCTTCTCGACATAAACGTCCTTGCCCGCTTGGCAGGCCCAAATCGTCGCCAGCGAGTGCCAATGATTGGTCGTCGCAATCGAAATCGCGTCGATGTTCTTGTTTTCCAGAAGTTCGCGAATATCGCTATAACCTTCGACCGGCGTATTGCGGTCCTTAAAGGCTTTGGAGCGGCGCTCAAGGACATTCCTATCTACATCGCATAGCGCCGACAACCGCACACCTTCCATCTTATCGAAAGCGCTGATGTGCGAGCCGCCCCGGCCGTTAATACCGACTACCGCCATTCGAATGACCTCATTAGCCCCCCGCACCCGTGCATGAGGCGCAGGCGTAGTCTTGCAACCGGACAGCGTTAAACCGGCACCGGCGGCGATCGTACTTTTCATAAAATCTCGACGTGTGAAAACTTTCATGAGTAATCTCCTTATGCCACATTTTTCATAAAAACAGACAACGTTAAAAGCTAAAAAGCAGAATAAACAAATGGAAACCTAACGGCAAGGGCAAACTAAAAAAGTTGAAAACTTCAACCCCCCTGCTTAGACAATAACCTCTTCAAGAGTTCGTGCCACGATATAATCCGGCAGCTTGTTAAGGCCGGGTTTCTCCTCGTAAGCTGAGATTATGCTCTTGTCCGGGAATACTCCGGCTTCGGCGATAATCTCCGCAACGACCGGCCGTAATTGTTCTTCCGTTAAATCCTCAACTGCTTTGCTTCGTGCCGTTTCTACTAAAGATTGGAACTCATTCCTGCTGTCATACCAGTTGAGTTGTAACTCCAGTTCTATGACTTCCCTGGCACTGCTTCTGTCATAGATATATTGAATCCCAATCGGATTGTACGCCTCTATACGCTCATCTATAAATGCCAGGCAGGCATCACGGTACGCCTTGTATTTTTCCTCGTTAAAGCCCATAAATCCACGTTTTTCAATCTCTTCGGTGAGAAATTCGTCGATTTTTGCAGCCAGAATCTCTTTTTGAGCCTCCATCCGCTCATACAGGGCTTCGTAATACGCTTTTAAGAGTAAGCTTATTTCGCTCATTAGCTTTCCTCATTGTTCACTACTGGCAGTGAAAGTGTTATTTTCGGACGTGAACGCCTAATTATAGCATTAAAATCTACCGAATTCCATATTAAGTATAAAATAATCAGCCGTTTTTCAAATGGGCAGCCGAATCGTGCTGTCTGTCCAGATAAATTGAGCCTTTTTAACACTTTTTGCTCCAAAAACCTTCAAAAATCCTGAATTTGACTGAAATTTTATCCCTGATTTTCGAGTAAAACGTTCTTTTTGGGCTAAAAACGAGCTTTTGAATTGAGCATTTGGACATTTGGCCAATTGAGACTCTCTTAATAATCCGATATATCTGTGTAATCGATAAGGATTTATGTCAACAGAGCCTGTTTTCAGAAAAACGCGTTTTTTCGTCTTTTTTACCACCTTTTCTCGTTTCGTTTGTTTTTGTATAATAGTTTGAGATCTTGAAATTGGCTTTGAATTGGCTTTGTTTTCTCGCCGTTCCGGCCCATCATAACCTTCGTAAGCCCTTGTTATTACTGATTTAGCATAATTTCATCCTCCGGCAAATTGGCTTTGTTTTTTCAAATCGGGTTTTCAACCCCCAGATAAATCTGGGGGCTAAATAATATTGGGTTTGATTGGCTTTGAATTGGCTTTGTTTTTTCGCAGCCTCAAAGCATGAAAATCTTCATAATCACCTTTCATATAAGACTTTGTGTCAATTTAGCCCTACCGCAAATTGGGTTTGTTTTTTCAAATTAAGCACGAAAAAACACCGGATTTACTCTCATTTTCACCTTTTTTTGCATTTTTAGTTCAATTTTTGCTTCATTTTTCGACCAGTCACCAGTGGTGCGTGCTAAAATTCGTACTCCGTAAGGAGTCCCAAGGACTGCGTTCTGAGTTCTCCGTAAGGAGTCCCGAGGACTGCGTGATTGGACCTCATTTTTCCTTTTCCATTTTGCCTTTTAACTTCCATATGCTTCTGTCTCCTGACTTTTGTATTCTGTATTCTATTCGTTAATCATTATACGAATCTAAACGTACAGGGGCGGGCAAATTCCAAATAAATCTCCGTGACTCGCCGTTCTTAGTTCTGCCACAGAAGCCACATCCATATGGGACAGGGAGAACGCAGAGAAATAATATTGTCATCCCTGCGGAAGCAGGAACAAATAATCAATCATCAATAATCATTTACCTGGGCCGCTGATTAACGCTGATGGACGTATTTGAGGATCAGAACTTTGCTTTTCGTTGCAGAATATTTTGCTAAAATATCTCGATATACCAGGAAAATCGATGAAAACCGGGCACAATTCGAGGATGGATGTTGATTGGCCTGCTTTTTTCGTTTTATGCTCTTATACCAAATACGATTAAATTGTGCACTTATGTCATTTCGACCGGAGGGCCACGGAGTGGCCTTCAAGCGGAGAAATCTGGTATACGAAACCAATCCATGTACAGTAACCAGATCTCTCGACTCCGCTGAGCTTCGCTCTCCCTTGGGGACACCTGACGGTGGAGATGACCCAGGCAAGCGCGGTTTCTAATCAGAAATCGTATTATGCCTTTTTTCGCTTTTTTTGTCTTTTTTCTAAAAATAAAGGTAACATTTTGCTGCTGAGAATCGCTATATATTTAGAGACAAGGATTGTCTCTGGATGTGGACCTGATTATTGAATCGATCCGCGCGGGGTATTAATAGCCGTTATGCCTTCTCGGCTGTTGCTGCCGGCGGTCTCCCGCGTAGAGTGAATCGCAAAAACAGAGTTTCGGCCAGCCTTTGGCCCGGTCGTTAAGGTGACGATTGATAAAAGCCTCGGTCTCGCTTTTCGCCTTGCCGCTGATTTTGATTATGTCTTGCGCGTCCATAGCTTGTGTCTTTCGTTATTAACGTTTCATTAATAATATCTGATCTCTAAAATATAGACGCTCGAAGGGCTCTTTTTGTTGGAAAAATCTCGAAAATATTTTACCATTTATGCGATACAGTTAGGAAACTCCATAGAAGGATATCGGTAAAAGGCGGCTTTTGCGAAAGGGGAAATGATGCGACGTAAGATTATCCTAACAGTCGTGGCGATAATTTATGTTTTTGTAGCTGCGCTGGGTATTTATCTTGGGCATCGAGACAGCCGGCCGCAACCAACGATTCAGCCATATGTCTCAAGTATGGCAGGCCCAGCGGATACCACAGGCGACACCCTGGTCTTTGTGACAAGTGGCGGCATGTGGTATCACCGTGGTGCTTGCCGCGAACTAAAAAAATCCAGAATACCGGTGAAGCTCAGCGTGGCTCGCCAATACTGCAGGCCGTGCACAAGATGCAGGCCGGAGCGATAGCAGCGGGAGATAATTTTCAAATCAGCAGCGGTTGCAACAGAAGGGAAATTCAGGATGCCCAAATCGAGCATCCGGCATCGAATCAACCGCTCACTTTTCACGACTTGATATCGACTCATAACCTTTCGTGCGTATCAGTTGGGAGTGTTATGACAGATATCTTCGCGTCGCCTCAAATCGGCCGGTTACCACGGTCAAATGACATACTTTGCTGTTTGTTGCTGTTTTGTTTGTTCGTATAATATTATTCGAACTTTTTTTCTATTTTTTTTATGCCGTTTTATTTCTATAGAGACTAACTGATTATATAAGAAGTGGTTAGGTGACATTTTTTTTTCGATACGACTGAAAAAAAAACATAAAACTCCTTGACAGAAGTAGTGACTACTTGATAAATTGCATTTAGTAGTTTGTGAATGTGAACACAAGCACTAAATAAATTAGGCTGCAAAAAGCTTATGAGGTACCGTAGAATTCCAGACGAAACGGTCCGGCGATTGCCTGTTTATTTGCGAGGTCTGCTTTTTACGTCGGAACATGGCCTGAAAAACATATCAAGCCAGAATCTGGCGGATTTAGTTGGCGTTAATGCATGGCAAATCAGGAAAGATTTTTCGTACTTTGGAGAATTCGGCACGCGTGGAGTGGGCTATCGCGTTGAAAAGCTTGCAGCGCAGATCAGGAAAATCCTAAAAATAGCTATCGTACAGAAAGCCGCTTTGGTTGGCGTTGGAAATATCGGCTCTGCGGTTCTGGCGTATAACGGCTTAGCAAAGTACGGTCTTAATATAGCGGCTGCTTTCGACGTTGACTCAAAAAAGGTCGGCCGGAAGATAGATAATGTTGTCGTTCAGGATATTTCAAATCTGAGGAGGCTGAAGAAACAAAAAATCATGCTTGGGATTATAGCCGTACCCTGCCAGGCGGCCCAGGATACGGCTGATAAATTAGTCAAAGCAGGTATTAAAGGCATTCTGAATTTTTCTCCGTGTCACATAACGGTTCCTAAAAAAGTCAAGGTCATAACCATTGATATTGCAATGGATCTGGCACGCTTGCCCTATTATATGCCGGCAAGCTGAATTTGTTAAATTGGGTAATTTATTTTAGCTGCTAAAAAGTCAATAAGATAGTAAATCGATTTAATTGTTTGCCTCAAGTCGTGTACAAGGCGTACATAATATTACTGACAAATTACAGGTGAGCAAAAATGCGGATTGTTTTTTTAAGTGACTTAAAGCCTCTACTGGACACCCTTGCCGAGCGGATGGATCTATATGTCCCGAAGAACACCGGCGCGCACTACGTATACAACAGATACGACCCTTCGGCCGTCGTTCCTGTCGAAGTCAATAACATACGCGTCTGTACGCCTTCAAAGGAATTCCTGTTTCCGCTTCGGGAGCTTGCGGCGGTTTTTCCCGAGCCGCTGGAGCCGGCGGAGATCGAGCCTTTTGCCGTCTTCGGATTGAAAGACTGTGACTTGCGCTCGATCGAGATTCTCGACAAGGTATTTAATGAGAAGGAATTCGAGGATCCGTTCTATGTAAAACGTCGTGAGAAAATGTTCATTATCTCATCGGATTGCTCGGACCCGGCGGACAGTTGTTTCTGCAACGTCCTGAACGGTCGGCCGTTTGCTGAAAGCGGCTTCGATTTGAATGTTTCGAAAATACAAGGAGGCTTTATTGTCGAAGCCGGCTCGCCGAAGGGCGATGATTTTCTAAAGACAAATTCGGAACTTTTCATCCAGGCCGGTGATGATGTACTGGCTGAGCGGGATGCGAAAAGGGCCGAGACACAAAAGCAGCTCGAACAAAACAACGCAGACCTCAAGTTCGATGTGTCCGTCAACGAGATTGTGGAAAACGGTCAGGATTCCAATGTATTTGACGAAGAAGCGAAAACCTGTGTCGAGTGCCAGGCCTGCACAAGGGTCTGCCCGACCTGCCATTGTTTCTACCTCTACGATACGAAAAAGGAAGATTACTTCAGCAAGATGAAGATGTGGGACAGTTGCATGAGAATCGCGTATGCTAAAGTGGCCGGCGGGGCCAATCCCCGCAAAGTCCTCGGTGACAGGCTCAGGCACCGTTTCATGCACAAGTTCTCCTATTTTCTGGAGCGGTACGGCGTCGATATGTGTGTCGGCTGCGGGCGTTGTGTCGATGCCGAGGCCGGTGACGTGGATATCCGGGAGGTCCTGAAAAAACTCAACGAAGAACTCAAAGGCGAAGGTAAGAAAAAAGCGAAAGTTGGAAAATGAACAAGAATCTCTACCAACCGATAAGCGGCGAAATAGCTGATATTATCGACGAATCTCCGACGATCAAAAGTTTTGTCGTTGTGCCGGAAGAGGAATTTCATTTCGCAACCGGCCAGTTCGTGGAGCTGACTTTGCCGGGCGAGGGCGAAGCGCCGTTTACGCCATCCTCGTCACCCGCCGTCACGGATAAAATGGAAATCAGCATTATGAAAGCCGGGCGGATCACGGCCCTGCTGCACGAATGTAAAAAAGGACAGAAGGTCGGCATTCGCGGGCCCTACGGCATGGGCTATCCCATCGAAGATTTCGTCGGCAAGGAAGTCTATATCATCGGCGGCGGCGTGGGTTTGGCGCCGATACGGTCTTTGTTTCTGACTCTCGTCGACAGAATCAAGGATTTCGCATCCGTGGTTTGCCGGTACGGGGCCAAATCGCCTGAAGATTTTATCTACAAAAACACGCTCTTTGACTCCTGGCAAAAAATTGTGGGTGTGGATATGAAGCTGACTGTTGATAAGGCGAACGGCCAGTGGAAGGACAACGTCGGCGTTGTCACTAATATTTGTTCGAAGGATGATGTGAATGTGAAAAACGCTGTAGCGGTGGTTTGCGGTCCGCCGGTTATGATGAAATTCGCAACGATGAAGATGCTGGAGTTCGGCTTTAAAGGCAGCCAGATCTATCTTTCGATGGAAAAGAATATGAGCTGCGGTATCGGCAAGTGCGGCCACTGCATGCTCGGCAAGTATTACGTCTGCAAGGACGGCCCTGTCTTTACGTATGACCAGATAGATAAGTACCCGAATATTTGGGATTAAAAATCGAACGCATGTGAAGCGAAATACGAGATACGAAATTATGGGTGCGAAGTTAATAATCGATTTGGCAAAATGCAGGCTTCAGGATGAATCCGAGGTTCAGTGCTCGTACAAGCATCATCCGGGTAACAAAGGAATCGACTCGCTGCTTGAGATGATTCGTTTCGCCCTGATATGCCGCCGGTGCGAATCGGCTCCGTGCATAGCCGCCTGTCCCCGGGACGCCCTGGAGAAAATACCGAGCGAACGGAACGATGCCGGCGTGCTGAAACGCGCAAACATGTTGTGCACCGGCTGCGGCTCCTGCGCGATCGCCTGTCCGTTCGGAACGATTTACACCGATCTGATACCCTTTCCGAGCAGCGTATGCGACGTATGCAGGGACAGGTTGGAGCCGGGCGAAAAACCGCTGTGCGTCGAGACCTGCACGGATGGGAGCATCGATTACCAGGACCTGACTGTGGAAGGAGATTTGGTCGAGGTCTTCGATGGAATCGTTGCTAAGGTCTCCGGTGGCGGCTTGTGGGAGCCATTTTTGAGAGAAAAGGCAAAGAAATGACTAATCAATTGACGAACATCCTATTCTGGATCATTGTTGTTCCCGTGATCGTCGTGCTCGGTCTGATCGCCTCCTGGATCGTCCGGAAGGTCAGTGCCCTGGTTCAGTGGCGCGTGGGTCCGCCGCTTTTACAGCCGGCGTACGATGTGATGAAGCTGATGGGCAAGGAAATCCTGCTTCCGCAAGACGCTCAGCGAACCGTGTTTCTAATGGCGCCTCTTGTGGGTCTGGTCGGCACGTTGCTGCTATCGCTGATGCTCCTGCGTATCACGTTCGCCCAGACGGCTTTTGTCGGCGATATTATTGTCGCTATTTATTTAATGGTAATCCCTTCGCTTGCATTGATTCTCGGCAGCAGCGCAAGCGCCAGTCCGCACGCATCACTCGGCACCGGCAGAGAAATGAAGCTCGTAATGGGTTATGAGCTGCCGCTTGTTCTGGCCTTTGTTGTCGTGTTGATTAAGACAGCCGGCTCGGTGGGGCCGGGCGAGCAGCTAAGTCTGGCGGCAATCGCCCAGCAGACGCCGGCTTTTAGCATATCCGGAATGCTGGCATTTTTAGCCGCACTGTTATGTGTCCAGGCGAAACTCGGATTTGTTCCGTTCGATATCGCGGAAGCCGAGACCGAGCTTGGCAGCGGCGTCCTGATGGAATATTCCGGAGCCCTGCTGGCAGCATGGAAGCTCATGCATGCTGTGATGCTTGTTGCGCTGCCGTTCTTTCTGGCAATGGTTTTTCTCGGCGGCTTCCATGCGAAACTGCCGCCGGCGGAGCTTGGTATTCCTGTAGTTATAGCCGCCCTGTTGGTTTTTGCCGGCACAAGATTGTTAGCAGCCCGCAGCAAATTCATGGATGTTCTGTCTCTATTGATTTTCATTGGATTATGCATCTGGCTGGGACTGGGCAAGTATGTGTTGATTTTGGTTTTATTGATTCTCATAAAAAATACGAACCCGCGTTTGCGGATAGACCAGGCGATGAAATTTTTCTGGGTGTATTGCGGTATTGCTCTGGTGGCCGCGATCATACTTGCATCCATAGGCTATTATTATGACATCCACTGGCTGTAAGGTGAATTTATGAGCTTGAAAATGTGGTCGTTGAAAAAATCGGTATGGGTATTTCACGTCAACGTCGGAGCGTGCAACAATTGCGATATAGAGGTTGTGAATATGCTGACGCCGAAGTACGACGTTGAGCGGTTTGGTATCAAGCTGGTCGGTTCTCCCCGGCACGCAGACGCCCTGCTGGTCACCGGGGTCGGAACCCAACAGGCGGTCATTCGCCTGCGGGAAGTGTATCGCCAGGCCGCCAAGCCCTGTGCCGTTTTTCTCATCGGGGCCTGTGCCTGCGGGACCGGAATATTCAAGGGCGGCTACCACGTGGCGGGACCTGTGGACGAAATTATCAGGCAGGTCGATCCCAACGCGATTATCGCTTATGTGCCGGGCTGCCCACCGAAGCCGGAAGCGATGATATCCGGCGTGGTTAAGGTGTTATCGGCTTTATAGACAGGATATAAATATGCAGCAGGAAAAATTGAAGAACAGGTTGTCCGAAGTAAAGGACAAACTCATCGGCATTGAAGAAACGACAGAGAGAAGAATATACCTGTTATGTGAAGCCGGGAATGCGTATGCCGTCAACAAGTTTCTGTTTGAAGATTTGTCTTTGAGATTTGTGATTGCAACCGGTATTGATTCCGACGATTGTTTTGAAATCCTGTATCATTTTTCAAATGACGAAACAGGTTGTGTTGTTACTGTAAAAGCCTTCATCCGCGACCGCGTAAAGCCGGCGATCGAATCTATCACACCATTTGTGCCTGCTGCCGAATGGATTGAAAGAGAAATACATGACCTGCTGGGGATCAATTTTGAGAACCATCCTAATTTAAGACGACTGATTCTGGCAGATGATTGGCCGGAAGGTGTTTATCCGTTGAGGAAAGCTTGCCCTAAGCGGAGCGAAGGAACTAAGAAATGAAAAAAACAATGCAAAAGCCGATTCTTGCGGTCGGGCCGTTTCACCCGTTACAGGAAGAAATGGAGTTCTTCCAGCTCACCTTAGATGGTGAAATAGTAACCGATATTGATATGAGGATATCTTACAACCATAGGGGTATTGAGGGAATCAGTGAGACATTACAGTTTGACCAGGTGCCTTTTCTGGTTAGCCGCGTTTGTGGAATCTGCTCAGCCTCACACCCTTTAGCTTATGTACAGGCGGTCGAGGACATTGTTGGTGTCCAGCCGCCTGAGAGGGCCCTTTATGTGCGTACAATCATCAACGAGCTGGAACGTATCCACAGCCACTTGCTATGGGTCGGCCTCGGTGGGCATTTCATAGGTTACGATACCGTCTTTATGTGGGCGTGGAAGTATCGCGAGCCGGTGCTCGATTTACTTGAGGAGATAACAGGCAACAGAAACAATTACGGCAATGTTCGGGTCGGGGGCTGCCGGGAAGATATCCCGGATGAAATTATACCCAAGATATTAAAAGATATCGACTTTCTTGAGCGGAAGGTCGAAATGCTCACAAAAGCCGTACTTGACGATCCTGTTCTGCACGCCCGGCTTAAAGGTGTTGGCATTTTGAGCAAGGAAGATGCCGTAGCATACGCGGTAACCGGCCCGACGGCCAGGGGCAGCGGCATTGATATCGACGTGCGGCATGACGACCCCTATGCCGCTTACAGTGATTTGGACTGGAACGTCATCAGTCAGCCTGAAGGAGATGTGTTCGCAAAGGCTGTTGTTCGCCTGCTCGAAGTCCTGGAAGCCGTTAAAATGATTAAAGAAGCGCTCAACAAGCTTCCGAAGGGCCCTGTCGCTGTAGAGGTAAAGGAAATCCCGCCCGGCGAAGGGTGCGGTCGTGCAGAGGCTCCGAGAGGCGAAACATTTCATTATGTCCGCAGCGATGGCGGTAACAGGCCCATTCGCCACAAGATCAGAGCGCCCAGTTTTGTCAATGTGCCCTCATTTAGGGCTTCATGCATCGGCCAGCATATCGCCGACGTAACACTTACGCTCGCGTCGGTTGATCCATGCTATAGCTGCACAGAGAGACTGGCCGTCGTTGACAGTCACAACAACGTCATCCACGATTACGAAACGCTGCTGCGAATGAGTCGCGAGAAGACGGCACGGATTCGGAAGGAAATTGGCGCACCGGAACTGAAGTTGGAGGATTTATAAATTGGATAAGATTCTGCTTGTTCCTGTTTTTCTGCCGCTGATAGCAGGCTTTGTTCTGCTGTTTTTGCCGAACAGAATAAGGTCCATATCGAGTGTGCTGACTCTGGTAATCTCAATCATCACATTTATGCTGGGCATTACGATATTTACTGGCGGCAAGGCTCAGTGCGCATGGTCCATCCTGCATCTCAGCGAGCGATTCGGCGGCCATGAATTAGTGTTGATGCTCAGCGCCAAGCCGCTCGGCGCGTTTATGCTGATGTTCGCAATGGGCTTCGGCCTGCTGATTACTCTTTATTCGCTCAAATCCATCGGGCAAGACATGTTACGGGCGAATGAATACTATGGCGCAATCCTGCTTTCGATAGGCGGCTCGGCGGGAATATTGCTGTCAAATCACCTGTTGTTTCTGTTGATATTCTGGGAGATTGTGACAGTTTCGCTGTATATTTTAATCACGACAGGCGGAAGAAATTCTAATTTTGCAGCTACGAAAACTTTTGTGATGATCGGGGCATCCGATGCTGCTTTCATGCTCGGCGTGTTTTTAGTCTGGGCGATTTCAGGAACTTTTGTTATCTCAGATATTAGCCTGATGACTACTTCGGCTTTGTCGATTATAGCCTTCTTATTACTTATGATAGCCGCCATTACCAAAGCGGGAGCAATGCCGCTGCATACCTGGCTGCCCACGAGCGGTGAATATGCACCAGCCTCTGTTATGGCGCTGTTGCCGGCCGCGATTGATAAACTTTTGGGCATTTATCTTCTGGTCGTTGTAACGTGGGAAATATTTATCATCAAGCCAGGGATTCTGACGACTATCCTGGCAATCATTGGTGCGGCGACTATTATTATTGCCGTGATGGTTGCCATGGTTCAGCACAATCTCAAAAAGCTGCTCTCCTATCACGCGATCAGTCAGGTCGGCTATATGGTCCTTGGCATCGCAACCGGAACCCCAGTGGGTATTGCAGGCGGACTGCTCCATATGCTCAACCATGCAATCTATAAATGCTGTCTGTTCTTATGCGGTGGCGCAGTTGAACAAGCAGCAGGCACCGCCGAGCTGGAAAGGCTCGGGGGCCTGGGCAAAAAAATGCCGATTACTTTCATTACATGCCTGATTGCTGCCCTGAGTATTTCCGGCGTACCACCGTTTAACGGATTCGTTTCCAAGTGGATGGTTTATCAAGGCGTGATTAAGATGGGAACGACAGAAACCGGTTGGGCCACGGGTTTATGGCCCATCTGGCTGACCTGCGCCATGTTCGGAAGTGCGCTGACCTTCGCTTCGTTCGTCAAGCTAATCCATTCGGTATTCCTTTCGCGGCTGCCCGACAAACTTCAGGGAGTAAAGGAGGTTTCCCACTTCCAGACGATTCCGATGGTCGTACTTGCCCTGCTGTGCGTGTTCTTCGGAGTTTTCTATAAAGTCCCGCTAAAACTTTTCATTTATCCGGCATTGAATTCCCTGAACATAGTGGCAGAAGGCACAATTTTCGGTACATGGCAATCCGGCCTTGCGACGATTTTGATCATCGCCGGCATTGGAATCGGCCTGCTCATCTGGGTGATTGGAAAATTCTCGAAGAATATCAGAATCGTCCCCACGTGGACGTGCGGCGAAGTGCAGAAGAACGACGATATGATAATACCCGGGACGCACTTCTACAAAACCGTCTCGGAAATGGGCGGATTGAAACAGCTATATAAGGGCCAGGAAAAAGGATATTTCGATGCATATGACCAGGGCGGCAGGTGCGGATTGACGCTGACCGCGTTCCTGCGATGGCTCCATTCCGGGGTGCTGCCCATATATTTGACATGGGTCGTTGTAGGATTACTGGTTGTCCTGTTCGTGGTTTGTGACATTTGGTGAGGTTGACATGACTATATTTTATATTTTGATGATATTTATCGTTATCGCGAGCCTGATCGCGGTGGAAACCACAGATCTGCTTAGTTCAGTGATATGTATCGGGGCAATGGGATTCGGCGTTTCGTTGGTGTTCCTGTTTTTGCGGGCTCCTGATATCGCAATCACTCAGATTGTGGTGGAAGTCCTGGGTCTGATTATTCTGATTCGCGCCACGATCTCACGCGATCTGACTTTCATCAGCGGCGACAAGGAGTTTTTCGGAACGATAGTTTCCGTGGCGATTATCTTCGTGATTTTCCTTGCCGGCCTGAGAGTTTTCGAGACGCTGCCCGAATTCGGAACCGCTATTTTTACCCAGGTTTCCAATGCCGCCTCCCAGACATATATCAGCCAGGGCCTTGAAAAAACAGGAGCGGCAAATCTGGTTTCCTCGGTGATTCTGGATTTTCGTGCCTACGATACGCTCGGCGAGGCAGCCGTATTGTTTACCTCGATTATCGGGGCAACGGTTCTGTTGCGAAGAAAGGCGAAAAATACACCTGAGACATTACAACCGGTATCGGAATCTTAAGATTTTCCCGGAGGTATTAAACAAATGCAGGGAATGACAATAATAGTTAAAACGATTAGTAGTTGGGTCAAGGTGCTGATTGTGCTGTTCGGTATTTATATTATACTGTTCGGCCACCTTACGCCGGGAGGCGGGTTTGCCGGAGGAGTGATTTTAGCTTCTTCCTATGTCCTGCTCATGCTGGCGTTCGGCGGGGAGTTCGTAAAGAAAGACCTGCCCCTGTCTCTTGTCTCGAAACTCGACTGCCTGGGGGCGTTCATGTTTATCATGATCGCAATTTTAGGACTTGTCTTTGGCGGGACCTTCTTTGTTAATTTCCTGGTTGAGAAATATGGCCAGCCTTTACATCTTTTGAGTGCCGGCACGATACCGTTTTCGAACATCGCGATTGGTCTTAAAGTCGGCGCTTCCCTGTTTTTAGTCATCTACAGCCTTTCGATCTGTTGTAAGACCGAAGAATTGGATAGCCACTGAAAAAGGAGTCAGAACGATGCTTTATGCGTTGTGCTTTTTATTGTTTATGATCGGGCTGTATTGTGCGGTCGTCAAAAAGAATATGGTCAAGATTGTTGTTGGTATCCTGATTATGGAATACGCCGTGAATCTTTTCCTGGTAATGCTCGGGTATAGACATGGCGGCGTGGCTCCGATCATAGACAAGGAATCTCAGGCCGCCCTATCCAACTTTGTGAACAGCTCGGTTGACCCTCTGCCCCAGGCGCTTGTGCTTACCGCAATTGTAATCAGCCTGGGTTCGTTAGCGCTTATGATTTCAATATGCATCAGGACTTACGAGAAATACGGCACCTTCGATATTACGGAAATTAGGAGGTTAAGAGGATGAGCATACCCCTGCCTGCTTTTGTTGCGATCCCTCTGGCAACGGCATTTTTGCTCCCGATGTTCGGCAAGCGAGGAAAGGATGCCGCGACGGTCGTCGCCAACATTGCGACCATATTATTGCTGGTCCTTGCCGTCTCATGCATCGGCGAGTCCGGCGTTTATGAAATAGGCAAGTGGCCCATTCCTCTTGGAATCAATCTTGTTCTCGACGGCTTGAGCTCCCTCTTACTTTTAGCCATTGGTGTCGTAACGGCCGCCGTGATGCTTTTTAGTGCCGGATATATGGAGCAGTACACGGCAAAGTCAAGATTCCTCAGCCTGTTTCTGCTTATGGTCGCCGGCATGAACGGCGTTGTGCTTTCGGGAGATATCTTTAACTTGTTTGTCTTCCTGGAAATTGCCTCGATCGCATCTTACGCGCTTGTCGGCTTCGGCTGTGGGCATGAAGAGTTTGAGGCGGCCTTCAAGTATATGGTACTCGGCAGCATCGCTTCTATATTCGTCCTTTTTGGGATTGGCCTTGTATACGGCAATACCGGTACCCTGAATATGGCTTACATTTCAAAAGCTATCCAGAGTTCGGGCATGAACGCAGGGCTTGGTTTTGCTTTGGCGTTGTTTATTGTCGGCTTCAGCCTTAAGGCAGCATTGGTTCCTTTCCATGCCTGGCTGCCCGATGCACATCCATCGGCCCCTGCTCCGATTTCCGCTATGCTCTCCGGCGTGCTGATAAAAACGCTTGGTGTTTATGCCCTTGCGAGAGTGGTATTCAATATTTTCGGCGTTTCAGTCTCCGTCGGGTGGCTGTTAATAGTACTCGGCATTTTGAGCATGGTTATAGGTGTGTTTCTGGCAGTCGGTCAATGGGACCTCAAGCGGCTGCTGGCATATCACAGCATCTCACAGATGGGCTACGTTGTCCTGGGGCTCGGTATAGGTGCACTTATCCTGGCCCGGGGTGGCGAGTTGAAGTGGGCGGCATTGGCGATACTTGGAGGGTTGTTCCACATGGTCAATCACGCCGTGTTCAAGTCACTGCTGTTTCTTACCAGCGGCTCGATTGAGATGGCCACGGGGACCAGGCAGCTCAAGCAGTTAGGCGGTCTGGCCGAGAGGATGCCTGTTACAAGAGCTACATGCACCCTTGCATCGGCAGCTATCTCCGGCGTTCCTCCTTTCAACGGTTTCTGGAGTAAATTGATTCTTGTGATGGCAACTGTTCAAGCGGGATTCTACGGCCTTGGAGCGGTGACCGTTCTTGTTAGCCTGATAACTCTAATATCGTTCCTCAAAGTTCAGCGTTATGTATTTCTTGGTGAGCTGCCGGAAAACCTCCGCGAAGTTAAAGAAAATGGAGGCTCGATGCTTATCGGCATGGTATTTTTAGCATGTTTGTGCGTCCTCATGGGATTGCTCGTGCTGGTGCCCGGCTTGAGGGACAGTATTCTGGAGCCGGCTGTCAGGGTCTTGATGGACGGGCATAAATATTCTGATATTGTTGCGGGAATGTGATAATAAGGATTTAATCGTATGAGACGACTGATTTATTTTGTACTGGCATTTATAATCTGGATTCTGTTGACCTGGCCGGTAATGGACGGGAAAATCGACGTTCAGGTTGTGGCCGCGGGCCTGATCGCATCTGTTATCGTTTCGGTATTGTTCCACGAAATACTGCCGAAAGAGCACCATATATTTATTTCGCCGGTCCGCATATTCTGGTTTCTGCTGTACGTGCCGGTCTTCTTTTATTATGTCATCAAGGCGAATCTGGATGTCGTCTATCGCGCGCTGCATCCCAAAATGCCGATCAATCCCGGGATCGTCAAAATCAAAACTAACCTTAAAACAGCGTCCGGCATAACGGCACTTGCCAATTCCATCACTTTGACGCCGGGCACTCTGACCGTGGATTTAACCGATGACGGCTTCTTGTACGTACATTGGATCAATGTCAAATCCGACGACGTAGACGAAGCGACAAAATTCATCGGCCAGAGGTTTGAATGGTTTTTGAAAAGGATATTCGAATAGAAACGCGCCGTTGGGCGCCGTGTTGACCGAGAGGTAGCTATGGAAACATTCGCGCTGTTAATTTACATCGGCTTATTAGCCTGCTGTTTCCTGTGCCTGTATCGCATAGGCCGGGGCCCAAGCGCTCCTGACAGGACCGTTGCGATCGACATATTAGGCACCGTCATCGTGGGTTTCTGTGCCGTCCTGGGGCTGGTGACGGGGAAAGATTTCTATCTTAATGTTGCTCTGGCCTGGGCGCTGCTGAGCTTTATAGGAACGATCGCGCTGGCTAAGTTTTTGGAGGGCAGAAGTTTCGATGATTGATATCTTAGGCTATATATTGATGGTGATTGGAGTTCTGTTCGACATATTCGGCTGTATCGGACTGGTTCGTTTTCCCGATGTGTACAACCGTCTGCAGGCCGCAACGAAATGCGTGACTCTGGGTACTGTTGCCATTTTGGTGGGTGTCGCCTTAATCAGCGGCTGGAGCCCCATGAGCGCCAAGGCGGTCATCTGCGCCGTGTTCATTTTGATTACTTCGCCGACCGCCGCCCATGCCATCGCCAAGGGAGCGTATGCCGGCGGCGTGGAACTGTGGGAAAATAGCGTCGTCGACAAATACGCAGAGGAAGTCGAAAAGTAACAAGAAATCCTGATGTTGTCACAGTGACGACAACCGATAAATAATGGGAGTAAAGAAAATTGCGTTATCCGAAGTTAAGAGAATTAAAAGAAGCTGTCACTGCGGTTATTTCGCCGCGGTTTACAACCCGGTTTCCCGCTAAGCCCTGTATCGTGCCGAAGAAGTATCGAGGTAAGCCCGAATTCGATCTCGATACCTGTATCGGCTGCGGCGCCTGCGTAAATGTTTGCCCTTCAGGAGCCTGCCTGACGATGACCGACGACCTCGATGCCGATCCACCCGTCAGGCGCATCACCCTGAATTACTACACGTGCATCTTCTGCGGCAACTGCAGCGAGTACTGCACCACCGAAACGGGCATCAACCTTTCGAACGAGTGGGACCTGGCCGGCATGGACCGCGGGGCGATGACCGAGACGCACGAATTCGAGCTTCAGCTTTGCGAAAAATGCGGCGCAGTAATCGGCACCAAAAAGCATCTTGTCTGGCTCTACGAGAAACTCGGCCCGCTGGCATATACCAATCCTTCCCTATTAATTGCCAAGAGCGGCGAACTGACCAAAACGCCGCAGGATGTTCAAAAGAGCGAGGACGAAAATCCGCAGACAAGCGACTTTATGCGAATTCTCTGCCCCAAGTGCAAATGCGAACTGAACATCCGGCTGTAAAATTCCGTAAGCGTCACGCATATCGAGATTGCTATGGGCTCCGACCAATTACTTTTCGAACAGTTAAATAAACTGCGTGACTCGCCGACAATTATCCTCGGCATTGGAAACATCCTTAAAGGTGACGATGGTGCCGGGCCGCTTGTTTACGAGCAGCTCACAGCGGCAAAAATTTCCGCCGGGCTGATCGATGCCGGTACGGTTCCTGAAAATTACATCCAGCGAATCATCAAAACAGCTCCCCGGATCTTGCTCGTTATTGACGCTATCGACTTCGGCTCCGAGGCCGGCACGATAAAAGTCTTCGAGCCCCAACAGCTCAACTCGCACGTCATTTCGACACATACGCTCTCGCCCCGCCTGTTCGTCGATATCATCGGCCGCAGCATTCAGGTCGACGTGTATTTCGTCGGCATCCAGCCGGCACAGACACAGTTGGACCAACCCGTATCCGCCTCCGTAAGCCGGGCAATCGAGCGGCTTTCCGGCGTCCTGACGGAAGTTTTCCCGCCCCTGCAATAAACCGTACCACCGGTACCGCTAATGCTCTCGAAGGATCTACTTTAGCAGGCGTATGGCTTTGCCGGCATCGGCGTCGGAGTCGAAACCCAAATAAAAAACCGCCCTGTTGCCGATCGAAGCTCCGGAAAGGCCCCGAAGGTTAATTCCCGCCTCGCCGAGCTTCATCGTCATCTCGGAGGCGAAGCCGGGCTTGTTGCCGGTGGCCGCACGAATAGCATGAAGTGACTTTGTCTTCTCGAAGCCGATTTTCCTTGCCGCTCGCGCCTGCCGGGCACCTTTAATGGGCGTTACGAACACAACGGCGGTTCCGGGCGTTGAGGACGACCGGCGGGCTATTATAAATTCAAGATCGACATCTGCTTGGGCAAGAACGTCAAGTTTCTCAGCCAATCCTCCGGGCTGGTCATCGATACCCGCGACCCACACATCTACACGACTGACATCAACTTTCATAATACGTTCTCCAAAAACAGGATAAAGAATTACTCAAGAATAGACAATTTACGATCAACTTATAAGTTTGGCCATTGCTATACCCTTTGTCAACATTTTCAGCGGCGAAATTCGAATAAGTTTTCATTCATCCGGCTAACCGGTAGCTGCCGCGAGCGTTTTGTCTCTTTTCCCCGCCCTTTCGGCCGGATCGGGAGCGGGAGTTTGGCTTTGTTTGGCTTTGTTTTCTTTGATTTCGCTGGCCGGATTATTTTCGTATTCTCTTTTCAAATAAGACTTTGCGCCAAGCTGAACTACTGATAATTGGCTTTGTTTTTTCAAATCGCCTTTTTTCTCTACAGACTCGGTGGCAGCCTCATCCCGCAGGGATGGGGTTCTCAGCCCGACAGTCGCGGGAATGGAAGGCGCGCCCAAAACGGGGAACTGGACAAAGAGTCTGCCGGTTGGGTCAATCCCTCCGACTTCGAAGTCCCCATTCCATGACGGAGCCAATCACAGGGCTCAAAATAGGCGTCTCATCATCCCGATGGTAGCTTTCGATGCACACAGAATGCGTTTTAATGTGAACGATGTAAAAAATTGTTTACCGTCAGCAGAAACTTTAGTAAACGGCTCAATGTTTCAGCTTGGATAGGAAGGAAAAACAGGATTCTGTTGTCTGTATAAAAAGTGAAATTTATTAAAATAGTAGGTAACATTTTTTGAATAGAGATACGCTGTATAGTATGAAAAATATAATAAGTGGTAATCCTTCACATGGATCAGTTTCTGCTGCTATTACGATAACTGTTTGATAAATTGGTGATGTCGAATTTGCCGTTACAGGAAATACAACACTACCAGATTCAAGATAATACTCAAAATCTTGTGTTTGAGCAGGTATAGTAGCTGAATAAACACTTCTTCCAACATTTGATGCAGTAATACTTGCCCATGAACCACCTCCTAATTCACGATATTTTAAAGTAGGAGCACCTACACCCATAGCAATTATATTAAGTGTTAAATCTTCATTCTCTTCAACCTGGGTCCTAATTGGCATTACTTTAATAAATGAAGAACCTGTATAATTTTTTGATGGATCCACACCTGGTCCCCAATCGAGTTGTACCAATTGATGCCAGTTAAGAACGTTATGTTTCATAATTTCTCCAACATCAGCAACATTAACCATACGTTCGATATCTAAAGTAATAAATTCATTGAATAAAGTTGCCATAGTGGAGCGATTGCCATCTCCACCCTCTCTGGCTCCACCATATTCAGCCTTTTTCCTATATGACTGGAACATTTTTAACCAGTAGTCAAATCTTTCAAGGTTACCAGCTCCCACTACCTGAGGCCGAAGTGCTTCCAGATCACTTACAAAGCTAAACTCGCTTGCTTTGTAGATTTTAGCATCAATCGCACCAGGTGATGCATTAAGACCTTCATTGTGTGTGTCCCATGTAGAAACAAAAGGAAGTAAGCGTGGATTAGCACTTTTATCAAGTGTACCAAGTATATTTGCAATATTTGGTGCCACTTCAGGACCAAACCAACGGGTTGCCCAATCTTTATAAGTTGCATCAATCCATGTATTTTTATCCGCAGGGAACGCTTTGTTAACAGGTGAACCGGTAGGCCCATAGCACCATAATGCATCTTTCATTGAATGTGTTGTAGCACTCACAGTTCTTGTTCGCCAGCCTTTAGCTATTAATCCATGGCAGTTTCTATCTATTGCTGCCTTAACATCATCATAAACACGATACATTTCGAGTTGTGGTTGAACTAATCCCCAGTCCTCTTCAAGCCAGGTTGCAGCCCATTTTATTCTTTCATTACCCGGAGGAAAAAGATCAAACAGGTGAGCTCTATCCCAAAGACCGTAAAATGGACAGTCTTTTGGGAAGATATCATCAAACAATAAAGGATCATCTCCATCACCAAGCATCCAACCCGCATGTGCCATTTTAAAAGGAACATTCATTTCATTTGCAGCTTCTAGGGCCAGGGTTATGTCAGCTTTAAATGCATCTCTTTGCGCGTCATCTACACCATGCATGCCCCATACTTCCCATGACCACAGCCAGTAGTAATCTAAATGGTGGGTTTTCGTAATCCGGTCAAATATACCTTTATATATGTCTTTTACTTTTGCTGGTAATGTTGGATCTAAAGGATCCGTAATTCCTAATCTTGCTTGTAATTCCGGAGGCATTACACGTATCCAATTAAAATCGACTTCCGGGCCTTGTGGTTCAAATCCCATTGGAAGCTCTGTTCCTAATGCGGTTTTTACACCAATATCTTTAGCAAAGCCAAATGCTTTATTGAACATTTGTCCTGTTTTATTAAATACCGCATTATTACTCGCAACATCTGTTGGCATGCCACTCGTACCAAAAACATCAGATCCCCAGAAATCTTTTGGGAATATTTGATCTGATCCTCCGAAGTAATTACCTGTATTCCATGGAACAGTACCCCAAATTTCATGTGGCCTGTGACTATGAGCATAATATGCCGGATACGACCAGCTTACATTTCCATTATTGTCATAATCGCCTTGTACCCCTATCCAAACATTTGGTTCAGGGCCCGTACGAATATCTTTGATTGACTCCAGAGGAGTTGAATATGTAGGATATGTATGAAGACCAATAAAATTCATGCCAAGCTTAGATAGTTGATTAATAACTACTATATATTCATCTGTACTCCACAAATCCGGCCCTTCATAAAAATCGTGAAATGGCAAAAGGCCAGTTGTTTCAAAACGTCGTTCACCTACTTCATCGAAACCAGTAATGGATAATGTAATTTTCTTATCTGGAATAGCATCGCCAGCCAGATCGAAACCTACACCTAAATGCTCTGCAAACCGGTAAGCTGCAATTAAGGTTGATTCAGAATTGTTTCCTGTAATAACAAGAATATTTCTGTCTCCTGAATTAACCGATTTAAGTATAATACCGCCAGGTGCGGTAGTATGGTTAATTAAGCTACGTAAGCTATTAACCATGGCATTGTTATCATTTGCGACCAAAATCAAATCACCTGATGAGGGTAAGCTTGTTACTCCCTGAACTGTGAGCTTTTGATCTGTCCGGAGATAAATGTAACGTCTTACCTCTTTTGCCGCAAATAATTCAGTGTTTGATCCATTGATCGGATAAACAATGGTTTGCGAAATTGCTGTTGTCAGCGTAGTTAAAATAAAACCAATCGCGAAAATTAGTCTTAGATTTTTAAAAATGTTTGTTTTCATATACATTTGGTTTAGCTGACATTTCCCATATGGTTTCATAAACAGTTCCTTTGTCTGCTCTGAACTCTATAATAGTCCAATATATGGTTCTATTTCAAAGAATTTGTCTATGAAATATGCTTAAGAATATAGAAAGGCAATTACTTTACGATATATACTTCGTAGCAAGCAAGCTGATGAGCATTAAGCCCGAAAAGTTTTAACATTAACAAACCAATATGAGAATCGGATATATAATCTATTTCTACGAAGTCCAGAACAAACCAGAAAAAGCCGAACAGTGGCGGGCAAAACGGCCGAAAACAGAAGCTTTGACAGAGTGACATTGAACTTCCAAAATGGTCCAATTTCAACTCGCAAAATTCCTACAACTCGACTACAACTCAAAAGGCCAATATCTACCAATTCTAAAAAAATCTTAACTCCATAAGCTATTATTTATATAGGAGTTAGCCGGTGGCCAAAAATTTACCAACGTATTCAATGCCCGTTGTCAATTCCTTGACAACACATCTTTACAGAACCTATCTGATAAGCTTATGCCGCAACAGCCACACATGACTCTTTGCCCGCAGTTTCACCCACAGATTCCTTATCCATGACCGCCTCTAAAATTTCTGAAGCCGTTTTCTGTATTCGCCCTAACGACTCCAGGGGAAATTAAAGGTGTACGGTACATTTTTCGATGAGTTTTGCTTGATAATGATAGGTTTTGATGTGAAAAACTAGGGACAGCGGGGCTGTTGAAAAACATGAGATTGCTTCGTCGCTACGCTTCTCGCAATGACAAAAGGATCATTTTTGCGTCATTGCGAGTGATTCGAAGAATCGCGCGGCAATCTCAGGCGTTACAATGAGACTTTTTCAACAGCCCCACAGCCACCTATTAATGGCTGGGGACAGTACACAGAAAATGTGACTGTCCCTATTAAAACCTAGCTATTCGTTAGGGCCATCGGTAAGCATGACGACATCTATGATTTTTCTTTCACAAAAGCCCGACTCTTTGCCCAGTATGATAATTGTGCCGTTTGTTGTTTGAATTATTCCATTATCGCAGGTTAAATCGCCGGTCACGAGAACTGTACCATTGCTTATGTCCAAAATGGCACCTTCTCCAATTGTCATATTGCCAACAATATTCGTTGGACCTATAAGTTCCACTAAGGCATTAGGCTCGATGATGATGTCGCCGGTAATTCCACCAAATCCTTTAAGTGTTGCGTCAGCTTTTTGGGTGATTGTTATTGCTGCTAATGTTCCATTAAGCAGTGTAATAACAGCATTGGGCTCATTAACCAGATTGCAGTCAAATGCAACCCCGCCGCCAGCGTTAATTTCAATTGTTCCGTGATTGTTCACATCCTCAACAGTCTGAATGTGTAATGAAGACAAGGCTGTATTTTCCAAAACACCAGTATTTGTTATAGAAGCAAAACTATGAAGTAAAAGCACCCCCCCCTTAGCTTGGATTTTACCTTGATTACGAATCGAAAAATACGAGATAATCAGTCCGCAACCTTTAATAATGCCGGCCTCTTTATTTTCCAGGTCGTTACCCAAGCATTGTATCATACCTTTATAGATTTGTGTGTTTCCACTATTTATGAAACTATAAAATTCTACCTCGTTTGTTACAAACATTTCTGCTTTGTTTATAATATCCGCATCTATTTCGTGTTCTACACCCTTTCCTGATATCTGCAGAGTACCATAGTTAGTCAAAAAGCCATTCTTAGTAAAATCATTTATATCCTCTATGTGAAGACAATGCTCGCCTACTTCCAAATCAACATTACCATAACAATCCAATTGGCTGATGGTAATGTCCTCTGTGAATTTAATCCTCGTTCGTTCAGTAGTGTTTATAGTAACGACGAAGTTATCAGCCATATTGTTATTCGGAATTTTATGAGGATACCAGTTATTTGCGATACTCCACAGGCCCACGTCAGATCCAATCCAACTTGAAGGTTTGACGTCGCCTTGAAGCGTGCCAACTGAGAAAGAAAGTATTACGCTTGTTACAATTAGTGTTTTGGTAACCATGATACACCTCCTCTTTTTTGAATTGTTAAATATCTCGAACCTCAACAATAAACTAAGAAATATTATAGAGAGGTTTAATTTCTTCGTCAACAAAATTTGCTGTGTAGGAGAAAAAGGGAAGAATAAGGGGTCAAGTATGAATGGTGCTTCCTTAAGGCTACCGGTAAGGGTCAAATCCGCGTTTCTGAGCCAAGAACGCCGGTCGCCAACGTGAAGAATTGCTTATGGAAGTGCCATTCGGGTCAAGTATTAATTCTTCTGATTTCCTTGAAAAATTTGGATAAAAGAACCAGGGACAACCTTTTTCATTGATTATTGATTATTTACTATTGATTATTTGGGGAAAAACCAGGTAAAGCCGTTGTCATTGATTATCCATTCGACTTTGCTCAGGACAGGTTTTCTATTGACTATTTATTATTTTTTATCCGCGTATATCAGCGTTCATCTGCGGTTCATTCCTATTTTTTTTTGTTGGGGCACAGCCCCACCCTACAAATTTGTCATACCATTGAAGGCTATAAATGAAACAATAAAAATCAGCATGGGCAAAAAATTTGCCCATCCTACCGCTTACAGGATATATTTTTTGCAGGACGGGAGAATGAATTTATATAATCCAATGGTGCGAAATTTCGCACCCTACATGCTGCGGGATAAAATTCTCTTTCGTCTTGCTTTGAAAGACAACCCGCCGAGTGAATCGGCGGGCTAAATATTTTTTAATTAATTAAAGACGCACCCCATTTTATGAAAACGAAATGGTACCAATAATAGGGTTCATCCCTTTTATTGTTTCCTGAAAAATTAAGAAATGGGTATTTGATATTGGGTGCATTTCCCGATACTATAAGAGTACACGTTAACGGTTACCTCGAAAAGTAGGAGTAAGCTTATGAGAAGAATTACATTGTTGGCTCTCAACATTGTCTTGCTTGTTGTCGGAGGCTGTACGAGTGTAAATAAGGACATTAACACTACTTCAACACCAACCGATGCGAAAGTGATCGGACAGACTCCAAAGCGGCATTCTTTCGAAGTGGGTCCTGAAGTGTATTACTTCAATTACGAGGAAACGAGGTCGAATTTCGACCAGGATGAGACCATTATGGAAGAGGAAGGCATATTCTACGGAGTAACCGGCGCGTATACCTTTCGTGAATGGGTCTCTGAATCCGGTGAGCAAGATTCGTTAGATGGCAAAGGCCTGATATTTCGTGCCGAAGGTCGGTTCGCTGTGGGCACAGTGGACTATGATGGGCAGACGCAGGGAGGTGAGCCCCTGACAATCAACGATATTGACGACCGCACAATGGAATTGAGACCTCTGATCGGATATAGTTCTATGGGCAAGACCGGCGAAGGCATTTTGTACACCGGTTTTGGTTACAGGTACCTCAATGACGACTTGTCAGAATTCTCCGGCGGTTATGAGAGAGAATCGAATTATTATTATATTCCAATAGGGATAACCGGGACGGGTCTGGAAAACGCGGATGGCTGGACTACCGGTTTAACATTCGAGTTCGACTATTTACTGAAAGGATTGCAAAAATCACATCTCAGTGATGCTGGTTTAGGTTTATCTGATATTGAAAACAAACAGAACAAAGGATGGGGCTTGCGCGCCTCAATGAAATTTATAAGACGTGGGAACATGGCATTCGAACCGTTTGCCAGGCTTTGGGTAATTGACGATTCGGAAGTTAAGATAATTGAAGATGGTGTCGCTGGTTATGAACCTGAAAACGAGACCTTCGAAGTTGGCGTTAATATTATGATGAGATTCTGATAAAAGGGTGACTGTTCCGAATAAAAACCCAAATCTTTACAATTGATAACTTTGCCGGGCAAGGTTAAATTTTCAGAAAAGAGATCGTTCCAAAAGCCTTAAAAAGGGCTCTGGTTTCAAGCACTCATGCCTAACTGTCATGTGTGCACGCTTCACCAGGCAAAAATTATCCTTAATTTGTAGATCAACTCTATAAAATGAAAAAAGCCTCAAAAAAGATTGTTTTTACGCTCCAGCATGGGCAATTCGCATAATCCCGGCCTGAAATTTTCCTTGACGCGAAGCTGGGTAATGTGGTATAAGCTAATATTGTTGAAACGTGTACCTTTGTCGGCACGTATCTAAGAGATTTCTGCTTCACGACAATACAGTAGTAAGGGCGGTTCTCGAACCGCCCCTACAAGGAAGGAGGTAGCAGCAAATCGAAACAAATTGTTCTGGGCAGATATTTAGTGTGATAAAAGCAGCAATCATTATCAACCATTTAATCTTATTTTTTTTGACAGGAGGATTATCATGTGCAGGAAATTGGTTTGCTTATTAACTTTTATTTTGGTGTCGGCCACCTGTGGTGTGGTTCGAGCCGACCTTGCAGGATGGGAGGCGGTGATAAGCGATGCCAATCCGCTTCACTGGTACAAGTTCGATGAGACTTCAACGGACTGTATCGATTCGGGCAGTGGCGGTTTGAATGGGACATACGAAGATGTCTCGTTAGGTCAGGAGGGAATCTTCGGCGCCGGAACGGCCGTGGGATTCGAGAGGAACGGCGCCAATCGCGCCAGTTTCACCGGCGCGGAAAACCTGCCCGGCCCTTGGACGGCCGAATATATCGTTAAAACGACGAAGGCGCCGGCCGGTAGCGACCCGCAATGCCTTCACGACGGCGGCACAACGTCGATTCGTCTTGCTGGCTGGTCACCCCTGGGTGAGGCCGGCTTCACACTATATGGGGTTGCCGACTACCAGTTTACGCCAAACGCAGGATTAACTCTGGACGACCTTGTGATACAACAGGATGTATGGGTGCATCTGGTATGGCGCAATAACGGCAGCGGCACGCAGTTTTTTATAGATGGACAGCTCGTGGCAACAACTGCGGACATGATCGACCTCCCGCGCCTTACGATTGGCGGACGTGGTACCGACCAGACTGACAATCTGATGGGCGTTCTGGAAGAAGCAGTCGTTTTCGACCGTGCTCTGACAGATGCCGAAATTTTAGCTCATGCTTCTCCTACTTTTCCCGTAATAGCCACCAATCCCTATCCGGAAGACGGCGTGTTACATGCGGATACATGGGTGAGCATGGGCTGGACTGCGGGTTCCACTGCCGCATCGCACGATGTGTACTTTAGCGACAATTTTGATGATGTGAACGATGGGACCGGCGATGCCTTCCGCGGGAACGTGACCTTGATCTACTTTGTAGCCGGATTCCCCGGATATCCTTATCCCGATGGTCTGGTTCCGGGCACAACCTACTATTGGCGAATCGATGAAGTCGAGGCCGACGGCACGACAAAACACAAGGGTGATGTCTGGAGCTTTATGGTTCCGCCCAAGACTGCCTATTACCCCGAGCCGGCTGATAGTGCCGAGTTCGTCGATCTTAATATAATGCTTAACTGGACGGCTGGTTTCGGCGCAAAATTGCACTATATAGTCTTCGGCGAAGATTTTGACGAGGTGAGCAACGCTGACGCGGGTATTCCTAATGGTCCTGCGAATTACACTCCCGGCCCGCTCATGTTGGCCAAGACTTATTACTGGCGTGTCGATGAGTTCGACGGCTTCGAGACGTATAAAGGCGACGTCTGGAGCTTCACTACTCTGGGTGCCGTCAGCGGCCCGAATCCGGCCGATGGTACCGTGGACGTAAAACCGTCGGTGATTCTTGGCTGGGATGCGGGAGCCGTCGCAGATTCGCATGAGGTGTACTTCGGTACGGATGCGGACGCCGTGGCCAATGCCACGACAGGCTCGCCTGAGTACAAGGGGCCAAAAGCCCTTGGCGAGGAGAGCTATGACCCCGGTAACCTTACATTGAATACGGCGTACTACTGGCGGATCGATGAAGTAAACGACAGTCCCGATAGTCCATGGGCCGGCAATGTCTGGAGCTTTACGACCGGTGATTTCTTTGTCATAGACGATTTCGAGATCTACGATGCCAACGACAACCAGATATGGTACGCATGGCACGATGGGCTGGGCTACGGTGCACCGGGCACTGCGGATTACTTCGCCGGCAACGGAACCGGTGCTGCAGTAGGCGATGAAACCACCCCTTCTTATACCGAGGAGACTATCGTCCAAGGCGGCAGTCAGTCTATGCCTTTTGTATACGACAACAACAAGCAGGGCTATTCGAAGTACTCGGAGGTGGAGTACACGTTGACAGGCCAGCGTGACTGGACAGAAGAAGGCGTTACGGAATTGTCGCTGTGGTTCAGAGGTTACTCGGCTTCCGTCGGCAGCTTCGCTGAGGGCCCGGCGGGCACCTATACGATGACCGCCTCCGGCGCAGATATCTGGGACATCAGCGGAATCGGAACAGGTTTCCACGACGAGTTCCACTTCGCTTATAAGACGCTCACGGGTGCCGGCTCGATTATAGCAAGAGTCGACAGCGTTGAAAATACGAACGGCTGGGCCAAAGCCGGCGTGATGATTCGTGAGACACTTGATGCAGACTCGAAGCATGCCTTTGCGGCTGTTACACCTGCTAACGGAGTCGCCTCACAGGGTCGCCCCGATACGGGTGCTGCCAGTTTCAACACCGCTGAGGGTGGCATAACCGCGCCGTACTGGGTGAAATTGGAGCGTAGTATTTCCGGCCTCTTTACGGTTTCACATTCGGCGAACGGTTCGAATTGGCTACCGGTAACTGGCGCCACAGCGCAGAACATCCCAATGGGCGCGAATGTCTATGTTGGCTTGGCCTTAACGAGTCACGATGCTGCTTTGACATGCGAGGCTGTATTCTCCAACGTCACGACTACTGGGACAGTCGGTCAGCAGTGGGCGTATCAGGACATCGGTATAGCCAGCAATGATGCTGAGCCGCTTTACGTGGCGTTTTCCAACAGTGCCGGTGCACCTGCGATTGTAGTCCACGATGACCCGGCCGCGGTAACAATAGACACCTGGACCGAGTGGATCATCCCGCTTCAGGTTATTGCCGATCATGGCATAGTCCTGACAAATGTGGACAGTATCGCGATCGGCCTTGGAACCCAGGGCAATATGACAGTGCCCGGCGGTTCCGGCAAAATGTATTTCGACGATATCCGGCTTTATTGTCAACGGCCGGAATAAGAAGCTCAGCCATAAGATGTGATATGGCTGGTTTGCAATTAGTATCATTTCGGGGCCTATGCCAACTGTTTGGCATAGGCCCCGGTTGTTTTTAAAGCAAAAGAGGGGATTTGCGATCGACTTTGAAGGTTTTGCTGGGGGAGACATTAAAAAGTTTCACAACTTTTTCAGATATTTTCCTTGACGCGAAGGTGTATAATCTGGTAAGAGAGATTATCGGCATCTTTGAATTACTGTTCGTACAGCAGACGACAGCTTTATAGCTTATTTTAGATTTTCACTGTGAGATCAGCCGCTCATATTGGGCTTTTCGAGGAAGGAGGCAGCGTCGAGTCGCAGAAATCACCCCTAACAAGGAGAGTATCGTTACAGCAAGAGTCTTTAACGATTGCTTTTGGTGTGTAACCAAAGCATGATTATCTTAACCGCTTAATAAGGAGGATTATTATGAACAGGAAATTAATTTGCTTATTAACTTTTATTGTTGTGCTGGGCACAGCAGGCAATGCCTCAGCAGAACTCGTAGGGTACTGGAGGCTTGATGAGGGCTCAGGGACCATTGCTTACGATTCGAGCGGCAATGGTCACGATGGTGCCATCGGTGGCGATCCGCAGTGGGTGACCGGCAGGAGCGGCAATGCGCTGGAATTCGACGGAGACGATTATGTTGATATTGGATTAGGAGCTGGTGATTACTTTGCCACTTTGAACAGTGGTTTTACTGTGGCCGGTTGGATCAGCCGTGCCAGCGAGGGTACGTATGATATGATTTTTGGTGCTGGTCGGAATCCTGTAGGCACTGCACAGGGAGATGACAATAATGGTTGGAAGTTTGGTATTGATTCGGGTGACGTGATTAAATTCACAACGCTGGGCATACTGGATTACACAAGCTCGGTGGGAGTTCCAACCGGCGAATGGGTTCACGTAGCCGCTACTTTTAATGACGGCGGAACTGAATTACAGATTTATCTAAACGGTAATCTCGTAGATACAATCAGCGGCAACGGTCCTGCTAATCCGGCGACCGGATTATATGCCGTGGGTTTTGGAGGAACCTGGGAGCTTGAATTCTTCGAGGGCCTGCTTGATGAAGTACGCGTTTATAACCACGTACTGACGGAGTCCGAGATTCTGGCTGCTATGGAAGGCGGCAAAGGATATCCATACGCCCTGAGTCCATCCCCGGAGGATGGTACCCTTTATGCCGATACGTGGGTAACCCTTAGCTGGAAGGCGGGAGATTTTGCGGTTTCACATGATGTATATATGGGCGATAATTTTGACGATGTAAACGAAGGTACAGGCGATACATTCCAGGGCAACCAGGACCTGACGTACTTCGTCGCGGGCTTTACCGGTTTTTCTTATCCTGATGGTCTGGTTCCGGGAACAACCTACTACTGGCGAATCGATGAGGTCAACGATGCTGACCCGAACAGTCCGTGGAAAGGCAGCGTCTGGAGCTTTACGGTTCCGCCCAAAAAGGCGTATGATCCTGTTCCCGGGGACGGCAGCGGATTTTTAGCCGCCGATGCAACGACTTTGAGCTGGACGGCGGGTTTCGGCACGAAATTACATATCGTCTACTTCGGCGACGACTTCGATACCATAGCGAATGCCACCGGAGGCTCGCAGCAGGGAACTGCATATTATATGACAGATCCACTTGAATTAGATAAGACTTACTACTGGCGTGTCGATCAGTACGATGGTGCCGTCACTCATACAGGCGATGTCTGGAGCTTCAGCACCCGATCCGAAATACCCATTACCGATCCCAACCTTGTCGGCTGGTGGAAGCTTGACGAGGGCATGGGTGATATTGTGCTCGACTGGTCCGGCCACGATAACCACGGAACGCTGGCGAACGGCCCGATATGGGCCGAAGGTAACGACGGAGGCGCAGTGCAATTCGACGGCTCAAACGATTACATTGATCTGGGTACCCCGGCTGAACTGTATATACCCGACAATTATACTTACAGTGCCTGGTTCCGGGTCGGCGAGGACATAAACGGCGATAGTGATGCCCAGTATCTGCTGTGTATCGGTTCGAGAAGCGACCTTGTTTTCGGCGTAGAGGACGCTGTTGGCATAGATGGAGACCTTGCATTACACTACTACGATACCGCACCCGGTTTCAACTCATTGGGTGTGGGTAAAACTGTTTGGTCTTCGGGTGATTGGCACATGGTTGCCGGGACTAAAGACTCAGCGACCGGCCATAAAATATATCTGGATGGTGAATTAAAGAATTCAGACACAAACACAAATGACGATAATTATAACACCACCAGGATGGTTTCAATAGGTGCGATGGGCTGGAACAACGATGAATATTTCAATGGCACCATCGATGATGTGCGCATTTACAACAGGACGCTAACGCAGGATGAGATTCAGAAGATTATGCGTGGCGACCTGTTCGTTGCCTGGAGCCCGAGTCCGGCCAACGGAGCAACGCCGGGCGTTCACGAGGCTATGCCCCTTAGCTGGTCACCGGGAGACAGCGTTTCACAGCACGATGTGTATTTCGGCACTGATATGGACGCTGTCGCTGATGCTGATACTTCTACAGCAGACATTTATCGCGGCCGGCAGAGTGGCACGAGCTATACTCCCCTCGAAGGTGTCGAATGGGGCGGCGGGCCGTACTACTGGCGAATCGACGAGTACAATACCGACGGCTCGATCAGCAAAGGTAGAATCTGGAGATTTACAGTAGCCGACTATATCCTCGTGGAAGACTTTGAAAACTACGATGCTGGCGACAATCAGATATGGTATGCCTGGCATGACGGCCTTGGCTATGGCGCGCTTGGTACTGAGAATTACTTCGCCGGTAATGGTACAGGTGCCGCTGTCGGCGACGAAACCTCCTCTTCTTATACCGAGGAAAGTATCGTCAACGGCGGCCGTCAGTCAATGCCGGTTGTCTACGACAACAACAAGCAGGGCTATTCGAAGTATTCGGAAGTAGAACTTACGTTGACGGACCCCCGCGACTGGACTAAGGATGGCGTTGAGGAACTGTCGCTGTGGTTCAGAGGTCACCCGGGATCGGTCGGCATCTTTGTCGAAGACCCGGTCGGCACCTACACGATGACCGGCTCCGGCACCGATATCTGGGATGTCAGCGGCATCGGAACGGGCTACCACGACGAGTTCCACTTTGCTTACAAGACCCTCACCGGTCCCGGCTCGATTGTCGCGAGAGTCGAAAGTGTGGAGAACACAAACGCATGGGCAAAGGCCGGCGTGATGATTCGTGAATCGCTTGATGCGGACTCCGTACATGCGATGATGGCAGTAACGCCCGCTCAGGGAGTGTCCTTCCAGCGACGCAACGTAACCGGCGATACGAGCGCCAGCGATACGACAGCCGGAATCTCCGCGCCGTACTGGGTGAAGATAGAGCGTGACTTATCCGGCAACTTTTCAACTTACTCTTCGACTGATGGCTCTGCCTGGCAGATGCAGGGAACGCCGGACAATATCTCAATGAGCGCTAATGTCTATATCGGCCTTGCAGTGACAAGCCATGATGCCGCCTTGACATGCCAGGCGGTATTCTCCAACGTCACGACTACCGGTAATGTCACCGGGCAGTGGGCGAACCAGGATATCGGTATCGCCAGCAACGCCGCCGAGCCGATGTATGTAGCTATATCCAACATCACAGGCACGCCTGCGGTGGTGGTCCACGATGATCCGGCCGCGGCAACGATTGATGCCTGGACGGAGTGGGTTATCCCCCTGCAGGCATTCGCCGACCAGGGCATCGTCCTGACAGATGTGGACAGGATTGCAATCGGCCTGGGAACCCAGGGCAACATGACAACACCCGGCGGTTCCGGCAAGATGTATTTCGACGATATCCGGCTTTATCGTTCACGGCCGGAATAGGAAGCTTTGCCATAAGATGTGATATGGCGGGTTTGCAATTAGTATCGTTTCGGGGTCTATGCTAACTGTTTGGCATAGGCCCCGGTTGTTTTTAAAGCAAAAGAGAGGATTTGTGATCGACTTTGAAGGTTTTGCTGGGGGAGACATTAAAAAGTCTGACAACTTGTTCAGATATTTTCCTTGACGCGAAGGTGTCTAATCTGGTAAAAGAGATTATCAGCATTATTGAATTAATGTTCGTACAGCAGGCGAAAACGGTAAAGTTTATTTTTTAGATTTTCACTGTGAGATCAGCCGCTCATATTGGGCTTTTCGAGGAAGGAGGCAGCGTCGAGTCGCAGAAATCACCCCGAACAAGGAGAGTATCGTTACAGCAAGAGTCCTTATCCATTGCTTTTGGTGCGTAGCCAAAGCATGATTATCTTAACCGCTTAATAAGGAGGATTATTATGTACAGGAATTTGATTTGGCTATTTTCTTTTATTTTAGTGATGAGTGTAACTGTTAATGGTTCTGCTGTTGAGGATCCGTCTCTGGTCATATACTATGACTTCGAGGGCTTTGGCAATAATCCTATTGTCTTAGATAAATCTGGTAGAGGTAATGACGCCGAGGTGGTCGATGGTGTTAATGGACTTGCCGGTGCAGGCGTTAGAAGCTCAGAAGCTTGCCAAATCACCGGCAATGGCAGTTACCTCGACCTGGACGGACTTAACATTCCTGCCGAAGATATTCCGACGATGGCTTTTACCCTCGCCTATTGGGTGAAATCCGAGGATACAGGCGGTACGCAGACAATATTCAGTGCTTTGGCGGCACCGCACTCCTGGTGTCACGGTGGTTATATTCGAAACGGCCAATACCACGCCCATGTCGGCGACATCAATAACAACTACATTATCAATGCGTACGAAGGAACTGTCGAGTACGATGCATGGCACCACATGGCACTTACCTGGGAATTAGTTCCGGGTGAGTATGGAGGCGGGGCTATGTACATCGATGGGGAATTGGTCGCAGAATATGGAAACGAGTTCGTAGAAGCTCCTCCGGGTGTGAAAGCCGCGGGCAATTGGGGTGGAGGCGCTCGTATTGGACGGGACGTTGACGACAGTTGGCAATTTAACGGCCTGCTTGATGATTTCTGCGTATTCAAGCGGGCATTATCGCAGGCTGAGATTGTGGAGCTTATGCAAGGGGTCAGGACTCCGATTGCCTTTAGTCCTACCCCTGCTGATGGTTCTATTCTATTCGATACGTGGGTGACTCTTGGCTGGTACGTGGGTGATAGTGCAGTCTCGCACGATGTGTATATGGGCGATAATTATGACGATGTGTACAACGGCACTGGTGGCACGTACCGTGGCAACCAGAATGAAATTTTTTATGTTGCCGGATTTCCAGGATATGCTTTCCCGGATGGCCTTGTTCCCGGCACGACTTACTATTGGCGAATCGATGAAGTCAACGAGGCCGATCCGAACAGTCCGTGGAAAGGAGATGTCTGGAGCTTTTCGATTCCGCCCAAGACTGCTTATAATCCTTATCCTGCTGATGGCGCCGAATTTGTGGATCCGAATACAACATTGAACTGGACAGAGGGTTTCGGTGCAAAATTGCATTCTGTATATCTTGGTGACAATTTTGATGATGTAAATGACGCCACCGGAGGATCCACTCAGGGTCCTACGACCTATACCCCAGATCCGCTCGAATCAGGTAAGGTTTATTACTGGCGTGTCGATGAGTTTGATGCCGCCAATACGTATAAAGGTGATATCTGGAGCTTTACGACTCCGGGTGCCGTCGGGAATCCACAACCATCTAATAGAGCTGTTAATGTGAAAATGACGGCGATTCTTAGTTGGACTGCGGCTGATAGTGCTGCTTCGCATGAGGTGTACTTCGGCAAAAACAAAGATGCAGTGCGCAATGCCGATAAGAATTCACCGGAATACAAAGGCTCTAAGGAGCTGGGTGCTGAGAGCTATGATCCAGGGAAACTCTCCTGGTATGCCACTTACTACTGGCGTATCGACAAAGTAGATAGTCTTGGTAATCCCACGAAAGGTCCACTCTGGAGCTTTACTACTGCCGACTTTGTTTCCATAGATGATTTTGAGGATTATAATGCCGGCGATAATCAGATATGGTACGCATGGCATGACGGATTAGGTTACGGCACAGAGGAGAATCCGCCATTTTTTGCCGGTAACGGTACCGGTTCAGGTGTAGGTGACGAAACCACACCTTCTTACACGGAAGAATTAATCGTTCACAATGGCAGTCAATCAATGCCGGTGTCCTACGACAACAATAAGCAGGGCTACGCAATGTATTCGGAAGTAGAAATGACATTAAGCGAAGCACGTAACTGGACCGATGAAGGTGTTAATGAATTGTATCTGTGGTTTCATGGCAGTTCGACCAATTCCACGGATCCGCTGTATGTGGCGGTAACCGATAAAACCGGTACACCTGTGGTGGTCGAACATGAAAATCCGGCTGCGGCCCAGATTGGAGCCTGGACAGAGTTGATCATCCCACTGCAGATCTTTGCCGAGAAGGGCATTGACCTGACCGATGTTGACAGGATAGCGATAGGTATCGGCACCCGGGGTAATACGGAAACTCCAGGTGGCTCTGGGAAAATGTTCTTCGATGACATTCGGCTGTGTCGAAATATCGAGAATGTTTCTGAATAAAATAGTTTTATGAGTGATTTAGAGGTTTTGCCGGAGTAAAAGTATAGTATCTTGTCTGGAGATTTTCCTTGACGTGAAGGTGTCTAATCTGGTAAAAGAGATTATCAGCATCCTTGAATTAATGCTTGTACGACAGATGAATTTTTTAGCTTATTGTAGATTTTCACTGTAATATCAGCCGCATATGTTGGGCTTTTTGAGGAAGGAGGCAGCATCGAGAAGAAGAAATTACCCCGAATGAGCAAAGTGTAATTACAGTATAAGTCCTTAACGATTGCTATTGGTACGTAGCCAAAGCATGATTATATTAACTACTCAATAAGGAGAACTATCATGTGTAAGAAATTGTCTGTTCTAGCATCTCGTGTATCAAATTTCCGATCAGTCACGCGACGCCCGGAGAGGCCCCCTTCAGTCATCCCAACATCCCGCGTCCTGTGGCTGGTGGCGTTTGCCATCGGGTGGATGATGACCGGGTACGTTGGCATTGCCGTCGGGCAGGTCGCTGGCGTGGACGATCCGTCCGACATGGCCGATTCGAGCGGCGACATCAAGCGCATTGAGGCATGGGTGGAGCACGAGAACCTGCATTTGACGATGACGGTGTACGGTGTTTTCGCGCCTTCTGTAGAGGATACGCCGGCAGGCATGACCAATCGATACTACTTCCATTGGGGCCTCGACACGGACAACAATCCGGCCACCGGTTTTAACAACTCTGAGTATGAGGGCAACCCAACGAACTTGGAGACCCCCATTGGTGCTGATCTGATTATTCAATTCGGCTGGCGCGACGGCGCCACCAACGGCGTGTACGCCTATGATCCAGTGGCCGGAGACGATGACGCCCTGTTTGAGGACTACGAATACACGATTGAGGGTGATACGATTCACGCGGTCATCCCGCTGGAAGATTTAGGATTGACGCCGGGCGACATCATCGCGGTGTCCGCGTTTCAGGAAGGCGCTTCCAACGGATGGCAGTGTGATTGGATCGAGTCATTTGAACTGACGTTGGATACCTCCCTCGGGCAGGTCGCCGGCGTGGACGATCCGTCCGACATGGCCGATTCGAGCGGCGACATCAAGCGTATTGAGGCATGGATGGACGAAGGTAACCTGAATCTGACGATGACGGTGTACGGTGTTTTCGCGCCTTCGGTAGAGGATACGCCGGCCGGTATGACCAATCGATACTACTACCATTGGATTCTCGATACGGACAACGATCCGGCCACCGGCTACCTCAACGACGAGTATGAGGGCAACCCAACGAACTTGCAAACCCCCATTGGCGTTGATGTGATGGTTCAATTCGGCTGGCGCGACGGCGACACCGCCGGCGTGTACGCGTACACCCTTGATCCATCGACCGGAGACGAGGTGGAACTGTTTGAGGACTACGAATACACGATTGAGGGTGATACGATTCACGCGGTCATCCCGCTGGAAGATTTAGGACTGGAGCCGGGCCAAACCATCGCGGTGTCCGCGTTTCAGGAAGGCGCTTCCAACGGATGGCAGGTTGATTGGGTCGAGTCATTTGAGCTGACGTTGGTGGATTCCTCCGTGTCGGCCTACAATCCAGACCCGGCTGATGGCGCATACTATACGGACACGTGGGCCACCCTTGGCTGGTCGCCGGATGAAGCCGCGGTATCACACGACGTCTACTTCGGCGATAATTATGACGACGTGGCCAACGGCACCGGCGATACCTTCCGAGTCAATCAGGACAGGGACATTAATTTTTATATTGTCGGCTTTCCCGGATATGCCTATCCGGATGGTCTTGTTCCAGGCACGACCTACTATTGGCGAATCGATGAAGTGAACGAGGCTGACCCGAGAAGCCCGTGGAAAGGCAACGTCTGGAGCTTTTCGGTTCCGCCCACAACAGCATATAATCCTGATCCTGCCGACGGCGCTGAATTTGTAGACCCGAATGCAGCTTTGAGTTGGACACCGGGTTACGGTGCGAAAACGCATACGGTATATTTAGGTGACAATTATGAAGAAGTAGATAACGCGGCCGATGGCACCGCACAGGTACCTGCAACCTATAATCCCGGCACACTTGAACGGGAGAAGGTTTATTACTGGCGCGTCGATGAGTTCGATGCCGACAGTACGTATAAAGGTGACATCTGGAGCTTTACTACTCCCGGCGCAGTTGGCAATCCAAATCCGTCTAACGGTGCTGAGGATGTGAAGATGACGGCGACTCTTAGCTGGACTCCGGCAGATAGTGCCGCTTCGAGCGATCTGTACTTTGGCGCAGATGCCGATGCCGTGAAGAATGCCACAACGGTTTCACCGGAATACAAGGGTAACAGGGCATCAGGTTCCGAGAACTTCGGTCCCGTAGAACTTGGGTGGAACAGTACCTGGTATTGGCGCGTGGACGCGGTCTATAGTGACAGTATAGTGAAAGGCCTTGTATGGAGCTTTACTACGGCCGACTTCCTCCTGGTGGACGATTTTGAGGATTATGACATTGGTAACAATGAGATATGGTGGGCGTGGAAAGATGGGCTTGGCTATGCAGCACACGATGATGAACCGGCCTACCCCGGTAATGGAACTGGATCGGCCGTGGGCGACGAGACAACTCCTTCTTATTGCGAGGAAACGATTGTCCATGGTGGCGGAAAGTCAATGCCGGTGGTTTATGACAATAATAAACAGGGCTACTCGTACTATTCTGAAGCAGAACTGACACTGGATTATCCGCGTGACTGGACTGAGCAAGGCGTGGACAAACTGATAATCTGGTTCAGGGGCATTTTTAATAATGATGCCGAGCGTTTGTATGTGTCACTATCTAATCGAACCGGCAGCCCCGTAGTTGTATATCATGATGATCCGGCAGCAACACAAATCGGGGCCTGGACAAAATGGGTGATTCCTCTACAGAGCTTTACCGATCAGGGAATTGATCCGACAGATGTTGACAAAATCGCAATCGGCATTGGCACTCATGGCAATATAACAACTCCCGGCGGAGCCGGTAAGATGTACTTTGATGATGTTCGACTATATCGATCAGAAATTGATGCCGTCGAATAAAGAATATTGCTGTGATTAAACCAGTATTTGTGTCATATAGGGGCTTGTACTGTTCGATTCAGTACAGGCCCCTTTCATTTGACTGAAAAAAGTTTTGTGAAAACTAACTTGCAACCAATCCATAGCCGGGCAATAATAATCTAAACGACAAGAAATGTAATCGAGGGATATAAAGATGAGAAAACATTTCCTTATAAATTTGTGTTTTGCGGCCTCTTTGTGCCTGCTAACAGTCCTCTCAGGCTGTAATGATATAGGCAGCTTATTCAAGGCCAAATATCAGAGAACCGAACATACATCAGTACCCATTGCCGGCGTGGCCGGGCTAAATGTCGAAACCGACGTCGGTTCAATAACTGTCACAGGCGCTGATGTTACAGATTGTAATATCACTGCCGAAATCACCGTTAAGGCGAAAACGAAAGAGCAGGCCCGGAAACTTGCCGAAGAAGTCAAGATGGAACTTGAATCTTCCGACGACACACTGACCATCAAGGTGGTGAAACCCGTTGAATTAAAAAAGGGGGCGCTTGTCGTTGATTTCAAAATCATAGCTCCCACGCACATGAAACTGGACAGCTCAACCGGCGTAGGAACCGTAACCGTATCAGACATCGAAGGTCGAATTGACGCGTCAGTAAATGTTGGCTCCATTGCCTGCCATGCGGTTGTCGCTGAGCTTGACCTTTCATCTAACGTTGGCTCTGTAACAGTCAAATACGCAGACGCCGCTCCAGCCGCCTGCAAAGCGAATATCACAACTAATGTCGGCAGCATAGATTTTACAGCTCCTTCTGAGTTGTCGGCACAAGTCCATGCTTCAACAAACATCGGCTCAGTCGAGACTGCCAGGCCAATAACTGTGGTTGGTAAAGTCGGCAAATCCATAAAAGGGACAATAGGCTCGGGAGAGGGCAAGGTTCTATTGAAGACAAATGTAGGGTCAATAAAAATAAACTAACTGGTTCTAACACAAACCCGGGAGTCACCGTGGTTTTACAGTGACATCCGGCTTGCGCAGATAATTGGGGGTGAGCGTCATTGCATCGGCGAATTGTTCTTTTAAGGCCATTTGCCGGCCGAGCAGGAGAACTTTGCCGGCCCTTGGGCTCCAGTACTTCTCGTGAAAAAAGTGAACGCCGCCGGCCTGAAACTTATCCTTATAATAAAGCAACCCATCGCCGAGCAGCCAGACTGGTTTAGCATCGCAGGCAAATCGGTCGAGGAACTGCGAAGGAGTCATTAAAGAATCCGGTAGAACTTTTTTCCAGCTTGCCCGCCCTGCCGCATTCCGCTTATCGT
>Ga0307429_1000165_pt1 | contig 47936 bp, 45 predicted proteins | sample SalMarWE160230MG_FD_202151 | JGI IMG/M metagenome (GOLD analysis project Ga0307429, IMG submission 202151) | Salt marsh sediment microbial communities from the Plum Island Ecosystem LTER, Massachusetts, United States - WE1603-230 | ecosystem: Environmental > Aquatic > Marine > Intertidal zone >... | reverse complement strand
TGGCCGGACGTGGCAAAGTCAAAACGGCGAAAAGGCGCTAGAATATCAAGATTCGAGGGCTTTCCCTTGACCACGGCACTGCCTACATTGGGAAGGGACAGGTGGACGTGAAGTCGCCACGAAACCTGGGCATAAGAAAAAAAGCCGCAGCGCCTAAGCGCGCGGCGGTCAAGGGCTGCGCATGAACGCCAATTTACGCAATTTCGCCCTCTGGGTGATCATCGTCCTGCTGCTGCTGGCGCTGTTCACGCTGTTCCAGAACCCGGGCCAACGCACTAATTCGCAAGAGGTCTCGTTCTCGCAATTGCTCAGCGAGGTCGACCAGGGCCGTGTGCGCGACGTGGTGATCCAGGGGCCGGAAATCCACGGCACCTTCTCTAACGGCACCAACTTCCAGACCTATGCGCCCAACGATCCGGGCCTGATTCAGAAGCTCTATTCCAAGGGCGTCTCGATCACCGCGCGGCCGCCATCGGACAACGTTCCGTGGTTCGTTTCGCTGCTGGTGTCGTGGCTGCCGTTCATCGCGCTGATCGGCGTGTGGATTTTCCTTTCGCGCCAGATGCAAGGCGCCGGCGGCAAGGCGCTCGGCTTCGGCAAGAGCAGAGCGAAATTGCTGGCCGAGGCGCATGGCCGCGTCACTTTCGAGGACGTCGCCGGCGTCGACGAAGCCAAGCAGGACTTGCAGGAAATCGTCGAATTCCTGCGCGACCCCGGCAAATTCCAGCGCCTGGGCGGACGCATTCCGCGCGGCGTGTTGCTGGTCGGGCCTCCCGGCACCGGCAAGACACTGATCGCGCGCGCGGTCGCCGGCGAAGCCAATGTGCCGTTCTTCACCATCTCCGGCTCCGACTTCGTCGAAATGTTCGTCGGCGTCGGCGCTTCCCGCGTGCGCGACATGTTCGAGCAGGCCAAGAAGAACGCGCCCTGCATCATCTTCATCGACGAAATCGACGCGGTCGGCCGTCATCGCGGCGCCGGCCTCGGCGGCGGCAACGACGAGCGCGAGCAGACATTAAATCAGTTGCTGGTCGAGATGGACGGCTTCGAAGCCAACGAAGGCATCATCTTGATCGCCGCCACCAACCGGCCCGACGTGCTCGATCCTGCGCTATTGCGCCCCGGCCGATTCGATCGTCAGGTGGTGGTGCCGAATCCTGACGTGGTCGGCCGCGAAAATATCCTCAAGGTTCACGTGAAGAAGGTGCCGCTGGCGCCGGACGTGAACCTGAAAACGACCGCGCGCGGCACGCCCGGCTTCTCCGGCGCCGACTTGGCCAATTTGGTCAATGAAGCGGCCTTGATGGCGGCGCGCCGCAACAAGCGCATGGTCACCCAGTCCGAATTCGAGGACGCCAAGGATAAGGTGATGATGGGCGCCGAACGCAAGTCGCTGGTGATGACCGACGAGGAAAAGATGCTCACCGCCTATCACGAAGGCGGCCATGCCATCGTTGCGCTCAACGTCAAGGCCACCGACCCGGTGCACAAGGCCACTATCATTCCGCGCGGCCGCGCGCTCGGCATGGTCATGCAACTGCCCGAGCGCGACAAGCTGTCGATGAGCCGCGAGCAGATGACCTCGCGCCTCGCCATCATGATGGGTGGGCGCGTGGCCGAGGAAATGGTGTTCGGCAAGGACAAAGTGACGAGCGGGGCGGCTAGCGACATCGAGCAGGCGACCAAGCTCGCGCGCATGATGGTGACGCGCTGGGGCCTGTCCGACGAGCTCGGCACAGTTGCCTATGGGGAAAACCAGGACGAGGTGTTCCTCGGCTACCAGGTGTCGCGTCAGCAGAACATCTCGGAGGAGACCTCGCGCAAGATCGACACCGAGATTCGCAAGCTGGTCGAGGCCGGCTATGCCGAGGCCACGCAGGTCCTCACCGACAAACGCGCCGACCTCGAAACGCTGGCGCGCGGTCTGCTCGAGTTTGAGACGCTGACCGGCGACGAAATCACCGATCTGTTTAAGGGCAAGCGGCCGGTGCGGGAATCGGTGATCGAGCCGGCCACGCCGCGCTCCTCCGCAGTGCCGCCGGCCGGCAAGCCGCGTCCGCGGCCCGAGCCGCCGGCGGGCGAGGTCGCCCCGCAGCCGCAGGGGTAGCGCCTCTGCGCCTCATGATCCGAACGCCCGCCTATGGCGGGCGTTTTCATTTGCGCGTGCCAAGCAATGCTTTTGACATCGATTGACATCGGTCAATCCGCTGGCAATCGCTTTGATCTATAAATTTTAAATTGGCAGTTTTGGCAGGAGCAGTGTGATGATGACAGGCCGATGGACCATGAGTGAAGTGATCAAACACGGCATCCTCGCCGGCGCAGCGGGCGGGGTCGCGGAAATTATTTGGATTTCGCTCTATGCAGCGCTCACCGGCGGCGATGCGGCTGTCCTGGCGCGCGGCGTGACCACGGCGGTCGGCGTCACCGCCTTGCTGCCAACGGCGTCCGTCGCGATGGGCGTGGTCGTGCACATGGCGCTGGCGGTGCTGTTGGGCGTTGCGGTAGCTGGCCTGTGGCAGACGATGGCGCATCGGCTGGGCGTGAGTGGCGGCTATGCAAGCGTGCTCGCGGCGCTTGGCGCAGTCTGGGTGCTGAACTTCTTCGTGTTGCTGCCGGCGATCAGCCCGGCCTTCGTGCAATTGGTGCCCTATGCGGTGAGTTTGACGTCGAAACTGCTGTTCGGTCTCGCCGCTGCGGAAACACTGCGCCGTTTCGCGATCGCGGCGAGAAAGTCGGCGATGGCGGCTGCCGTCTAGGTTATCGCCAAGACGCGCCAGCTGCCGCTTAGTGGAGTCATCTTGAGTCTAGTATGGTGGCCGGCCCGGTTCCGGCCATCATGCATTTGAGCGTCCGCCAATGCCGCTGCAAAACCGCGTCTCACCCTTCGGCGAATTCATCGCAACGCCGTCGCGCGGCCTTCTGATGGGCAACCGCGGCGGGCGGCTGCATGACGCGCAGCGCAGGCTTGGGGCGCGGCGCTGGGCCTCGAAAAAATGGATCTGCTGCAAGCTCGCCTTCAACGACCGCCATCGCCGGGTCTGGGGCGATGGCTACAGCGAACTGTTCTTTTGCGATGAAGCGACGGGTTTTGCCGCCGGTCGCCGGCCTTGTTTCGAATGCCGGCGCAAGGACGCCGAGCGGTTCGCAGCTTTGTTCTCCGGCAAGCCGAAGCGCGCGAGCGCCGCAGCGATGGACAAAGTCCTGCATGCCGAGCGGTTGATTGGTCGCGCCAAACGCACCCATCGCCGCACGCTCGACGCGCTGCCGGACGGGGCGATCGTCGTCATCGATGGAGTGCCCTTCGCCGTGCGTGCGGATCGGCTGCTGCACTGGATGCCGGCAGGCTACGTCAGCAGACAGGAACGCCCGCGCGGGATCGAGGTGGACGTGCTCACGCCGCCGTCGATCCTGACCGTGCTCGCGCGCGGCTATGCGCCGTTGTGGCACCCGAGTGCCCGCTAAAACCTAAGGCGGCTCGATCGGCGGCGCGGCGGCGGCGGCCGGCACGCCGCAGGCCCAGGCGAAAAACACGATACCCGCCATGACCAACAGCATCGCCGCCACCAAGGCGACGCAGGCCGGCCAGCCGCCCAATGTCCAGGCGACGCCGCCCAGCGCCGCGCCGAAGCTGCCGCCGACATAAAAACTGGTGACGTAAAGCCCGACCGCCGAGGAGCGGCCGGCCTTGGCGGTGACGGTCACATAGCCGGTGGAGATCGCCTGGCAGATTAGCCCGCAGCCGGCGCTGATGGCGAGGCCCAATATGATCAACGGCAGCGAGGGCGCCAGCGTCAGCGCGATGCCGACGCCCCACAGCGCGATCACCCGTGCCGTGAAGTGCCGCCGCCCGAACCGCCCGACCGCCCAGCCGGCCCACGGCGTGAGCACGGTGCCGGCGAGATAGACCACGAACAGCGCGCCGAGCCAGCTGGCCGAGAGATTGTAGGGCGGGGCGGCAAGATGAAAGCTGACATAAGTGAACGTGCAGATGAAATTAAACAGCACGCCGAATCCGACCGCGAACGTCGCGACCAATTGGCCGTTGCGGAAATGCGCGAGCATCTGCCGCCCGGAGGCGAGCAAGCCTTCCGAACGCACGAATTTACGCTCATGCGGCAGCAGAAACGCGACGGCACTCGCGCCGGCGAGGGCAATCCCGGCGAGCGCGAAAAATCCCCAGCGCCAGCCGACCAGGTCGGCGCAGAAGCCGGTCACCAGCCGGCCGCTGAATCCGCCCAGGCTCGAGCCCGAACTGTAGATGCCAGCGGCCGTGGTCGCTTCCTGGCGCGGCCATTCGTCGCCGATATAGGCGACGGTGACCGCGAAGATCGGTGGCAGCACCAGCCCCTGCACTGCGCGCCAGAAGATGAGCGCCGACAGGCTCGTCGCCAGCCCGACCATCACGGTCGGCACCGCCAGCACAAACATCGCCGCGACGATCACCCGCTTGCGCCCCAGCACGTCGGCAACCGCGCCGGTGAACGGCGCGGTCAGCGCTACCGCCAGCGTGCTCACCGTGATGATGGTGGAAACCTCGGCGGCGCCCGCGCCGAATTCCTGCGAGAGCAAAGGCAAGATCGACTGCGGCGAATAAAGATTGATAAAGCAGCAATAGCCGGCAAGCCCGACCGCCAGGTGGCGCGCGAAAACTCCTCGGCTTTTGGCGGCAGCTTGCATTGAGAAGACCGGCAGGGCGTGAACGTGCAGCTATGCAATGTTTTGGCACCGCCCGCCAAGGGGCAGGCCGGCGGGGCAGCGGGCCGGCCGGCGCATAGCTCTACGGTAACCCAAGCGCCGCGCGTGCTTGGCGCAGCGTCTCGGGCGGATCGCCGCCGGCGTCCACCTTCTGCCAGTCAATGGCGCCGAGATCGTATTGTTCCTGGCGGCGGGCGACCGCGGCATCGGCGTCGGAAGCGTCCGCCGGCCGGGCTCCGACACGGGCGATACGGACGCTAAGATCGGCGATGAGAAACAGCCCGTAGAACGCCGCGCCGCCCGCCGCACGTGCGATGGCGGCCCGCTCGCCGGCGTCGGCGAACACCGCGTCTACGATCGCCGAATGACCGGCGACGATGACGCGGCGCGCCTTGTCCTCGAGCGTGCCATAGACCTTGGCAGTGACCTTCGGCGCATAGGCCGGCTGCGGCAGGCGCTCGGTCTCGGCCAAGCCGAACAAGACCTTGCGTTCGACGTCGCTGCGCAGCACCACCGCGCCAGGCGCCGGCCACAACTCCGGTGCCAGCGTGTGCGCGAGCCACGATTTGCCGGTGCCCGACAAGCCGCCTACCGCCACCAGAACCGGCTTCGGCGGCACCAATAGTCTTTGCGCCAGCGCGAAATAGTCGCGCGCGCTCTGCTCGGCTTGTACACGTTTATCGCTGTGCTTGGCGCGCGCGGCGGTGACTTTGGCACGGATCGCCGCGCGCATCGACAGGAAAAGCGGCAAGGCCGCCAGCACATCGAGATTCTCGAGCCGCTGCGTCTCATTGAGATAACGGTTGAGCACGATATTGGCGGCGGGCCCAAGTCCGCGCTCGATCAAGTCCATCAGCAGGAAGGCGAGATCGTAGAACACGTCGCCGGTGGCCAGGTTCGCGTCGAATTCGATGGCATCGAATAGAGTCGGTTCGCCGTCGAGCAGGACAATATTGCCGAGGTGCAGATCGCCGTGGCAGCGGCGCACGAAACCGGCGCGCTGGCGCTGCTCAAGCAATGGACGCAATCGCGCAAACGCCGCGCGCGTGCCTGAGGCGAGCGCGGTCAATTGCGGCGCTGGAAACAAGTCGGGTGTGGCGGCGAGCTCGGCGTCGTTCTGCGCGATAATCTCGGCAAGCTCTTCGGCAAATCCGAAGCCGGTCGCCACAGGCGCCAACGCATGCGCTTTCGCCACCGCGCGCCCGAGCGCGTCGGCAAGGGCACCGTCGATCGCGCCACGCTCGGCGAGATGATCGAGCGTTTTCGACTCATCGAAGCGCCGCATTTCCACGGCCCATTCCACCGGCGCACCGTCGCCGCCGATCGCAAAGCCGCCACCAGGTGCGCGCGTGATCGCCACCACGCCGCGGTAGATCGCCGGCGCGAACGCCCGGTTGACCGCGATCTCGGCCTCGCAGGCACTTTTGCGTTTCTCCAGCGTGGAATAATCGAGGAAGGGAAAGCGCACCGCGCGCTTGATCTTGAGGGCGCGCTCGCCGGCGAGGAACACCGAAGCGGCGTGGGTGTCGATGCGCGTGATCTTGGCGCCGCCGTGGGTCGCATGCTGGCCAAGAAAGTCCAGGACCGCCTTTTGTGTACCCTCGGCCGGGCTCATGGTGTCCTTTGACGTCCTCATCCCGCGGGCCATGTATCGGCGGTATCGTGGGCCCGGCCGTGCGGCTCCAGACTGATCCAGGTCAATACGCAGGTTTGCTGGATGTGGCCATGATGTGCCAGATAAACTCAACCATTTGACGATTGGAGACGCTTCCAGTGACCACGCTGCCGCACAATTTCAAGCGCATCAGGCTCAATCTCGCCCGCTCCAAGGAGTTCCCGCAGGGCTCGCCGCGGCATGGCTACGAATTCGTGGCCCCGCTCGACGACAACGGTCATATCGACCTCGAGCAGTGGCGCCAGCATCGCGACAATTGCCGGGTGCGCCGGTTCTGGGAGGGCGAGGACGACGAGATCGGCATCTTGGTGCACAAGCCCGGCGGCCCTGAGCATGCGCGCTGGACGTTCGATTACAACCCGGAGCGGGCCGACGACGACGAGAGCGGCTATCGCTTCGGCGCCCACGCCTTTCGCCAGGGCGAATATGTCTCGATCCGTGACGAAGATGACGAGATGCACACCTATCAGGTGGCCTCGGTACAGAACGCGGTCTGACGGTGGCGGTACCGCCGCGGCTGGCCGTCGCCTTGCTTGGGCGGCGGAAATCGCCATGCTAGTGTGCAAGCGGACGGTCACAGGAGCCCTTTCGCATGCGCGCACTGACCGTCGAGCCCGGCCGGCCCAATTCCATCAAGCTTGAAGACGTTCCGCCGCCGCCGCAAAGCGACGGCGATATCCTGGTGCGCGCGCTGGCGCTCGGCATTTGTGGCACCGACCGCGAGATTATTTCAGGCGCCTATGGCTGGGCGCCGCCCGGGGCGCAGCGCCTCATCATCGGCCACGAATCGCTCGGCCGCGTCGAGCATGCGCCGGCCGGCAGCGGCTTTGCAGCCGGCGACCTCGTGGTCGGCATCGTGCGTCGGCCCGATCCGGTGCCCTGTCCGGCCTGCGCCGCCGGCGAATGGGACATGTGCCGCAACGGCCAATATACCGAGCGCGGTATCAAGCAGCGCAACGGCTACGGCTCCGAGCAATTCCGCCTCGAACACGATTTCGCGATCAAGCTCGACCCGGCGCTGGACAAGCTCGGCGTGCTGCTGGAGCCGACCAGCGTGGTCGCCAAGGCCTGGGAGCAGGTCGAGCGCATCGGCCAACGCGGCGCGGCTTGGCAGCCGCGCATCGCGCTGATCACCGGCGCCGGCCCTGTCGGCTTACTTGCGGCGCTGATGGCCAAGCAGCGCGGCTACGATGTGCACATTCTCGACCTCGCCAAGGACGGTGCGAAGCCCAAGCTCGCGCGCGATCTCGGCGCCACCTATCACGCCGGCGATCTTGGTAAGCTCGAGCCGGATATCGTGATCGAATGCACGGGTGCCGCTTCCGTGGTGCTTGACGTCATGAACCGCAACGCGCCGGAGGGGATCATCTGTCTCGCCGGCGTATCGTCCGGCGGCCATAAGCTGCAATTCGACGTCGGCGCTCTCAACCGCGCCATGGTGCTGGAAAACGACGTGGTGTTCGGCTCGGTCAACGCCAACAGGCGCCACTACCGCGCCGCCGCCGAAGCGCTCGCCAAGGCCGACAAGGACTGGCTCGGCCGACTGATCACCCGTCGCGTGCCGCTCGGCCGCTGGCAAGAGGCTTTCGAGACGCGCGCCAACGACGTCAAGACCGTCTTGGATTTCACGCAATGAGCATGACCCGGCGTGAGTGAGACATGGCCTCCCGCATCGAAGACTACGCCGTGATCGGCGATTTGAGCACCGCGGCGCTGGTCGGCCGCGACGGCTCGATCGACTGGCTGTGCTGGCCGCGTTTCGACTCGGACGCCTGTTTCGCGGCGCTGCTGGGAACCCCCGAACACGGCCGCTGGCAGGTCGCGCCGAAAGGCGGTGCGGCACGGATCACGCGGCGTTACCGGCCCAACACGCTGATTCTGGAAACCCGCTTCGAGACCGCCGACGGCGCGGCGACGCTGATCGATTTCATGCCGCCGCGCACCGACGGCTCGCATCTCGTGCGCATGGTGCTCGGCGAACGCGGCAAGGTGAACATAAGGACCGAGTTGGTGCTCCGCTTCGGCTATGGCGCGACGGTGCCGTGGGTGACGCGGGTCGACGATCAAACCTTGCAGGGCCTTGCCGGGCCGGACACGGTGCTGATGCGCTCGGACGTCCATTTGCGCGGCGAAAATTTCAAGACGGTCGGCGAATTCACGGTCGGCGCCGACGAAACCGCGGCCTTCGTTCTCACTTATGTGCCGCTGCATACGCCCATGCCGAAGCCACTCGACCCGCAGAAGGCGCTCGCCTCGACCGAGCGGTATTGGACGCGATGGGCGGCCAAGTGCAAGATCGAGGGACCCTGGCGCGAGGCGGTGACGCGCTCGCTGATCACGCTGAAGGCGCTCACCTACGCGCCGACCGGCGGCATGGTGGCGGCGGTTACCACCTCGCTGCCCGAGCAGCTCGGCGGCGAGCGCAATTGGGACTACCGCTTCTGCTGGCTGCGCGACGCGACGCTGACCCTGCTCGCGCTGATGAACGGCGGCTACTACGAGGAAGCCAACAAATGGCGCGAGTGGCTGTTGCGCGCGGTCGCCGGCAGCCCGGGCCAAATGCAGATCATGTATGGGATCGGCGGCGAACGGCGGCTCACCGAATGGGAAGCCGACTGGCTCTCCGGCTATGAGGGTTCCGTGCCGGTGCGGATCGGCAACTCGGCGCACGACCAGCTTCAGCTCGATGTTTTTGGCGAGATGATGGATGCGCTGCATCAGGCGCGGCTCGGCAAACTCGCGGCGAGCGAATCGCGATGGAATCTGCAAAAGGAGTTCATCGCCCACCTCGAGCAAATCTGGTCGAATACGGACAGCGGCATCTGGGAGGTGCGCGGCGAAAAGCGGCATTTCACCTATTCCAAGGCGATGGCCTGGGTCGCTTTCGACCGCACCATCAGAAGCGCCGAACGCTTTGGCCTCGACGGGCCGGTCGAACACTGGAAGAAAATCCGCGACGAGATCCATGCCGACGTCTGCCGGCTCGGATTCGACGCCGCCCTCAACACCTTCGTGCGCTCCTACGGCTCCAAGCAGCTCGACGCCAGCCTGCTGTTGCTGCCGGCGATCGGATTCTTGCCGCCCGAGGACCCGCGCATTCGCGGCACCGTCGAGGCGGTCGAACGTACGCTCGTCACCGACGGGCTGGTTCGCCGCTACAACACCGATGAAGCTGCCGACGGCCTGCCGGCCGGGGAGGGGGCGTTCCTGGCCTGCAGCTTCTGGCTGGTCGACGCTTACGTCATGCTCGGCCGCCGCGAGAATGCTCTGCGATTGTTCGAGCGCCTGTTGTCGCTTTGCAATGACGTAGGGCTGCTGAGCGAAGAATACGACCCTTACGGCAACCGGCTGATCGGAAACTTTCCGCAGGCCTTTTCCCATCTGGCGCTGGTCAATAGCGCCAGCAATCTCGCCCATTCCACAAAGCCTGCCGAACAGCGCGCGGAATGCAGGATTGCTCGCCACGCTTCTGAGACCGACGAGGCCCACTAAGTCTATTGACCGCTGACGGTCAGGCCGGGAAGAGTGCGCGGCTCACGCCGTGGTCAGCGGCCAAGCAAAGGAGAAACTCAGTGATTGTCGATCTTCGGACCTATCGGTTGTTGCCTGGACGCACGCCGGCGCAGCTCGACCTCTACGGCAAGCTCGGCTATCCGGTGCAGCTGCGCTATATGGGCGAGCCGGTGTGCTATCTGGTTGCGGAAAGTGGTGCGCTCAACACGTTCGTTCATGCCTGGGCCTATGAGAGCGCCGGCGACCGCGAGGCCAAGCGTGCCAAGATGATGCAGGATGCGGACTGGAAACATTTCCTGGCCGAGAACGCCAAAGCCGGCAATATCATCGAGCAGCACACCAGCCTGATGACGCCGGCCCCGTTCGCGCCGGCACTTTCGGTGCCGAAACCCAAGCGCTGACGCGGAGCGAAAATCGATGCGCGGCAATGACGGCACGCGGACTGGCGGCGAAATCCTGATCGATCAGTTGGCGATCCATGGGGTGCGCCACGCCACCTGCGTGCCGGGCGAAAGCTATCTCGCCGCGCTGGATGCCTTTTACGGCCGTGACATCGCGCTCACCGTCTGCCGGCATGAGAGCACTGCGGCGATCATGGCCGAGACGGTCGGCAAGGCGACCGGCCGCCCCGGCATCTGCTTCGTCACCCGCGGACCGGGCGCCACCAATGCGTCTCCCGGCATCCATATCGCGTGCCAGGATTCATCACCCTTGATCGTGTTCGTCGGCCAGGTGGCGGGGCGGATGCGCGACCGCGATGCCTTCCAGGAGCTCGATTACCGCGCCGTGTTCGGCACGATGGCAAAATGGGCGACCGAAATCGACGATCCCACGCGCATCCCGGAAATTGTGGCGCACGCTTTCCATACCGCGTGCCAGGGCCGTCCCGGCCCGGTGGTGATCGCCCTGCCGGAGGATATGCTGGTCGAGCGCGCCGTGGTGCCCGACGCAAAAGCCTTTGAGCCGGTGGAGACCTGGCCAGGCCTGAGCGACATGAGCCGGCTGCAAAAAATGCTGTGGGCGGCCAGGCGCCCGGTTGCGATCGTCGGCGGCAGCCGCTGGTCGGAAGCAGCCACCGCCGCGTTGATGCGCTTTGCCGAGCGCTTCGCGCTTCCGGTCGCCACCACCTTCCGCCGCGGGCATTTGTTCGACGCGCTGCATGCCTGCTACGCCGGGGATCTCGGTATCGGCGTCAATCCCAAACTGTTGGCGCGCATCAAGGGCGCCGACCTGGTGCTGCTGATCGGAAGCCGCCTCAGCGAAATACCGTCGCAGGGTTATACCCTGTTTGACATTCCGGAGCCGCAGGTAAAGCTGGTGCACGTGCATCCGGGCGCCGACGAACTCGGCCGCGTCTATCATCCCGCGCTCGCCATCAACGCCTCGCCGACCGCGTTCTGCGCGGCGCTGGAAGGCATGCAGCCGCCCAACGAGATTGCCTGGCGCGGCGAAAGCAACACCGCCCATGCCGACTATCTCGCTTGGTCGGAGAAGGCGACGCCGCAACCGGGCGGCGTCAATCTCGGCGAGATCATGGTGTGGCTGCGCGAGCATTTGCCGGAGGATGCCACCGTCACCAACGGCGCCGGGAATTTCTCCGCCTGGATTCATCGCTTCTACCGCGTGCGCAAATTCAACGGTCTGGTGGGCGCGACATCGGGTTCCATGGGCTACGGATTGCCGGCGGCGCTGGCAATGCAGACGCTTTATCCCGAGCGCACCGTGGTATGCATCGCCGGCGACGGCGATTTCCTGATGACGGGGCAGGATTTCGCGACCGCCGTGCAATACGAGCTACCGGTGATCGTGGTGATCTCCGACAATGGCCTTTTGGGCACAATCCGCATGCACCAGGAGCGCGACTATCCCGGTCGCGTTATCGCGACGCAATTAAGAAACCCGGACTTCGTCGCTTATGCGCAGGCCTTCGGCGGCTTCGGCGTCAAGGTCGACAAGACCGCCGACTTCCCGGCGGCGTTTGCCGCCGCGCGCAAATCCGGCAAGCCGGCGATCATCCATCTCAAAGTGGATCCGGAGGCACTCACGCCGGGCATGTCGCTTTCCGGCATTCGCGAGAAATCGCTCGCCGGCGGCACCAAGTCCGGCACGCACTGAAGCTGACGCGCCGTTTCTGGCGCGCTTGCAGGCGCCTTGCCATGCGCGGGTGAATCATCGTTCACTCGTTGTCATGCCCTACCGCCGCACCGAGAACGTGGTTCGCCATTTGGCTGAACGCGAGCAGGCGATCCTCGCCGCGGCAACGAGTATCGCCGCCGAGGGCGGCATGGGCGCGGCGCAGATCGCCGCAATCGCCGCGCGCGCCGGCATCGCCGCCGGTACCGTCTATCGCTACTTCCCGTCCAAGACCGATCTCATCGCCGAGCTGATCGCGGCGGTCGCCGCCCGCGAGCTCGCCGCCATGCGGGACGCCGCCGACGCGGCGCCCGGACCACTGTCGGCGCTGGCGGCGGCCGTTGCCACCTTCGCGGTCCGGGCGCTCTATGCGCGGCGGCTGATCTGGGCGGTGACCGGCGAACCGGTCGAGCCGCAGGCCAACGCCTTGCGGCTCGATTTCCGGCAATCGCTCGCCGCTGAGCTGGAGACGCGCATCAAAGCCGCCATCGACAGCGGCCACCTGCCCGAGCAGGACGCAAGCGTCGCTGCGCCCGCCATCATGGGGGCGTTGATGGAAGGCTTGATCGGGCCGCTGGCGCCGTCGCATGACGCGGATGCGGCTGGATTACGCGCGGCGGTGCAGACGGCAACGCTGCTGGCGCTACGCGCCCTCGGTGTGATCGATGCGCGCGCCCGCGGCCTGGTGGCACAATGCGTATTGCCCGCGGCCGAACACGCGCCGTGAAACGCTAAATTGCCGCTTCAGCCGGCACTTCGTCGAGCGGCAGCGTCACCTGCTTGACGCCGCGCTCGCCCGGATCGTCGACGATGTGAAAGCCGAGCTCGGCGCACATGGTGAGCATGGTGGAATTCTCCGCCAGCACCTGGCCGCGCACGGTCTTCAGGCCCTTGTCCTTGGCGTAGGCGATCATGTGCTTCATCATCAGCCAGCCGAGCCCATGCCCTTTCAGCCGCGAGCGCACAAGGATCGCGAATTCCGCGTCCTTGCCGTTCGCGTCGTCGTGCAGGCGCACAACGCCGAGCATACGGTCGCTTTGCTCCTCGATGGCGATGAAGGCCATGGCATGGGCGGGATCGTAATGGGTTAGCTTGTCGATCAGCTCATTGCTCACCCCGCGCATGACCGCGAAGAAGCGCAGGCGCAGATCGTCCGCCGTCACTTCCTTGAGAAAATTGGGATAGAGCACGGCGTCTTCCGGCTTGAGCGGCCGGAACAGCACCGGTGTTCCATCGCGCAAGACGACTTGACTCTCCTGCAATGTCGTTTCCTTAGTGCGACATCAGCACCGGCACCGTCATCGATTCCAGTAGCCCGCGGGTGGCGCCGCCGAGCACGAATTCGCGCAAGCGCGAATGGCCGTAGCCGCCCATCACGATCATGTCGGCGGATGAGTCGGCCGCGTAAGACAGGATAGTGGAGGCAACGTCGATGTCGGGCGAGGTGATGCGCTTGACGTCGACCTTAAGGCCATGGCGAGCGAGATGCTGACCAAGATCGGCGCCTGAAATCTCGTCGCTCTTGGGCGGCTTGTTGCCGACCACGACGACTTCCACCTTCTTGGCTTTCTCGAGAAACGGCATGCTGTCAGCGATGGCGCGGGTGGCGGTGCGGCCGCCGTCCCAGCACACCATCACCTGGTCGAGCGTCATGCCCGCCTTCTGGATGAACGGCACAAAGATCACCGGCCGGCCGGAGTCAAACAGCACGCCTTCGTCGATGACCTCATCGGGCACCGATTTTTCGCGCGTTGGCTGTCCAAGCACAATAAGGTCGAAGCGTCGGCCGATGCGGCCGAGCAGATCGGAGGCGCCGGAAACGCTGGCGTTCAGCACGCGGGATTCAAACGAGACACCCTCACGCTTGGCCGCCTCCTCGAAGCGCGCGATCGCGGCGCGCGCGCTCTTTTCCGACTCGGTGCGCTGCGCCTCGAGGAACTCCGGGGGGATTCCGCCCATCACCGAGCCGGGGATCACCGGCTCATAGGCGAAGGCGACACCGAGCACGTGCGCACCGAACGCTTCCGCGATCGAGACGGCGTAATTGCCGGCCGGGTCTTGTTTGCCCAGTCCAAGGTTGACGACGAGATCCTTGATCATGACGTTACATCTCCTGACCGAGCGGGTCGCCCGACCTTGTAAAATTATGCAAGCGCATCGTGCTGCCGCCTTGACCGAGGTCAAATTACCGCCGAGCCTCGCGAGTTCCTCGATTAAGCGACGTTTTCAATCACCTACCGGTTATTTCTTGCTGCCATCGGGCCCGAACTGCTTGAGATAGGCCCACAGGTTACCGATGTCCTTTTCATTCTTGACGCCGGGAAAGATCATTTTCGTGCCCGGAATCTTGGCGCGCGGATCCTTGATGTACTCCTTGAAGGTCTGCTCGTTCCAGACGAGGCCGGAATTCTTGTTGGCTGCCGAATAGCTATAGCTTGGGGCGGTGCCGGAATGGCGGCCATCGAGGCCATTGAGCTCGGGGCCTACCTTGTTCTTGGCGCCCGGACCGACGGAATGACAGGGCAGGCATTTCTTGAACACCTGCTCGCCCATGGCCGCATCCTGCGCGTGTACTGCCGGCGCGGCCGTTACCGCCGCCAATATGACAAACGTCCATGTTACTCTCACGCTCGTACCTCCCTCGGTGGCGTTTTCGTCGCCGACCTGTGGCCGATGGGCCCAGCCCGGGTTTGGGATGGTTTTGCCAGCCCTATGTGTCAGCCGTCAAATGGCTGATATCGTGTGGGCCAGGAGCCCAGGAGTTGTCATGTCGATGCGGATGCCGGAGGTGGACGGCGCGGTGATGGCGCGGCGCGAGCGCATCGTCGCCGCCCTGCGCCAGATCGTGCCGGGCGAGGGGGTGATCGCCGGCGAGCGCGAAATGCGCCCGTACGAGAGCGACGGGCTGACCGCCTACCGCCAGCTGCCCATGGTGGTGGTGCTGCCGGAGACCACCGCCCAAGTCTCCGAAGTGCTGCGGTATTGCCACGACGAGGGCATCCGGGTGGTGCCGCGCGGGGCCGGCACCTCACTCTCCGGCGGGGCGCTGCCGCTGGCCGACGGCGTGCTGCTCGGCATGGCCAAATTCAACCGCATCCGCGAGATCGACTTCGACAACCGGATCGCCGTGGTGGAGCCAGGCGTGACCAATCTAGCGGTCACGAACGCGGTGGCAGATCGAGGCTTCTATTACGCGCCCGATCCGTCCTCGCAGCTTGCCTGCACCATCGGCGGCAACGTCGCAGAAAATGCCGGCGGCGTGCATTGCCTGAAATACGGCATGACCACCAACAACGTGCTCGGCTGCGAGATCGTCACCATCACCGGCGACGTGCTGCGCATCGGCGGCAAGCATCTGGACAGCGCCGGCTACGACCTACTCGGCGTCGTCGTCGGATCGGAGGGTCTGCTCGCTGTGGTCACCGAAGTGACCGTGCGCATTTTGCGCACGCCGGAATGTGCGCGCGCGCTGCTGATCGGCTTTCCGTCCTCGGAGGATGCCGGTGAATGCGTTTCCAAGATCGTCAGCGCCGGCATCATCCCCGCCGGTATGGAGATGTTGGATAAGCTGGCGATCCAGTTCTGCGAAGACTTTGTGCGCGCCGGCTATCCGCGGGACGTCGAGGCGCTGCTCATCGTCGAGCTCGACGGCCCGCAGGCCGAGGTCGATCACCTTATCGGTCGGGTTGAACAGATCGCCAAGGAATGCCGCGCGACCACAGTGCGCAAGTCGAATTCGGAGGCCGAGCGCGAGCTGTTCTGGGCGGGTCGCAAGGCCGCCTTCGGCGCCGTCGGCCGCGTCTCGCCCGACTATTTCTGCATGGACGGCACCATCCCGCGTGCCAAGCTGCCGCTGGTGCTCACCCGCATGAAAGAGATGTCGGCGAAATACGGTCTGCGCGTCGCCAACGTCTTCCACGCCGGCGACGGCAACCTGCATCCGCTCATTTTGTTCGACGCCAACAAGCCGGAGGAGCTCATGCGCGCCGAAGCGTTCGGCACTGAGATCCTGAAATTGTGCGTCGAGGTCGGCGGCGTCCTAACCGGCGAGCACGGAGTCGGCGTCGAGAAGCGCGACCTGATGCCGGTGATGTTCTCCGAGACCGATCTCGACCAGCAGCAGCGCCTCAAATGCGCCTTCGATGAAAAGGGCTTGCTCAACCCGGGCAAGGTGTTTCCGACGCTGCACCGTTGCGCCGAACTCGGCCGCATGCACATTTCCGGCGGCAAGCTGCCTTTCCCCGACATTCCGCGGTTCTAACACAATGCGTTTCGGCCTGTTTTGTTCGCCCAAAGCCGACAGCAAGAACCATGGCCCGGAGACTGGTCAGGGCTTCCTCGACTATCTCGATTTCAACGTCGAAGCCGAGGCGCTCGGCTTTCATTCCAGCTTCTCGGTCGAGCATCATTTCAGCGGCTGGAACCAGGTTTCCGCCACGCTGATGCTGCAGATGGCGCTGGCCATGCGCACCAAGACGCTGCGGCTCGGCACCGCGGTCATGGTGCTGCCCTGGCACAATCCGGTGCTGCTGGCCGAGCAGGCCGCCACGCTCGATTTAGTCTCCGGTGGTCGGTTCGATTTTGGCATCGGCAAGGGCTATCGCCACAGCGAGTTCAAGGGCTTTCAAGTTCTCCCCGACGAGGCCGAGGCGCGCTTCGAAGAGGCGCTCGAAGTCATCACGCGCGCCTTCACCACGCGGACGCGCTTTTCGCACAGGGGCCGCTTCTGGCATTTCGAGGACATCGTGGTGGAGCCGCCGCCGGCGCAAAGCCCGCATCCGCCGTTCTGGGTCGCCGCCGGCAATCCGCATACGATTGCGCGTGCCGGCGAGCGCGGCTTCAATCTCATCCTCGATCAATACGCGTCGCCGCAGGCGCTCGGCGAGCGCATCGCCATCTACAAAAAGACGCGCGAGGCCAAGGGCCTCGGCTTCGACCCCATGCAGGTGACGGTCGCGCGCCAGCTCTATATCGCCAAGGATGCTGCTGACAAGAAAGCCGCACTGAAGCGCCAGGCCGAATACACCCAGCGCACGATTGCGTCGGCGCGCCGGCCCGATGCCAAGGGCGGCTCGCACGTGCTCGCCTATGCCGACAAGGCCGGCGCAACGGAAGAGAACGCGCTCTACGGTACGCCCGATGAGATTGCCGCTATGCTGGAAGCGTTGCAGGGCGCAGGCGTTGCCTACGTGCTTCTCACTATCGCCGGCGGCATGGATCAACTGCGCCGCTTCGCTGGTGAGATCATGCCGGCATTTGCCGGTGAACGCGCCGCCGCCGCGGAATGTGGAATGAAGCACCTCGGGCATGACTGACGTTCTTAAGCCTCGCGACGCCAAGGAAGTCGAAGACGTCGTGCGCTGGGCGCTCGGCGAGGAGAAGCCGCTGGAAGTGATGGGGCAGGGCTCCAAGCGCGCCATCGGCCGGCCGAGCCAGACCGATCTCACCCTCGATCTTTCAGGAATTTCCGGCGTCACGCTCTATGAGCCGGCGGAACTGGTGCTGTCGGCCAAGGCTGGCACGCCGCTCGCCGAGATCGAGACGCTGCTCGATCAGAATAACCAGCATCTCGGCTTCGAGCCGCTCGACTACGGGCCGCTGCTCGGCGGCGAAGCGGGACAGGGCACTATCGGCGGCGTGATCGCTGCCAACCTGTCCGGTCCGCGCCGCGTGAAAGCCGGCGCCGCGCGCGATCATTTCCTCGGCGTCACGGCGGTCACCGGCCGCGGCGACACCATCAAATCCGGAGGCCGGGTGGTGAAGAACGTCACCGGCTACGACCTGTGCAAGCTGTTCGCCGGCTCCTGGGGCACGCTGGCGGTCATGACCGACGTCACGATCAAGGTGCTGCCGAAGGCGGAAACCGAAGCGAGTGTGCTGATCCAGGGCCTCGACGATGCGCGCGCCTGCGCGGCGATGGCCACCGCCATGGGCTCGCCCCTCGATGTGTCCGGCGCCGCCCATCTGCCCGATCATGTCGCCTCCTGGTTCGACGGACTGCCGAAGGCGGAAGCGACCACCGCGCTGCGTTTGGAAGGCCACGCGCCATCGGTCGCCCACCGCAAGGAAGCGCTGGCCGCGCTGGTGAAACCGTTCGGGACGGTCGCGATTCTCGATGCGGCTTCCTCGCGCGCATTGTGGCGCAGCGTCCGCCAGGTCAAGCCGTTTGCCGGTGCCGCCGCGCGCGAGCGGCCGCTGTGGCGCATCTCCACCGCGCCTGCGCGTGGCCACGAGCTGTTAGCGGCGATCACGCCGGCGGCGCAGATGTTCTACGACTGGGCCGGCGGGCTGATCTGGGTGGCCATGCCGTTTCCCGAGGAACCCGATGCCGCCGCCGTGCGCCGCGCCGTCGCCGGAATCGGCGGCCATGCCACGCTCGTCCGCGCGCCGGCTTCCGTGCGCGCCGCGCTCGACGTGTTCGCGCCGGAGCCGGCAGGGCTAGCGGCGTTGAGCAAGCGGGTGAAGGAAAGCTTCGATCCCAAGGGCGTGCTCAATCCCGGCCGCATGTGGGCGGGGGTGTAAATCTATGCAAACCAATTTCACCCTTGCCCAACTCGCCGATCCACAGATTGCGGAATCGGAAAAAATCCTGCGCGCCTGCGTGCATTGCGGCTTCTGCACCGCCACCTGCCCGACCTATGTGCTGCTCGGCGACGAACTCGATAGCCCGCGCGGGCGTATTTATTTGATCAAGGACATGCTCGAGCAGGGCCGGCCGGCAACGCGCGACGTGGTCAAGCATATCGACCGCTGCCTGTCGTGCAATTCCTGCATGACCACCTGTCCGTCCGGCGTCACTTACATGCATCTCGTCGATCATGCCCGCGAGCACATCGAGAAGACCTACAAGCGCCCGCTCGCCGACCGTGCCATCCGCGGCCTGCTGGCACGCGTGCTGACCAACCCAAGCCTGTTCCGCCTGGCGGTTGTCGGCGGCATTGTCGGTCGGCCCTTCGCGCCGCTGTTGCGGATGCTCGGCCTGCGGCGGATGGCCGCCATGCTGACGCTCACCCCGCGCCGCAAGCCGGCGCCGCCGATCGAGCGCACCGGCAAGGTCCACGACGCGCAAGGCCGCCGCCACGGCCGGGTGGCGCTGCTGTCCGGCTGCATCAATCCGGTACTGGCGCCGTCCACCGACGAGGCCGCCATCCGCGTGCTCACCCGCCACGGCGTCGAAGTGGTGGTGGCGCAGGGCGAAAGCTGCTGCGGCTCGCTCGTCCACCACATGGGCCACGAGGACCACGCGCTGGCCCAGGCGCGCAACAATATCGACGCTTGGACCCGCGAGATCGAAGCGGGCGGGCTCGACGCCATCCTCACCAGCGTCTCCGGCTGTGGCACAACCCTCAAGGATTACGGCTTCATGCTACGGACTGATGCGGCCTATGCGGCGAAGGCGGCGGTGGTTTCCAAGCTTGCCAAGGACATCAGCGAATATCTGGCCACGCTCAAGCTGCAGGTTGGAGTGGTGCCGCAAGGAATTAGCGTCGCCTATCACGCTGCCTGTTCGCTCCAGCATGGACAGAAAGTCACACGCGAGCCGAAAGAACTACTTTCCAATTGCGGCTTCATCGTCAAAGATGTGCCGGAAGGCCATTTGTGTTGTGGCTCAGCCGGCACCTACAACATTCTGCAACCGGCATTGGCGGAGCAGTTACGCGACCGCAAGGTTGCCAATATCGAGCGGCTCGAGCCGGATGTGATTGCGGCTGGTAATATCGGCTGTGTTACACAGATCGCCTTGGGTACTGCCATTCCGGTCGTCCACACCGTCGAGCTGATCGATTGGGCGACCGGCGGGCCGATGCCGGAGGTGCTGCGGGAAAAGGCGGGCCTTGAGCCCGCTGCCGCGGCGGCAGGCTAGGGGGAAACAAAGTGCGGCAAGATGCCGTAGCGAATGTGTTGGCGAAATTTGGTTGAACCGATCGGGAGGACGATCATGGCGAAATCAAAGAAGCGGAAGAAGTCGAAGATAAAGAAATCCAAAGCCAAGCGCGCTGCCCCGGCGCGCAAGAAAAAGAAGAGGGGGATGAAGAAGGCGGCCCGCAAAACGGCCAAGAGGGCGAAGAAGAAGGCGGCGACGAAGCGCGCGGCGCCCAAGCCGGCACCCCAGCCCACGCCGGCGCCCATGGCACCGGCGCCCGAGTCGGCGCCGTCACCGTTCGGCGGCTTGTTTGGCGGACGGACGAATGAAGGTCAGTAGACCGAATAAGAAACGAGGGGCCGTCGCCGGCAAGGCGGGCGCGCGCAAGACCAAGCGCAAAGCCTCCAAAGCACGCCGGGCGCGCCGCAAGACGGCGGCCCGGCGGACGGCTGTGAAAACCAGGCGTGCCGCGGCCGGTAAGACGAAATCAAAGGCCAAGACCGTTCGCGCGCCGACCGTGACCACCGCCGTTTCTGGCGTCATTGTGCGCGGCCGTATGCGACCGCGTTACGGCGAAATCCTGAACGCGGACGCGCTCGCCTTCCTGGCCGCGCTGCATCGCCGCTTCGACGGCAAGCGCCGCGAGCTTTTGGCCGCGCGCGCCGAACGGCAAAAACGCTTCGACGCTGGCGAGCTACCCGATTTTCCGATCGAGACCAAGCACATCCGTGACGACGATTCCTGGCGCGTGGCGCCGATCCCGGCCGATCTCACCGACCGACGCGTGGAGATTACCGGCCCGGTCGACCGCAAAATGGTCGTCAACGCGCTCAATTCCGGCGCCACCCACTACATGGCCGATTTCGAGGACGCCAATTCGCCGACCTGGGCGAACAATCTCGAGGGCCAGATCAATCTGAAGGACCGCTGGGCCGGCTCGATCGATTTCACCGATCCGCGCAGCAAGAAGCGCTACGCCATCGGCAAAAACCCCGCGGTGCTGATCGTGCGCCCGCGCGGCTGGCATTTGCCGGAGGCGCATTTGACCGTTGACGGCGAGCCGATCTCGGGCGCGCTTTTCGACTTCGGGCTTTACATCTTTCACAATGCCAGGCCGCTGCTGGCGCAAGGCACCGGTCCCTATTTCTATCTGCCCAAGCTCGAGAACGCCCGCGAGGCGCGGCTGTGGAACGACGTGTTCGTGTTCGCGCAAAAGCAACTCGGCATTCCGCCACGCAGCATTAAGGCGACCGTGCTGGTCGAAACGCTGCCCGCTGCTTTCGAGATGGACGAAATTCTCTGGGAACTGCGCGAGCACATCGCCGGCATGAATGCCGGGCGCTGGGACTACATCTTTTCTTTCATCAAGACCTTCGCCAAGAGCAACAATCCGCGCTTCGTGCTGCCGGACCGCTCGCAGGTGGTTATGGGCGAGGCCTTCCTGGGCGCCTACGCCGCGATCCTGGTGCGCACCTGCCATCGCCGCGGCGCTTTCGCCATGGGTGGCATGGCGGCGCAGATCCCGATCAAGAACGATCCCGCGGCCAACGCTGCCGCCTTCGCCAAGGTGCGCGCCGACAAGGAACGCGAAGTGCGCGACGGTTATGACGGCACCTGGGTGGCGCATCCCGACCTCGTGCCGGTGGCCAAGGAAGTGTTCGACCGCATGATGCCGCAGCCCAACCAGGTCAGTCGCGTGCGTCTGCACGTCAACGTGCTGCGCGACGATCTGTTGAAAATCCACGAAGGCAGCAAGACCGAATCAGGCTTCCGCCTCAATATTTGCGTCGGCGTGCAATATATCGAGGCTTGGCTGGGCGGGCGCGGCGCGGTGCCGATCTACAATCTGATGGAAGACGCCGCCACCGCCGAGATTTCACGCGCGCAGATCTGGCAATGGATCAAATACGGCGCCGAGCTCGAGGGCGGCGCGCAGGCGACCCGCCAATTCTTCGAGCGCGCGCTTAAGGAAGAAATGCAGGTCGTCAAGCGCGAGATGGGCGCCGCCCGTTACGCGCACGGCCACTTCCCCGCTGCGATCAAGCTGTTCCGCGATCTCTCGCTGGCGGGCGAATTCGTGCCGTTCCTTACGATCCCGGCCTACGAATTGATCGTGTGAGATGCGCCTCAGATCTGGGCGAACATAATCAAATTCTTGCATATGATCGTGGGGGTTGTCCTATTTGCATCGTCATGTCCAGCCGAATAGCATGAGGACCACGAGGGGAATGGCCGAAGCCGGAACGCTCTCGAATTTCTAAAGCGCGAAACGTCACCACGGTTGAGAGGGAGTGATTGCCATGCCGGCGTACAAAATCATGATCATGGGCGCGTCCTACGGGTCGTTGCTGGCTTCCAAGATTCTGTTTGGCGGTCACTCCGTTCACCTTATCTGCCTGCCGGCGGAGGCCGACCTGATCAACGCGGAAGGATTCCGCGTGCGCGTGCCGGTCAAGGGCCGCAAGGACCGCGTGGAGATCGATTCACGCAAACTGCCAGGTAAGGTCAGCGCCGGCGGTACGGATGGCGTCAATCCGGCCGATTACAACCTCGTCGGTCTCGCCATGCAGGAGCCGCAATTCAGCGCGCCCGGCGTGCGCGAACTGCTCGACAAGGTGGCGCGGTCGAAGGTGCCCTGCATGTCCATCATGAACATGCCGCCGCTGCCTTATGTGAAACGCATCCCCGGCCTCGACTACAAGGCGCTCGAGCCGGCCTTCACCGAGCCTCGTGTATGGGACAATTTCAATCCCGACCTAGTGACGCTGTGCAGCCCCGATCCGCAGGCCATCCGTCCGCCGGAGGAGAAGGTTAACGTGCTGATGGTCACGCTGCCGACCAACTTCAAGGTCGCCAAGTTCGCCGACGACAAGAATACTGCCATCCTGCGCCAGCTCGAGAAGGACATCGATGCGGTGCGCTTCGATCCCGGCGACGGTGGCAAGATCGAGCTGCCAGTCAAGTTACGCGTGCATGAGTCGATTTTCACGCCGCTGGCCAAGTGGGCCATGTTGCTCGCCGGCAATTACCGCTGCATCACCCAGGACGGCATGCGCACCGCGCAGGAAGCAGTGCATTCCGATATCGACACGTCACGTGAGGTCTACAATTTCGTGTTCGACCTCTGCGCCAAGCTCGGCGCCAAGCCGGAAGACCTGGTGCCGTTCGAGAAATATGCCGCCGCGGCGCAAAGCCTGACCCGCCCGGCCTCTGCGGCGCGCGCCCTGCAGAACGGGGCCAAGAACATCGAGCGTTCCGACAAGCTGGTCCAGCTCATTGGCCGGCAGAAGGGCATGAGCAACGCCAAGGTCGACGCCATTGTCGCGCTGGTCGACCAGCGGCTAGAGGCCAACCGCAAGAAGGCGGCCGCCTGACGTCGCCGGTCCCGGCACGATAATTCGGGTTTCTTGTGCGCCCGCCGGGAATCGCCGGCGGGCGTTCGTTTGCACACAAACTGCCCAGCGCAAGGTGGACGGTTCTGTTTGGAAAACGTGAGATTCTGGCCTGAAAACTTTCACTATTCACCAGCGAGATACTTTAGTTTCCCATAAAAATTGTGACATCAACGCCACATCCCATTTCTATTTATCGAACAGAAGGCCGGTTCGCCTAAAAAGGCAGCAAATGCTGATCTTTTTGGCTTGCCGCACCGCGTCATCGGGGATGTAGATTTTCCCCCAATGCGTGTCCTGGTGCGTGCGCGGTCGATTGCAACCGGGTTTTTGACGGACGCAAGGGTGACGCGGAAATTTGTATCGGCTGGTTGAGTCGATCGAACCGAAAAGGGGCAGGGGTCAGATGAAGAAAATAGTTTTGTCGGTGGTCGCGGCACTTGCCGTAGCGGCGAGTGCGGCGCCGGCGTCCGCGGCGGACGCAGCGGTTAAGGCACCAAAGGCTGCGCCCCCGCCTCCGCCGCCGTATATGTTGGACATCGCCGTCGGCGGCGTGGTCATGTCGGACTATCTCTTCCGCGGCATTTCGCAATCCAATAAGGCGCCGTCGGGCGGCGCCTATTTCGAGCCGGACCTCACCACGCCGATCGGCGTGTTCTATGTCGGCATTGCGGGCTTGGCCATCAGCTGGCCGAGCGGACCCGGATTCGGCTTTACCGACCCGTCTGCCGAAATCGACTTCTATGGCGGCTGGCGCAACAGCTGGGGCCCATTCTCTCTCGATCTCGGCATCGTCGAATACTATTACCCGGGCGAAAGCTTCAACGGTGCCACCTACACCAGCGACTTCTACGAAATCTACGGTAAGGTGGCCTACGACTTCGGCAACGGGTTCAGCATCGGAGGCAACGTCTTCTACACGCCTGATCTGCTGCACTATAGCGAGACGTTCGCCGGACTCGGCCTTACCGTCGGTAAGCCGGACGCGGTCTATTACTCAGGCGTCGCATCCTACGCGTTCCCGAAGTGGGGCGACATCGAAACCAAGATCGCGGGCGAGTACGGCTACTGGGATATCAGCACCAGTGGATTCGTGCTGGCCGGGGACTGCCAATCCGAGCTACAGCTACTGGAACGCCGGCATCGCTTTCACCTACAAGGGCTTGACGCTCGATCTGCGCTATCACGGCACCGACCAGAGCGTTCAGAACTGTGCCAACTTCCTGGTGGTCGGCTTGGGGAACCAGTCGAACAGCTGGTGTGATGACGAGTTCGTCGCTTCGCTCAAGTTCGATACCTCGGTCGCTATCGGTCACTAAGCAAGCTCTGAGCCTTTCCTTGGGCGGCGGCTCTTCTAGAGCCGCCGCCCCTTTCGTTTTAGGGAAAGCGCAGGAAGACAGGCCGACCGTCACGAGCCGGCTGGTGCGAGGCGGCTCTCGCGCAGCCAGGTGCGATCGCCTTCACGCGCCAAAACCAGGCGGCGGCGGTGGAAGGCGGCAAGCGTCGCGCGGTGGCCGATCGACACGATAGTCGCGCGCGCCAGCCGTTGTTCAAGCAGGTGGTAGAGCAAGGCCTCGGCCGCCTCATCGAGCGCGGCGGTGGCTTCGTCCAGGAACAGATAGTTGGGCTGACGGTTCTGCAGGGCGTTGTAGAAGCGGTTGTTCCACTCGTTGAGCCGAACCGTCAGCCCGACGATCGACAGTTCAATGGCGATCACCGCCGCCAGCAGCACGAGGCCAGGCCCGCGATCCTCGGACCGGAAATAGGGGCTGGCAATTCGGCCACACGGCGGCGAGCGTCGAGAAAATGCCTCTCACGGGGGCGGGCTCCTCATGGGACGGAAAACAGGGCGGTACGCGCCGGGTGTCGACTAATGGCTAAGGACGCATGAATTCGGTTCTATTTTGCACGGATTCACGTATAAAAAGGGGACCCAAGGCGTCCCAACTGCTGCCCAATGTTGCGTCCTGCCGCTACACCCCGTACGATTGTGGACCAAGGGTTGCCTGATCCGGACCAAATAAGAAGGTCGGGTCTGGAATTAAGACCCGGCAAAAACTGTTCATCTGAAGAACGATCCAAGGGAGGGAAAGAGAAATGGCTAACGATAAACTGTCTACAGTTGCCACCCGCCGCAAATTCCTGGGCGGCGCCGCCGTCGCTGGTGCGGCGACGATCGCAATGCCACAGGTCTCGCGGGCCCAGACCGTGACCCTGAAGATGCAGAGCTCCTGGGGCCCGAAAGACATTTTCCAGGATATGGCCCGGCAATATGTCGACCGCGCCGTGGCGATGGGCGGCGGCCGCCTGAAAATCGATCTTCTGGCTTCGGGCGCCGTGGTGAAAGGGTTCCAGGTGCAGGATGCCTGCCACAAGGGCGTTCTGGACGGTGCGCATACCGTTTGCGCCTATTGGTACGGCAAGAACAAGGCCGCTTCGCTGTTCGGCACCGGTCCGGTGTTTGGCGCCGACGCCCATCAGATGCTGGCCTGGATTCACAACGGTGGCGGCAAGGACCTCTATCGCGAGCTGGTTCAGGACATCCTGAAGCTCAACCTCGTCGGCTTCTTTGCGATGCCGATGCCGACCCAGCCGCTCGGCTGGTTCAAAGAGCAGATTAAGAGCGTCGACCAGATGAAAGGTCTGAAATACCGGACTGTTGGCCTTGCCACCGACATCATGCAGGGCATGGGCGTGAAAGTGACCCAGCTTCCGGGCGGCGAGATCGTGCCGGCGCTGGAACGCGGCGTGATCGAGGCGTTCGAGTTCAACAACCCGACCTCGGACATGCAGTTCGGCGCCCAGGACGTGCGCAAGGTCTACATGATGGGTTCCTACCATCAGGCCTGCGAGTTCTTCGAGATCATCTTCAACAAGGACAAGTTCCAGTCCCTGCCGAAAGAGCAGCAGGCAATTCTCGAGTATTCCGCAGAAGCAGCCAGCACGGCCAACTGGGGCTTGGGCCAGGACCGCTACTCGCACGACCTTCAGACCCTGATCCACAAGGACGGCGTCAAGGTGTACCGCACGCCGACATCCGTCATGGAGGCCCAGTTGAAGTCCTGGGACAACGTTCTCAAGAATCTCACCAAGGATCCCTACTTTAAGAAGGTGACCGACAGCCAGAAGGCGTGGGCGCACCGGGCGGCCTTCTACTACATCAACAACCAGTGCGACTATAAGCTCGCCTTCAACCACTATTTCCCGGGCGAGATCACGTTCTAAAAGACGCTACGGGACGAAAATGTGGGACGGCACCGCATGGGTGCCGTCCCACGGTGTTGTGGTAGGGCGCGCATCGATCTGGAGTGAGGGGTGTTAACTTATATACGCGTGGTCGATCAGATCACCTCGTGGGCCGGCAAGGTCTTCGCGTGGTGCATCATGATCATGACCTTCGGCACCGCCTACGAGGTCTACGTCCGCTATCTGCTGCGGGATCCGACGTCGTGGGCGTTCGATCTCAGCTATATCATGTACGGCACGCTGTTCATGATGGCGGGCGCTTATACGCTGTCGCGTGGCGGCCATGTACGCGGCGACGTTCTCTATCGGCTGTGGAAGCCGAAAACGCAGGCCAGGCTCGAGTTCATTCTATATTTCTTTTTCTTCTTTCCCGGCATTCTTGCCCTGATCTACGCCGGCGCCGACTACGCCATGGAGTCGTGGAGCTATAACAACGGCACCGGCGAGGTCGCCATTTCCAGTCCTGCCGGTGTGCCGGTTTCGCAATTCAAGACCGTCATTCCTGTCGCGGGCGCGCTTCTGCTCATTCAGGGAGTGGCGCAGGTCTTTCGCTGCATCATCTGTATGAAAACCGGCGAATGGCCTGCTCACGCCGAGGATGTCGAGGAAATGGAGACTACGTTGCTGCACCAGCAAATGGACGATGAACAAATCAAAAAAGAACTCGGGCTGGCGCAAGGGGACTCGAAATGACCGATCCCCAAATTGCGGTTTTCATGCTGGGGATCTTTATCTTTACGATTCTACTCGGATTTCCGATTGCATTTACGCTGGTGGCGATGGGTGTCGGCTTTGGCTACTACGCCTATTTCGACGCCGAGCGCATGGCCTCGCTGTTCGACAACCGCATCTTCGACCTGCTGGTCAACCAGACCTATTCGGTGATGGCGAACGACGTGCTGACCGCGGTGCCGCTATTCTTGTTCATGGGGTATATCGTCGAACGCGCCAATATCGTCGATCGTTTGTTCCATACGCTGTACATCGCCTCCCGCCGCATGCCGGGATCGATGGCGATCGCCGCGCTGGCGACCTGCGCCATGTTCGCCACCGCTACCGGTATTATCGGCGCGGTGGTGACCCTGATGGGGCTGCTCGCCTTTCCGGCGATGCTCAAAGCGCGTTACGACATCAGTTTTGCGGCCGGCGTCATCTGCGCCGGCGGTTGCCTCGGCATCCTGATTCCGCCCAGCATCATGCTGATCGTCTATTCGGCCACGTCCAACGTCTCTGTGGTCAAGCTCTATGCCGGTGCCATTATCCCCGGCTTCATGCTGGCGGGGCTGTACATCATCTACGTGATCGGCCGGGCCGTTCTCAATCCGAACCTGGCGCCAAAGCCGAGAGCCGAGGACATTCCGGACGTGACCGGCAACCAAGTGCTGTTCGCGATGATGACCTCGTTCTTCCCGCTTGCCTTCCTGATTTTCGCCGTGCTGGGCTCAATTCTTTTTGGATTGGCAACGCCTTCCGAAGCCGCCTCCATGGGAGCGCTTGGCGGGATGTTCCTTGCTGTCGCGTATCGGCTTGCCGGCATCAAGCAAGGACTCGTAAAGCCCGCATGGGAGGGTCAACCCTGGAGCGAATTGGACGGCTGGTTGTTCTCGCTTGGTTTCGGCGGCATAGCGACGCTGATCATCGCGGTGATCTACGTCGTTCTTTACTTGATTGTGGACGGTATTTTGGGCGTTGAGTTCGTGAGCGAACCGGGTTTTCTCATCCGGCCCGGCGCCGGCGTTGGCCTCGCGGTCATCATCGGGCTGCTGACGCGGTTCATGCCGGGGCGCGTGCCGTTGCTGACCTGGCTGTGGCCCGAGCGCGATTCCCTGAAACGGACCTTTGCGTTTGCCGGCCGCGGCGCCGTAATCGGTTCGTTTTTCGGCATCGTTTATTTGCTGTGTTTTACCGTGTTTGGCTTGAATGCGACGTTCACCCACCACAAGGTGAATTGGCTCGGGCTCGATATCGGTTTCTTTATCGGCCTCGTTGCCTATTTTGCATGGAAGGTAAACGATCAGGACCGGTTGCGGGAGTCTATCTATCTCACGGTGCGCACGTCGGCGATGGTGTGCTGGCTGTTTGTCGGATCCTGGACCTTCTCGTCGGTCTTCTCCTATTTGGGAGGCGAGCAGCTCATCAAGGACGTCGTGCTGGGAATGGACCTGTCGCCGGTGACGTTCCTAATCATGGCGCAGATCATCATCTTCTTTTTGGGCTGGCCGCTTGAATGGTCCGAGATCATCATCATCTTCGTGCCCATCTTCCTGCCCTTGTTGCCGCATTTCGATGTCGACCCGTTGTTTTTCGGAATTCTCGTGGCGCTTAACCTGCAGACTTCGTTCCTGACGCCACCGATGGCCATGGCGGCCTACTACCTCAAGGGGGTCGCGCCTCCGCACGTCACTTTGATCCAGATCTTCAAGGGCGTGTTACCCTTCCTGTCGATGATATTCCTGTCGATGGCGATCTTGTATATCTTCCCGGGCATCGCCCTGTGGCTGCCAACAACGGTGTATGGGAATTAGGAGGCGAGGTTTCGTGGACGCAGTCGTGACCGAGTTCACGCAATTCACCGCAGCGGACGCCGCGCGTCGCATCGAGGCGGGGGAAATCACCTCCGAGATGCTGGTGCGCGCCTGTCTCGACCGGATTGCCGAGCGCGAGGAAACCGTCCAGGCCTGGGCCTATCTCGATCCCGACTTTGCGCTCGAACAGGCGCGTCGTGCCGACGATTTCCGCACTGCGGGCGGCTTCGGCGGGCCGCTGCACGGCGTTCCCGTCGGCATCAAGGATATCTTCGACACCGAAGACATGCCGACGGAAAACGGTTCGCCGGTGTTTGCCGGCCGCCGGCCGAGGGCCGATGCTGCCGTCGTGAGCGCGCTCAAGGATGCCGGCGCGATCATCATGGGCAAGACGGTGTCGACCGAGCTTGCCGTCTCTTATCCGGGCAAGACCCGCAACCCGATCAATCCTGAACATACGCCTGGTGGATCGTCGAGCGGTTCGGCGGCCGCCGTCGCCGACGGCATGGTCCCGCTGGCGCTCGGCACGCAGACCGCCGGCTCGGTGATCCGCCCGGCGGCCTATTGCGGGGTCGTCGGATTCAAGCCGACCCACGGGCTGATCTCGCGTACCGGCATATTGTCGCTATCGCCGGCGCTCGACACGGTTGGCACTTTCGCTCGAACGGTCGAAGACGCGGCGCTACTGGCCGATTGCCTGACCGCATATGATCCACGCGACCGGGACATGCGCCCGCGCAGCCGGCCGCGGCTAAGTGCGATCGCCGGCCAGGCGCCGCCGGTCACGCCGATGTTGGCCTACGTCAAGAGCCCGGTCTGGGACCAAGCGGATGCCATCACCGGCGAAGCCTTCGCCGAATTGGCGGATGCGCTTGAAGACGCCTGCGATGAGGTGGATCTGCCGGAGATTTTTGCCAAGGGGTATACTTGGCAGCGGCAAATACAATTGGCCGACATGGCCAAGAGCTACGGCCCGCTGGTTGACAAGGCGCCCGACCAGATAAGCGACGAGTTGAAGAAGGGGGTCGAGGAGGGGCGGACGATTCTTGCGACCGATTACAATCTCGCCCGCGAGTTTCAGACCGTTCTCAATGGCGGTCTCGATGAAATCTTCGAGCGTTATGACGCGATCTTGACGCCGAGTACCACCGGACCGGCGCCAAAGGGCTTGCAATCGACCGGCAACCCGATTTTTTGCGCGCTTTGGACCTATCTAGGCGTCCCTGCCGTAACATTGCCGTTGCTGAGCGCAGATGGTTTGCCGCTCGGTGTTCAATTGGTCGGCAGGCGTGGAGACGATGGAAGACTGCTCCGCACCGCGCGCTGGATGGCTGAATGGATATCGATGCTCGATGAATAGAATTCCGGCGATCATGAGGTCAGATAACCATGCTCGATAGAATCATCGTCGTGATCATGTTGCTGGCGTTTGCCGGCTTTACCGGCATCATCGTTGTTCACGTGCGCGAGCCGGATTTGACCGTCACCATCGTGCTGATGGTCGCCTTCGCATTCCAGGATTTCTGGATCAGTGTGGTGCGGCCCGGTGCCACGCCGTCCAGCACCCGCAGGGATATCGAGGAGCGGCCGAGCCCGATTTCCGGCAAGCCGCTCGCCGGTCCGGATGAAGGTTACACCCCGCGCCGCTAGGCCGTCGGGCAATCACGCCTGAGCGGCGGACTAATGCCGCCGTTGTCGCCTCACGACAGGTTCGTTTTCAGGAACGCGATAGTGCGGCTCCAGGCCAGATCCGCCGCTGCTTTGTCGTAGCGGCCCGAGGTATCGTTGTTGAAGCCGTGGTTGACGTTCGGATAGACGTAGACGGTGAAGCGCTTGTTCGCGGCTTTGAGCGCGGCCTCGTACGCCGCAATGCCGGCGCCGATGCGCTTGTCGAGCCCGGCATAGTGCAGCAGTAGCGCGGCGTGGATGGATTTCACAGTGTCGGAGGGAGGTTGGTCGCCGTAATAGACAACGGCGGCTTTCAAGTCGGGCGACAGCACCGCCACGCGATTGACAATGCCACCGCCCCAGCAGAAGCCGACGATACCGACCTTGCCGGTCGATTCCGCGTGATGCTCGAGCAACGGCACCGCCGCGGCAATGCGGTGTGCGGTCTCGTCCGCCTTGAGCGTGCCGATCATCTCGCGGCCCTTGTCCTCATCGGCCGGGGTGCCGCCGAGCGGCGAGAGCATGTCGACGGCAAGGCTGAGGAAGCCTTCGAGCGCGAGCCGCCGCGCCACGTCCTTGATGTGCGGGTTGAGACCGCGGTTTTCGTGCACGACAATAATCGCGGGGCGTTTTCCCTTTGCCTTCAGCCGAACCAGATAGCCGCTAATGCGCGTGTCGCGGGCCTCGTATGACGCGGTGTCGGCGGCGAGCCGCGCATCGTCGGGCGCAACAATCGCCGCGCGCGCATAATCGTTCTGCAGGAGCGGCAGCAGTGCCAGCGCCGCCGCGCTCGAGCCGGCGATCTCTGCCAGCCGGTCGAGGAAAACGCGCCGGGTGATGACGCTGTGGGTGAATTCGTCGTAGAGATCGATGATGCGCTGGTCCATGGAACCCTCCGCCAGATTGTCGCGCAATTGTATCATGGCGCCGCGCGAGATATTCCCCAGCCGACCTGAGACCACTTGACGCAATGCCCGCCGGACGGCATTTCCACTAGGTCGAAGGCGTCGCGGCCGCGGCTGCCAATTCGGAGAATGTGATGATTGATATTCGCCTGGTCGCAGGCCGCTATGCTATTGTCTTCGGCGCTACTTTGGCGTTCACGCTCGGCCTTGCCGGTCCGAACCGGGCGGGCGAACCGTTCCCCTTCGATCAGGAACTAGTGCTTGACGTTCGGCCCATGCCTCCGGTCAAGCGCGTGCTGGTCCTCTCGGTTTCGATCAACGGAAATGCAAGGATCGATCTTTGGTGCCAGACCGTCAGCGGGCAGGTTGAGCTCTCCGGCCGCGCGATCCGTATCGTGCCCGCTCCGCTGCCCGACGCGCTACCGCAATACATGATCGAAGGCCAGTGCACGCCCGAACGCATGCAGGCCGATGCCGACACGCTCGCGGCCTTGGCGCAGGTGACCGACTGGCGCCGCCAGGCGCGTGCGATCGTGCTGGTGGGTCCGCAGACTTTGAAGTTCCGGCCGAGCGATCATTGATCCGCTCAGCGCGCTGGACGAATGAAAAAAGGGCGCGGCCGAACCCGCGCCCTTGATGCGTTTGTATTTGCGCGGCAGGCTTACATCATGCCGCCCATGCCGCCCATACCACCGCCGCCCGGCATGGCCGGCGGCGCCTCCGGCTTCGGCAATTCGGCAACCATCGCCTCGGTGGTGACCAAGAGGCCTGCCACAGAGCCGGCATCCTGCAGCGCGGTGCGCACCACTTTGGCCGGATCGATGATGCCGGCCTCGACCATGTCGACATATTTCTCGTCTTGGGCGTCGAAGCCGTAAGTTTCCGATTTCTGGTCCATGATCTTGCCGACCACGATCGAGCCTTCCAAGCCGGCGTTTTCCGCGATCTGACGGAGCGGGGATTCGAGCGCCTTAAGCACGATGTTGATGCCGGCCTGCACGTCGGGGTTCTCGTTGTGGATACGGCCGACCGCCTTCTTGGCGCGCAGAAGCGCGACGCCGCCGCCCGGCACGATGCCTTCCTCGACCGCGGCGCGGGTCGCGTTGAGCGCGTCCTCGACGCGGTCCTTCTTCTCCTTCACCTCAACTTCGGTCGCCCCGCCGACGCGGATCACCGCGACGCCGCCGGCGAGCTTGGCCAGCCGCTCTTGCAGCTTTTCCTTGTCGTAGTCGGAGGTGGTTTCCTCGATCTGTGCCTTGATCTGACCGCAGCGCGCCTCGATCTCAGCCTTCTTGCCGGCGCCGTTGACGATGGTGGTCTTCTCCTTCTCGATGATCGCCTTCTTGGCGCGGCCGAGCATCTGCAGCGTGACGTTCTCCAGCTTGATGCCGAGGTCCTCGGAGATCAGCTGACCGCCGGTGAGGATCGCGATGTCCTCGAGCATGGCCTTGCGGCGGTCGCCGAAGCCGGGCGCCTTGACGGCCGCCACTTTCAAACCGCCGCGTAGCTTGTTGACGACGAGCGTGGCGATCGCCTCGCCCTCGACGTCCTCGGCGATGATGATGAGCGGCTTGCTCGACTGCACCACCGCTTCCAAAACCGGGAGCATCGACTGCAGGCCGGAGAGCTTCTTCTCGTGCAGCAGGATGTAGGCGTCCTCGAGCTCCGCGTTCATCTTCTCGGCATTGGTGATGAAATAGGGCGAGATGTAGCCGCGGTCGAACTGCATACCCTCGACGATCTCGACCTCGGTCTCCAAGGCCTTGGCTTCCTCGACGGTGATGACGCCCTCGTTGCCGACTTTCTGCATGGCCTGCGCGATCATTTTGCCGATCTTGGCGTCGCCGTTCGAGGAGATGGTGCCGACCTGCGCGACCTCGGCGGACGATTCCACCTTCTTGGCGCGTTTCTCGATGTCCTTGACGACCGCAGAGACCGCGATGTCGATGCCGCGCTTCAAGTCCATCGGGTTCATGCCGGCCGCCACCGACTTGGCACCTTCCTTGACGATCGCCTGCGCCAGCAAGGTGGCGGTGGTGGTGCCGTCGCCTGCGGTATCGTTGGTCTTCTGGGCAACCTCGCGCACCATCTGCGCGCCCATGTTCTCGAACTTGTCCTCGAGCTCGATCTCCTTGGCGACGGTGACGCCGTCCTTGGTGATGCGCGGGGCGCCGTAGGCTTTGTCGAGCACGACGTTGCGGCCTTTGGGGCCGAGCGTGACCCTCACCGCATTGGCGAGGATGTCGACGCCGCGCAGCATGCGGTCGCGGGCATCGCCGGAAAATTTCACTTCCTTGGCAGACATTTCAATTTACTCCGATTGGCTTCTGATTTGATCCTCATCCTGAGGAGCGGCGTCAGCCGCGTCTCGAAGGATGAGGCCCGGGATTAGTTGCCCTCGTCTTTCGAGACGGCACCTTCGGCTCCTCCTCAGGACGAGGCGTTGGTTCAGGTGATCACGCCCATGATGTCGGACTCCTTCATAATCAGGAGGTCCTCGCCGTCGATCTTGACCTCGGTGCCCGACCACTTGCCGAACAGCACGCGGTTGCCCGGCTTCAGGTCGATCGGGATCAGCTTGCCCGACTCGTCGCGCCCGCCGGGGCCGACCGCGATGATCTCGCCTTCCTGCGGCTTCTCTTGGGCGGTGTCGGGGATGATGATCCCGCCCTTGGTCTTCTCCTGCGCTTCGATGCGGCGCACGACCACGCGGTCGTGCAGGGGACGAAACTTGGTCTTGGCCATTGGCTTCCTCGTTGGCGCTAGCGCATGATTCCGAAAAGCTTGTCCCCGGGCTTGATCGGGGATGGGGGCCAGTTTTCGGACAAGGTCATGCGCAAACAAAATATTCGCGCGGTTTTTTTACCGAAACTGTCGGTTTGATAAGCCCTTAGCACTCGTTAACAGGGAGTGCCAACGGCTCGCCCGGGAGATATGGCGTTCGGCGTGGGGTGTCAAGCTTGCGATGCCGCCGCGCCGGTGCCGGCCGCGGATCACGGTTAAGCTGCGCCCCGCGCGTCGCGCCTGGGTTGCGGAGGACCGGCGCTTGCGCTACCGGCCAATGCCCCGCAAAGTCCTTCTCTCGCGCCGCCGGAGCCCGTATGCGCCATCCCCGCCGCACCTTTCGCGTGACCGCCCTGCTGCTGGCGGTAGGCGCGCTCATGCTCGCCGGCTGCGCCACCAACCCGCAGGCGCCCGAGGCGCCGCAACAGATGGTGACGCCGACCCTGCCGCCGGCATTCCCGCCGGAAAACCTGGTCGGCCGCTGGGGACTGACCGCCTATCACAAGGAGGCGGATCGCGAGCGCACCGTGAAGGCCGCGGCCAACCAATGCCGCAACCCCTACGTCATCACGCTTGGCCCCACCGGCGGGGTGATGATGCACCTGGCCGACCAGTCGACGCCCACCGAGCTCGCGCTCAAGGGCGCCCCCGGTGGCAAGACTTTTGTCGGTCCGCAGGGCGAGCCGCCCGGCAGCACCCAGGACCGTGAAGTTGTTTCCTTCGAGGGCCGCGTGCTGATCCTGCGCTGGATGGATCCGGAAGTGCAGGGCCGCTACGGCACCATGGTCTATGTGCGCTGCGCGCCCGCGAGCCAAAAGCGGTCGGTCAAGCAAAAGCCTAAACCGAAGGCCAAGCCCGCACCCAAACCGAAGCCGAACCCGACCTGAGCGGGGCGGCCCGCCATGACCGCTGCCCGCGATTTTGTCGACGGCCCCTGGCGTGCCGTGCCGGTGCTTGGCGTCACCCAAATTCTGTCCTGGGGCACGATCTTCTACACGCCGGTGCTGATCGTGCCGCTGGTCGCGCATGACCGCGGCTGGTCGATGTCGATCGCCATGGGCGGCTTCTCATTCGGGCTCCTGATCGCCGGCCTCACCGCGCCCTATGTCGGGCGCGCCATCGACCGCTACGGCGGCCACGTGGTCATGACGGTCGGTTCGCTGATCGGCGCGCTCGGGCTTTTTCTTATCGTGCACGCCGCCAATCAGATCGCCTATCTCGCGGTGTGGATGGTGCTCGGTGTCGCCATGGCGGCGAACCTCTACGATTCCGCCTTTGCCAGCCTCGGCCGTATCTTCGGCGCGGCCGCGCGTCGGCCGATCACCGCGCTTACGCTGATCGCGGGCTTTGCTTCCACCGTCAGCTGGCCGGCGACGCATTTCCTGCTCGAAGCGGTCGGCTGGCGCGGCACTTACCTCACTTATGCCGTGCTGCTCGCCGGCCTCTCGGCGCCGCTGCATGCGCTGGCGCTGCCGCGCACGCGCGCCGAAACGGACGTGGCGCCCAAGTCCGACGCGCCGGCGCTGGCCAAGGTGCTTCCGCCGCATGGCCTGGCGTTCGTTTTGGTGGCGGCGGCTTTCGCGTCCTATGCCTTCGTTCCCTCCGGCATGTCGGCGCATCTGCTGGCGATTTTTGACCGCTCCGGGATCGACGCCGGCACGGTGGTGTGGATCGGTGCGCTGTTCGGTCCGGCGCAAGTCGGCGCGCGGCTGATCGAGTTCGTCTTCGGCCGCAACCTGCATCCGCTCTGGGTGGTGCGCGGCGCACTCACCGCGCTGCTCGCCGGCTTCGCGATGCTGGCGGTGTTCGGCATATCGACGGTGACGGCGGCGGCCTTTGCGCTGATGTTCGGCGGCGCCAACGGTCTCGTCACCATCACCCGTGGCGCGGTGCCGCTGGCGCTGTTCGGCGCCTCCGGCTATGGGCGGCTGATGGGGCGCTTGGCCGGCCCGTTTTTGCTGATGCAGGCGGCGGCGCCGTTGGTGATGGCCTTCGTGGTCGACCGCGCCTCGGATCCTGCGGCACTGGCATTGGCGGCGGGTTTTGCCGCCGTCGCGCTCACCTGCTTTATTGTGATCCGGCGGCCGGCCTAATTAAAAAGCGTATCGATGTAGCCCTGGTCGGCGTGGCCGGATTCGCCGTCAAGCTTGGGGCCTTGGGCCAGCCGGTGGCCGGCAGCAGGCTTGGCTGTGACGCGCGTATCGCTCGGCCGGGCAAAGCCGCCGCAACGCTCGATCAAGGCGGTGATCTGCTCCTCGACCATGGTCAGGGTTGCGATCACCTTGGCGATGCGCTGGCCGGCGAGATCCTGGAAATTGCAGGCCGCGTAGATCTGCGCGGCGTGCTCCTGGATATCCTGGGCGAGCCGGCGCTCGTGGGCGTGCTTGAGCGCGGAGCCGAGCGAATTGGCGCTGTCGTCGATGCCTTCCGTCGCGGTGAGGATTTTGTGCGTGGCCTTTTCCATGGCGTCGACCGCGGCGCCAAGCTCGCCAGCCGCGCGCGCCATGCGCCGGTCCTTGCGCTCGCCGATAAGTGCGGCCAGCTCCTGATTGTTGCGGGCGATTGTCTCGCGCACCAGCGCGAGTTCGCGCTCTAGCCCCTGGACGGTGGCGTCGATCGCCTCCTCTCGCCGCTCGGCGAGTGCGCGCAGGGCGCCGTATTCATGCATCGCCTGGCGCGGCACTACGGCGTCTTCCGGCCGCGCCGCCACGCGGCGGTCGGCGAACATCTGCTCGACTCGGAAAATCCTGCGCTGCACGTCGACGCCCCCGCTGGCCAGATCCGGTTGTTGTATCCCGGCGGCGATTAACGCTGGGTTGCGAGGTGAACCGAAACGCGGCGTTTACCATACTGGATCGCGTTTTACGCAAAATAAACGCTAACGCGACGAAGCGCGCCTCTATGCACGCCAATAACGCGCCGCCGCCGGCATGTTTTACCAATCGGTGTTTTTTTCGGCCTGTAGTCGGCGCCGACCAGTCAGCTCCGTTCCTTGTGAGTTCTTTGATGCAGCGTACCATCGTTCGAGCTCTCGTCGCCTTGTTTGCCAGTGCCGCCGCTTCGGTGCCATCCGCGTCGTACGCTGCGCCGCGGCACGCGATGCCGACAACGCCGCCGATGGTGGTGATGGCGCCGGCGCATCAACCGAGTCGCGGCAGTCTCGGCGGCGGCTTCATCGAATTCCTTTTCGGCGAGCGTGGGCCGCACCCGCAGGTCGCCGCGCCGCCGCCCAATCTCGATCCGATGTCGCGGCCGGTCTATGCCAATGCGCCGGCGGGCGAGCCCGCGCCGTATCCGTATGCGCAAAACTTCCGCATGGACCCGCGCTATCTGCGCCAGGAGGTCGCCTACACCGGCAAGGAAGCGCCCGGCACCATCGTCATCGATACGCCGAATTATTTCCTTTATCTGGTCGAAGACGGCGGCAAGGCGCTGCGTTACGGTATCGGCATCGGCCGCCCCGGCTTCACCTGGTCGGGCACGCATGCAATTTCCGCCAAGAAGGAATGGCCGGATTGGGTGCCACCCAAGGAAATGCTCGCGCGCCAGCCCTATCTGCCGCATTTGATGGCCGGCGGCCCGAACAATCCGCTCGGCGCCCGCGCGCTCTACCTCGGCTCCACGCTCTACCGCATCCACGGCTCGAACGAGCCCTGGACTATCGGTCACAACGTCTCGTCGGGCTGCATCCGCATGCGCAACGCGGACGTCATCGATCTTTATGGCCGCGTCAAGGTCGGCACCAAGGTCGTGGTGCTCTAGCGCGGTTGTGCGAGCGCGACGCCGTGCTCGGCCAGCGCGTTGGTAAAATCATCGGAATTGAAGTAAGCGAATTCGCACTCGCGCTGGGTCGTGAGCGAATCGAGCCTTCCTAACTCCGCGTCGACAAAGCCGGGATGACACATGATTAGCCCGCCGTCCGGCAGGCCGGTCAGAAAGCGCGGAAACAGCTTGGCGAAACCAGTCTTGCTCTTGAAATCATAGGCGCCGGCAAAGGCCGGGTTGGTCGCAATGCCGAGCCGGGCGGCCTTGCGCTTGAGGCCGAGGCTCAACACGTCGAGCGCCAGCGCCTTGCGATCGCTCAAGCGCCGTGCCGAGCGGGCGCGGCCGCATTGGCGCACCCAGGCGAGCGGTGCAGTCTCCGCCACGACTTTCAGAAAGGCGTCGCGCACCTGAGGCAGCAGGTGCACGTGCTGATGGCCGTCAAGGAAGTCGGGCAGGTGGCCGAAGGCTTCGGCAAAGGCGCGCAGTTGCGTGGCGATTTCGATCACCAGCTGCTCTGGCTGCAGCCGCCGCGCCATGGCGGCGCGCATCATTTCGTTCTGCGGCAGGAAGCAGCCGCCGCGCAGCGGCGCAAAACCTGGGCTCAGCGGCTTGAACGGGGCGGTCAGCGTCACGTGCAGGCCGATGGCGACGCGCGTTTCGCCCGAATTGAGCATTTCGAGCGCGTCCGCTTCCTCGGCCGTCAAATGCGGGCCCGCCATCATCACCGAGGTGGCATTGAGACGGCCGCGCAGGATCAGCGCGCGGACGGCTTCATTGACCGCGGGCGAGATGCCGTAATCGTCGGCGCACAGCCAGATATGACGCGGCGCTTGGCGCACGGGACCGGCGGCGTTCACTCGGCCGCGCGCGAGGCCAGCGGCCGCGGCTTCGCAGGTTCTTTGGCGGATTCGTACGCGCTTTTCACGCTGTGATCGGCGACAAAATAGACCGGGCGCGCTTTGATCTCCGACAGAAGCTTGCCGATATATTCGCCGAGAATGCCGATCATCATCAATTGCACACCGCCGATCACCATGATGCCGACCATGAGCGACGGATAACCGGGCACGTCCTCGCCAAACAGCAGGGTCTCCACCAAGATCCAGCCGCCATAGAGCAGCGCGGTGAGCGCGAGCAGCAGCCCGAGCATGCTGGCGACGCGCAGCGGCGCCACCGTGAACGAAGTCAGCCCTTCGATCGACAGGCCGAGCAGGGTCCAGATGTTCCAGGTGGTGGTGCCGAAATCGCGCGCCGCCGGCTCGTAGTCGACGCGCACCTGACGGAAGCCGATCCAGCTCGACATGCCCTTGAAGAAGCGGTTGCGCTCCGGCATCTGCCGTAGCGCCGCTGCCGCGCGCGGCGACAGCAGGCGGAAGTCGCCGGCATCTTCCGGGATGCGCTGACGCTGGCCCCAATTGATCAGCGTGTAGAACCAGTGCACGCCAGCGCGGCGCAGCCAGTGCTCGTGCTCGCGGTTGGCCTTGGCGGTATAGACCACGTCATAGCCGTCATCGAGCCAGCGCGCGACCAAGGTCCCGATCAGGTCGGGCGGATGTTGGCCATCACCGTCGATGAACAGCACGGCGCCTAGCCGGGCATGATCGAGGCCGGCGAGCAGGGCGGCCTCCTTGCCGAAATTGCGCGACAGCGTGACCAACTGGATGTCGAGCGGGCCGGCCGGCAGCGATTTGGCGACGCCGTTGGTGCCGTCGCGGCTGCCATCGTCGACATAGACGATTTCGAGGGCAAGCTCACGCTCGGCTTTGAGCCGACGCGCCACCTCGACAATGCGCGCGTGCAGGTTGGCGAGCCCCTTTGCCTCGTTGAACAGCGGAACGACGATCGACAGACCGGGCACGGTGCGTGCCGCGCGGGCGCCTGATTTGTTCGATTTAACCGCCATTGCGCTGGCCTGCCGCTCCCGGTTTCAGTGCGATCTATAGCGCAACAACGTGGGGTCTGTCGCGGGCACCCGCGCGGGCAAAGGGCCCTCGGCGCGGCGCGCCGAAAATGCTATGCGGGCCAAGATGATTCCGGCGCCCCTGCAAAGCATTCTCGAGCGCCTGCGCAAGGCCTGGCACGAGCGCGCAGTCGCCCTCAAGGCGGCGAGCTTCGCAGCTGTCGGCGTCGTCAATACCGGCATCGATTTCAGCGTGTTCTGGGCCACCGCGCGCATTCTGGGATGGCCGCTGGTGCCCGCCAATATGCTGGCCTGGCTGGTGGCGGTGACGTTTTCCTACATGATGAACTCGTTCATCACGTTTGGTCCGGAATCGGGCCGTATCCTGCGCTGGCGCGATTACATCACCTTCGCCGCCTCCGGCGTCGCCGGCATGGTGTCGAGCACGGCGGTGCTTTACGCGCTCTCTTACGTCTTGCCGCTGGTGGCGGCAAAGCTCATCTCGATTTTGGTGAGCTTCGCGGTCAACTTTTGCCTCTCGCACTTCGTCGTGTTCCGCGTGCGGGCGGAAGGAGAGGACGCGGGGTGAAAGCTCAAAGCCCGGCTTCGAGCTTGGCGTAGAGCGGATTGTCGCGCGAGAACACGTAGTCGAGATCGGCCACCGCCACCGCTTCGGCGCCGGCCTCGCGCAGAAAACTGGTGAGCGCGTAGACCTGCTCGGGCGGGCAATGCAGCGTCAACATGCCCGACGACGTTGGCCCGCCGAATGGCGTCGCGACGCCGAACTTCTCTTGTGCCGTCGACACCAGCCGCGCGTCGCAGTTGGCAAAGCGCGCGCGCACCTCGCGGAAGTCCCGCGCCCGCGCTTGCGCGGCGATGCGGTCGAGAATGACGCGCGCCAGGTCGCGCTCGCGCTCGCCCCAATTTGCCCCGCGCGCCGCCACCAGATTGGCCTGCGAGCGCAAAATGATGCCATCCTCCAGCACTTTGAGCGCGTTGGCGGCGAGCGTCGCGCCCGTCGTTGTAATGTCAACGATCAGTTCCGCCGTACCGGCTGCCGGCGCACCTTCGGTGGCGCCCGAGCTTTCGACGATGCGGTAGTCGATGATGCCGTGCGCGGAGAAGAAGCCGCGCGCCAGGTTCACGTATTTGGTTGCCACCCGCAGCTTGCGGTCATGGGTGTGGCGGAAAGACGTAGCGACATCGTCGAGATCGGCCATGGTGCGCACATCGATCCAAGCCTGCGGCACCGCCACCACCACATTGGCATGACCAAAACCAAGCCCCTCGATCAACACCACGCGGCTGTCTGCGTCCGGGATCATCTCGCGCACCAGGTCTTCGCCGGTGACGCCGAGGTGGGCTGCGCTGGCCGCGAGCTGGGAGGTGATTTCGGCGGCCGAGAGATAAGCCACCTCGACGTCGTCAAGGCCGGCCACAGCGCCGCGGTAGTCGCGCTGCCCGCGCGGCTTGATCAGCGCGAGGCCCGCGCGTGCGAAGAATTTCTCCGCGTTTTCCTGCAGCCGGCCCTTGGCCGGCACCGCCAGCACGAGAGGTGCGCTCACGACGCGCCTCCGTAGACGCTGAGCCGTTCGATCCAGGCCGCAAGGCCGACCGCCGGGATCGGCGCCGCCGCGCCCAGCCTTGTCAGCAAGCCGTCGTAGCGCCCGCCCGCCACCAGCGGATCGCCGGTGCGCGACGGGTCGGTCAATTCGAACACGAAACCGGTGTAATAGTCGAAGCCGCGCCCGAACGCGGTGGAGAAGCGCACGCGCTTCAAGTCGATGCCGCGCGCGGCCAGGAAGCCGGTGCGGCTTTCGAACAGGTCGAGCGCGGGCGCGAGTGCTTCCGTCATGTTGCCTTCGCTCGCGAGCGTGCTCAGGTCGGCCGCCGCCTCGTCCGGGTCGCCGGCGATGGCGAGGAAGCGCTCGATCAGCGCGCGTACGTCGCGCGGCAATTTGGCGCCGGCGCCGAGTGCCGACTGTTCGAGAAAGCGGTCGGCGATCTCGCCCACCGAGCGGCCGCCCACCGCATTGATGCCGGCGATCGACAACAAGTCGGTGACCAGCGCATGCGCGCCCTTCGGGTCCGAGCCGGCGAGCGCGGCCAGCACACCCTGGTATTCCGGGCGCTCGTTATTGCCGCCGAGCACCAGGCGGTCGAGGTCGGCCGCCAGATTGGTCTTGCGGTTGAAATCCTTGGTCAGCCGCCGCTTCCACGCCGGCGGTAGCTCAAGGCCGGCAACGAGGCTGGCAAACAGCGCGACATCGCCGATCCGGATGTCGGGCTGCGGCAGGCCGTAATGGGCGGTCGCCTCCAGCCCGAGCGCGAGCATTTCGGCGTCGGCGGCAGCCTGATCGGCGCGGCCGAAGGATTCGATGCCGGCTTGCGGGAATTCGGCGGGGCCGTCGCTTGCGTGGCGGAATACCGGACCGAGATAGCAGAAGCCGGCCGGCTTGCCGGCGAGCGGCGAGGCCAGATAGTCGCGCGACACCGGGATGGTCAGGTCAGGCCGCAGGCAGAATTCGCCGCCGCCGGGCGCGGTGGTCAGATAGATACGATTACGTATGTTCTCGCCCGACAGGTCGAGAAACGGCTCCGCCGGCTGCAGGATGGCGGGCGCCAGGCGCGTGTAGCCGGCGCGCTCATAGGAGGCGACCAGCGCCTCCGCGCGCGCATCGGACCCTTTCGCTTGGTTGGTGACGCTGGCGTCCATCGCCGTTTCCAAAAGCCGTCCTTGCCGGTGGTGGCGGCCCTTTAGCACGATAGCTTTAAGGATTCGACGCCGTTTGCCCGCAGCGCCTAACGGGGCGGGCCGCCAAATGCCCGTCGTCGTTAACGAATCTTGCCGCGGCCGGCGGTCGGCCCGGCGCCAAAGGACGGCCCAAGTAAGACAATTTCAATAAAACCGGCGTTGATTGGGCCGGCTGGGGATTTATCACATGACCGAGCCGGTTCCGCGTTCCGTGGTCGAGGGCTTCTACCAGGCGCTGGCGAGCTGCGACATGGCAGCGCTCGCGCCCTATCTCGACGACGAGGTGGTTTGGACCATCAGCGGACCGATCGACGTGTTGCCGTTCTGCGGCCAGCGCCGCGGCAAGGCCGTCGTGCTCAAGCTGCTCGATCGCGATATCCCGGCGCTGCTGGAGACGCGGCGCTTGGTCCCGAGCGCGATGCTGGTGGATGGCGACAGTGCCGCGATGGTCGGCAAGCTGACGGCGAGCCGCGGCGACATCGGCCGCAAGATCAGCTATCGCATCGCCCAATTCGTCCGCTTTAAGGACGGAAAGGTGGTCGACTATATCTCGATCATCGACAGCTTCGACGCGGTCGAGCAGGTGCTCGGCCATCAGCTGACCGTGCCCGGCGGCTCGCGCGACGACAGCGACGACTTGGTCGCGGTCTAAAATTCATTTTCCAACGCCGTAGATTTGTCGCCGTAGAGCTCCCGGCATGGTAATCTCACGCCTGTATTGGAGAATTGCTATGTGCCGTCCCGTTGTCGTTCTTGCCGGCTGTCTGTTGTGCGCTTCGCCCGCACTCGGCCTCGATATGCCCGCGCGCAAGGCCGGCCAATGGGAACTCAAGATGCGCTTCGATAACAGAGCCATTCCGGTGCAAACTTTGCGGCAATGCATCGATGCGGCGACCGACAAGCTGATGAAGTCTGATTTTGGCGGCTCGCCGCAGCAGTCTTGTGAGAAGCAGGAGGTCAGCAAGTCCGGCGACGCCATCGTGGTCGATTCTGTTTGCAGCTTCGGCGGCGCCACCAGCACCAGCCATGCGGTAATCACCGGCAGCTTCGACAGCGCCTACACGATGAAAGTGACCTCGAAGCGCAAAGGCGGCCCGCCAATTCCCGGCATGGCACGCGGCGGCGAGAGCCACATGACGATCGCGGCGAAATGGCTCGGCCCTTGCGCCGCCGGCCAACGCCCGGGCGATATCATCATGGGTAACGGCATGAAGATGAACGTTCTCGACATGAAGAAAACGGGCGGCATGCCGCACCTGCCGCAGCGCTAACCCGGCGCGCGCCGCATCAAGAAGTCGGTGTGGCAGCCGGGTCCGGCATCTGCTCGGCGGTGACCGCCCGGCGCGGCGGCCGGGCGAAGCGCATCATGGCGCGGGCGAAGGGGTCCGATAAGAAGGGGCCGGGCGAACGTCAAAGCCCGTGGCGGGCGAGCAGTTTGCGCACTGCCTCGACCAGGTCCGCCTCCTTGACGGCGAATTGGGCTTCCGCCTGTTTCTTCAGGTAGTCCGCGCGCTCCTTCGACAGGCCCGCGATCTCGGTGCCTAGACCTAAGTCCTTGATCTGCACCTCGCCGCGTGCTTTTTCGTCGCCGCCCTGGATGACGGCGCAAGGCGAACCGCGCTTGTCGGCGTATTTGAGCTGGGTGCCGAGGTTGTTCTTGGGGTTGCCGAGATAGAGCTCGGCGCGGATGCCGGCCTCGCGCAGCTTCGATGCCATGCCTTGGTAGTCGGCGATGCGGTCGCGGTCGAACACCGTGACCACCACCGGGCCGGCTTGCGGTTTTTCGCCGAGCTTGCCGAGCGCGGCGAGCGCTGCCTGCAAACGCGAGACGCCGATGGAAAAGCCGGTCGCCGGCACCGGCTCGCCGCGAAAGCGTGACACCAGCCCGTCGTAACGTCCGCCGCCGCCCACCGAGCCGAAGCGGATGGGGCGGTTATTGTCGTCGGCACCAAACAATTCAATCTCGTATACGGGTCCGGTATAATACTCGAGTCCTCTAACTACAGTGGCCGATAGATGAATCCTCTTTGAACCGTATCCACCTGCGCGAAAGAGTATTAGTAGGTCTTCTAGTTCTCCGATGCCATCGTCACCAGATTTTGTGCCTTGAATATTGTCTCGTAAGATTTTTAAAAGGCCGTCTTGGTCATAAAAAAACTTATCGTTCAATGCGCGCTCGTATTGTGGGCCTTTGTTCGCAAATAATTCTTTGCCTGACATAAACCACTCATCATTTGTTGGCATAGAAAATCCGGGTTTCGGAGACACCCAAGCTTCCGCGGCGCCGCCAACAATGTTGAGAACCTTCACGATGCTTTTGTCATCGAGGTCGGCCCCCTTTGTGAAGTCGCCCTTGCCCTCTTCGCCTCCATCCCATCGGCCCGGCCCCAACAATTGGCGCACGCCTTTGAGTCCCAATCGATCTAATTTGTCGATCGCGCGAAACGCGATCAATCTCCTAATGGCATTTTCATCGCCGCCGAGTCCGATGGAATCCATAACGCCATCGAGAACCTTCCGACTATTTACCTTCACCACGTAACTTTCGCGCGGAATCCCAAGCGCCTCCATGGTGTCCGCCGCCAGCATGCACATCTCTGCATCGGCCGCCATGGTCGGCGCGCCGACGGTGTCCGCGTCGAACTGCATGAATTGCCGAAACCGTCCCGGCCCTGGCTTCTCGTTGCGGAACACCCAGCCGTAGCGATACGAGCGATGGGGCAGGGCCAGGTGCTGATAGTTCTCCGCCACGTAGCGCGCCAGCGGCGCGGTCAAATCGTAGCGCAGCGAAAGCCACTGCTCGTCGTCGTCCTGGAATGAGAACACGCCCTCGTTCGGCCGGTCCTGGTCGGGCAGGAACTTGCCGAGCGCGTCGGTATATTCGATCGCCGGCGTCTCCACCGGCTCGAAGCCATAGCGCTCGAAAACGCTGCGAATCACATCCACCATGTGACGGGTGGCGGCGATCTCGCCGGGCGAGCGGTCGGCGAGCCCGCGCGGCAGGCGGGCTTTCAGCTTCTGCGGCTTGCCGGATTTCGCTTTGGCCATCGAATCTTAAGCCGATTCACTTAGTGGCAATGGCCGGGTGGTAGCAGCCGTTTCCGCCTTTGTCATTATCGGCAAAAGCGGCTAATCCACTGTGCAGCCGGCGAAGCGACAACAGCGAGGCGGCCCATGGCACAAGCGCAAAGAACACCCGTCACGGCCACGGTTCCCAACGATCTCGAACCTTTCTGGCTGCCGTTCACCGCCAACCGCGCTTTCAAGCGGCGCCCGCGGCTGATCGCCGGCGCCAAGGACATGCATTACATTACGCCGGAGGGGCGCAAGCTGATCGACGGCTCCGCCGGTCTGTGGTGCACCAATGCCGGGCACAACCGCGACCCGATCGTGGCCGCGATCCAGGCCCAGGCCGCCGAGCTCGACTTCGCGCCCACCTTCCAGTTCGCCCATCCCAAGGCGTTCGAGCTCGCCGCCCGCGTCGCTTCGCTTGCGCCCGGCGATCTCGATCACGTGTTCTTCTGCAATTCGGGCTCCGAGGCGGTCGACACCGCGCTCAAGATCGCGCTCGCTTTTCATAAAGTTCGGGGCGAGGGCTCGCGCGTGCGGCTGATCGGCCGCGAGCGCGGCTATCACGGCGTTGGCTTTGGCGGCGTCGCGGTCGGCGGCATCGTCTCCAACCGCAAGCAGTTCGGGACCTTGCTGGTCGGCGTCGATCATCTGCCCTCGACTTACAACCGCGAAAAGCAGGCCTTCAGCATCGGCGAACCGGAATGGGGCGCGCATCTTGCCGACGAGCTCGACCGGCTGGTGGCGCTACATGACGCTTCCACCATCGCGGCGGTCATCGTCGAGCCGATGTCGGGATCGAGCGGCGTATTGCCGCCGCCCAAGGGCTATCTCGAGCGGCTGCGGGCGATCTGCGACGAGCACGGCATCCTACTGATCTTCGACGAGGTGATCACCGGCTACGGCCGCCTCGGCTACGCCTTCGCCGCCGAACGCTACGGCGTGCAGCCCGACATGATCACTTTCGCCAAGGGCGTCACCTCGGGCTCGGTCCCGATGGGTGGGGTGGTGGTGCGCAAGGGCGTCTACGACGCCTTCATGCAGGGCCCCGAGCACGTCATCGAATTGTTCCATGGCTATACTTATTCGGCGCATCCGCTCGCCTGCGCGGCGGGGCTTGCCACCCTCGATCTCTATCGCGCCGAAGGCCTGTTCGAGCGCGCGCGCAAGCTGGAAAAGCCGTGGGCGGATGCCGCCATGGGCCTCAAGGGTCTGCCCAACGTGCTCGACATCCGCGCGGTCGGACTGACCGCCGGCATCGATCTCGCCAGCAAGCCCGATGGCGTGGGCAAGCGCGGGCTGGAGGCGCTCGAGCTCGGCTTCTTCGAGCACGACGCCATGTTCCGCGCCGTCGGCGACACCATCGCGCTCAGCCCGCCGCTCATCGTCACCGAAAGCCAGATCGGTGAGCTGTTCGGCAAAGTCGCCAAGATCATCAAGGCGGTCGCCTGACATTTATCTGTCGTCCCCGCGAAGGCGGGGACCCATATCCACGAGCCTATCTCGGCCTCATGGTGAGGAGCCGCGCAAAGCGCGGCGTCTCGAACATCGCAAGTCGGCTATAGCCGACTTGCGCACCTACTAGTGCCGATCTCGGGTAAACCCGAGATCGGGTGGCCGCCCCATCCTTCGAGACGCATCGCCTCGCGATGCTCCTCAGGATGAGGCGGATAAAGACTGCGGCCCATGGGTCCCCGCTTTCGCGAGGACGAAACATCGCCATTGCTCTGTGTCAAAATTCGCCCACGGGAACGGGCTAGATTGCGCATGATTTTGCGCTTACATGCCTGCCGGACACAACGGGATCAATCGTGACACGACGAGGAGTATGGATCGCCGCGGCGATCGTGCTGTTGCTGGCGGTGGCTGCCGGCTGGTGGAGTTATGGGCGCGGACCACAGGTCGCCGCCGTCGCGGCCAAGCACGGCACCGCGGTGGAGATCGTCTATGCCACCGGCGGCGTCGAGCCGGTGCGCTGGGCCAAGGTCGCCAGCCTGGTGCGCGACCGCATCGTCGACATCTGCTACTGCGAGGGCAAAACCGT
>Ga0307429_1000163_pt1 | contig 47986 bp, 39 predicted proteins | sample SalMarWE160230MG_FD_202151 | JGI IMG/M metagenome (GOLD analysis project Ga0307429, IMG submission 202151) | Salt marsh sediment microbial communities from the Plum Island Ecosystem LTER, Massachusetts, United States - WE1603-230 | ecosystem: Environmental > Aquatic > Marine > Intertidal zone >... | reverse complement strand
TCCCGGCATATTGAGGAACCGTTTTCCTTATCTCCTCAAATATCTCCTCAGGGGAATTGAAGTTAAACTTCTCCCCCATCCCCATTAAATCTGCAAGCTCACATATTACCTTCCAATCGGGTTTTGCATCTCCCGGTGGATCTATAACTTTACCTATTCTTTGCACCCTTCTATCAACTCCTGTTATTGTCCCATCCTTTTCCACCCATGATGCAGCGGGAAGAACAATGTCGGCAAGCTCAGCAGTATCAGTCATAAAAATATCCTGAACCACTAAGAACTCTTTATCTTCAAGCATCTTTCTGACACTGTTAGTATCCGGGGCAGAAACCATCGGATTTGCTCCGTCAACATATAGAACGCTGCACTTTTCCACCATATCCATATATGTCTTCCCGGGGGTCGAAGGCAGACCCTCTACACCCCAATAATCCTCAAATAGCTTGGCGGTTTCTTCATTTACTGGCTTAAAGCCAGGATAAAAAACTGGTACCGGCCCCATATCACCAAATCCCTCTCCATTTATATGACCTCTTAAAGGATTAACGCCTGTACCTGGTCTGCCATAATTCCCTGTAAGCATGGCGAGATCGGCGAGGGCGCTGATATTCTCTACTCCAGCGAAATGCTGCGCTATTCCAGCATTATAAAGTATGCATCCCGTTTCAGCCTTAGCATAAATTTGCGCTGCTTCCTTTATAGTCTCGGCTGAGACACCTGATATCCTCTCAAGGTCATTCATATCTAGGGAAGCCAGATAATTCCTCAATTCATCAAATCCACTTGTCCTCTTTTCAGTGAACTCCTTATCTTCCAGACCTTCATCTAGTATGGTCTTCATCATAGCATTTAGCAAAGCTGTATCTGTGGCGGGGTTAAGTTGAAGATATATATCAGCAAGGGTTCTTGTCGTTAATGTCCTTCTAGGATCCATAACAATAACCTTTGTCCCCTTCCCTCTTGCTCTTAGCACCCTGCGAGCGAGCAGGGGATAATTCTCATTTATATTCGAGCCAGCGAGAAATATGCAATCTGCCCTTTCCACGCTCAATTCAGAGGTTGACATCACACCTGAGCCTACGGTAGAGACCAAGGCAGGAACCGTTGTGGAATGGCAGAACCTAGAAGCGTTGTCAAGATTGTTTGTCTTCATAACGCATCTAGCGAACTTTTGCATCACGTATAAATCCTCGTTGGTGATCCTTCCGGAATTTATGAAGCCTACCGAATTTGGATCTGTTTTTTTAAGCTTTTCCACAATCAGCTCTAAAGCTTTCTCCCAAGAAGCTTCCTTAAAGGTGCCATTTTCCTTTATCAGTGGCTTTGTTAGCCTGCCATCGCCGTATAGGTAGTGAAAAGCATTCTTACCTTTGGGACAATTCGCTCCTTCATTCACCGGATGCTCTTTCCAAGGCTCTACACCAATTATTGTTGAGTCTTTAACCACAAGATGTATCCCACATCCACACCCGCAGTAAGGGCAAATTGTAGGCACGTAGTTAATGTCCATTTTGCCTCCTCTTAAGCGGACTCGGGCCAAGATTTCTTATAGTCTCGGTAAAATCGCTCATAGTGTCAGCCATTTTTTTCCCCTCAGAGGCTCCAATCCATTGTAGCCTCAGCCTATCACTACCAATTCCCATAGCGTTGAGAAAAGGCTTCAATCCGGTGACCCTTCTTCTAGCGGATAAATTGCCTTTCATGTAGTGGCAGTCTCCTGGATGGCAACCACCTATCAGAACGCCATCTGCGCCTAGGGCAAAGGCTTTCAGAATTAGAAAATCGCTGACTCTCCCTGAACACATCACCCTTATCGTCCTCACATTTGGCGGATATTGCATCCGTGAGGTACCCGCCAGGTCAGCAGCGGCATAGGAACACCAGTTGCAAAAGAAAGCAACTATCTTGGGCTCAAATTTGTCCATTGGTGCCTCCTTGGTTGTTGATACGGCTCACCTGATACAGTAGGCAGCATGTGGTAAAATACAAACATAAAGCAAGCAGGCTTAACCCCGAAGGGGCATTATACCCCGCAGGGGTATAGTATGTCAAAGGAGACTGATTTCTCTGGAGGATATAATGGTTGAAGAAACGATATCAAAAGAAGTTCTGTTGAACCGATTGAAAAGACTTAAGGGGCAAGTTCGGGGTGTTGAGAGGATGGTCGAGGATGGGCGTGACTGTGAGAGCATTATTACCCAATTGGGGGCAGTGCGCTCGGCAATTGAAGGTGTTGGGGCGCTTCTGCTCAGAAATTATATGAAGATTTGCTTTGACAGCAAAACAACTGAATGTTCTGGTATTGAGTCTCTGGAGCGGGCTGTTGCTATCTGGAGTCGGGCACATATTGAGAATAAAACTTAGGGGATGAAAAGGGTGGCTACGAATCAGGTTAGCACTATGGGAATTAGCAATAATCGTCTCAGGTGCTCTTTTTTCGGTAGAAATGGTTGAGTCTAAGGTTCGTGTTTTTGACTCTCTGACCTCAGATTATGATGCCTGGTTTGAGGAAGAAGGAAGATTGATATTTGCCTCAGAGGTTGAGGCTTTGAGGCAAGCCTTACCTTTGCTACCTAAGCCATGGATCGAAGTGGGAGTAGGCAGCGGTCGTTTTGCTCAGGCTTTAGGCATAGATGTCGGCTTGGACCCGTCTAGCAAACTTTTGGAGATGGCTAGAAATAGAGGTATAAGCGTGTTCTTAGGCAGGGGAGAAGAGATGCCATTTCAGGATGGTGTTTTTGGAACAGTTTTCTTAGTCGTTACCTTATGCTTTGTTGATTCACCGATGAGAACTTTGGGCGAAGCTGCCCGTATCCTCAAAAGTCAGGGGAAAGTGGTATTGGGCTTGGTATTGAGGGAAAGTCCTTGGGGACAACTTTATCAAGGGAAGAAAGAAATGGGTCATCGTTTTTACTGACATGCTACATTCTATAGCTTTGCTGAAGTAGGCATGCTTTTAAAGCAGGCTGACTTTTCTGTTGAGCAGATTACCTCGACGTTGTTTCAGAACCCTGGCGAAGTATACCATATTGAATTACCGCGACAGGGTTTCTCTGCTGATGCTGGTTTCACTGTGATCTTGGCAGGTAAAACTACTGCTTAGGCAGGCAATGTAGGGCAAAGTTATCGAGGCGGGCAAACGAGTTTTGTCTATCCCTGTGAGTCATGCCATGGGTAAACAAGGAACTCTGCTTGATTTGTGAACTATGTGGCAAATGATATAATTCGAGAAGCTGATAGCTTATTTAGCAAATCTCTAGTAATGAAGAAAAGGCATAGCCTGGAATTGAAGCCCATCGGGATAATTCATTCTGCTTACAAGAATAGAGGGGCACCCCCTTATCAGGGCTATAAAAATGAAGAGATTTTTCAGATAGAGGTATTTAAGGAATTTGAAGAAGGCTTAAAAGACATTGAGGGATTTTCTCATATTGTAGTTATTTACTGGTTTCATAAGTCTCAGGGATATCATCTGTTGGTTAAGACGCCCTGGGACGATAGTTTACACGGTCTCTTTACCACCAGGTCACCACATAGACCTTGTCCCCTGGGATTGACTGTAGCGGAGCTAGTAGCCAGGCAAAGGAATATCCTCAAGGTGAAAGGGCTGGACGCCATAGACGGCACCCCCCTGTTAGACATCAAGCCCTATGTTCCTTCAATAGACGAGAGGTTGGTTGTCAAACCTGGCTGGTTTGAAGGCAAGCTGGGAAAGGGAAGAAGCTGACAACGACTCATATCCCCATACTGTTGGCTGTGGGAGCATGTGCTGGTTTTGCCAGCGGACTGCTGGGAGTTGGTGGTGGTTTCATCATGGTTCCGGTTAGCTACTGGCTTATCCTAGCTATGGGCGTCTCTCCAGTTATTGCCATAAGAATAGCCTTCGGGACAAGTTTGCTGGTGATTTTGCCCACAGTGATAAGTGGCACTTGGAGACATAATAAGAAGAAGGCAATTCATTGGAAAACCGCCTTAATTTTAGGCCCATGTGCCTTGGTCGGGGCCGTGGTTGGGGCTACCCTGGCAGCTCATATTCCTGGCAAAATACTGGAGATAGGCTTTGGAGGACTGGTTCTAGCTGTTGCCTTATGGATGGGCTTGGGACTAATGGCAAAGTTGAGAAGAGGGGATGAGGAGCCGCGGGAGAATTTCGGGCTTGTGGCGGCTTGCGGTTTCCCTATAGGTGTGGTGACTGGGCTGACGGGTCTTGGTGGCGGGACGTTGATAGTCCCTATGCTGGTGTTAGCATTAAATTTCCCCATGCATATTGCTATAGGAACATCGGTGGCTTCAATAATATTCGCCAGCCTGGGTGGTATTGTTGGCTATATCGTAAATGGGCTTGAGGTACCCGGTCTCCTCCCTTATTCCGTAGGCTATGTAAATTTACCCATATGGTCATGCTTGGCAGCTACTAGCATACCCATGGCCCAACTTGGAGCCCGGGCAGCACACGCCCTGTCGGCGAAACAACTAAGGTATATCTTCATTGCTTTTATGGTCTACGTAGGGCTAAAGATGATTGGTGTATTTTAACTGGGCACAGGTCTTTGAGTCTTAAAGGCACCTAAAATTGGCGGCATCGCCGCACGTGCTGGTCTACCAGAGTACGCTGCATATGGGTTTTAGAAGCTCGAACCGAGCAGAGTAAAGACAGCCGAGAAGCAGTACTCCCAGAATTATCAATATTGTGGCACCTATTGGTCTGAAATACTTCGCATACCGCTCACCCAGGTTGGAAGTCAGAGCAATAGCGGCTGTGCCGAAGATAACGAGGTCGTCGAGCATAAAAAAGAAAACATATAGCAGGATGTAGCCATAATATTGAAAGGTGGTGAGACTGGCCAAGGATAGAACGTGAGTGAAAATCGCTGGAACTGCCGCTGAACAGACGAATTCGATAGAATTTACCAAAAAGGCCAGAGCTAGAATTCCCGCTATCGTTCCCAGGGTTATGGGGGAAGACACGATCTTCTGTATTCTGGTCAGCGTCTTTTTTCGGGATTCCTCGTCTGTAACTTCACAGACAATGGCACCTTTTGTCTCTATGAATCCCCTTATTTGTAATATCCCTCCACCCAGAGCTACCAATCCAATCACAATTGTCACTGGCTTGACATAGCCGATGAACAGGAAAGCATTGAGCCATGCTGTCATGAACAGAAAATACAGGACTCCTGAAGCCAGAACAAAGGAGCCGACAATCAGCCATATTCTTTTTCTATCTCTCAAGGTTGCTATTATGGATATGAGGTAAACAAGTACCCACATAGCACAGGGGTTGAAGCCGTCAACAAGACCAAGAATTACAGCCAAAGCTGGAAACGAATAATCACCAGGTACAATTTCCCCCCAGAAGGGCAATACGATTCTATCTCCGGGTTCTTCACCTGCCGGCGGCGGGCAGTTCCCTGCCAGACATTGTTGCAAAGCTTCTTCAATCGCTCTGCCCGTTGTTTCCTCGGATTCCCAACCACCAAATACTTGATTTCCGAAGATTGTTATTGGAAAATCTGGCTCGTCTTCTATCTCTAGCTCTGCAAGCTTCTCAGACAATAGGGCACTTCCTGCAGGTGTAGTGGCGTCGTATTCAATAATTTGAATTGAAGGGTATGTATCGGCTAACTTCTCATTAAATGGCTCTTGTTCCTCACAGTGTGAACAGCCGGGGATATGGAAGAAATGGACCTCAAAACCTTCACCGGTACTTGACGTTCCCTGACTCGTGAATCCGATAACTATTCCTAAGATTATCAGGGATATAATTAAGTATCTCTTGAAGCGGTCCTGGAAGGTGTTTTTTAAAAAATTGGTCACCCTGTTGTATATTGACAAATGCCACCTCAAAATAGCCTCCCCTGTTCAGGATTTTCCACACGGAAGACATATGGTGCTCAGGTCGCCACTTGGAAGGCTATGCCCTTAGCTAGAATTGCTATTTATCTCCTAAATTTATCCAAAAGTACATGATGTGCAAGACACCACTGTGAAAACTATGCTCTCATTATCCATGTTGCCTGCGACATCAAACACTATTGCAGTGGCTGTAACGACACCAGCCGTATTCGGGGCAGTCCAGGTAATCGTAGAGCCCTCCCCGGAAATATCGCCGCCATCGCATGCCCATTCATGAACCAGTTCGCCACTCGTGTTTGAACTAATGCATTCAATATCGTATTCTTTTCCTTTCCCGACCTTGTACCCGGTAGTGATTTTTTCAAATATTTATGCTCGGCAGTAACAATCAGGTCTTCGATAATTGACATAGTACCATTTGCCGCAATTAGAATTACCGACCTTGTGTCTTCTCCATCATGACCATCATTGACCACAACTGTGATGTCGCATACGCCGATTTCTTCAGGGGCAGTCCAGGTAACTTCAGGCCCCGTGCCAGTAATATTACCTCCGCTAGCCGACCAGTTATAGCTTAGCTCGTCGCCATCACGGTCTGAAGCAGCACACGTCACATTGAGACTACTCGAAGGAGCAGTCCAGTCTGCCTCAGCTTCCAGGCTGGTGATGACTGGCGGATAGTTATCTACCGGCGTGCAAGATAAGGCTGAGAGAAGCACTGCTGTCGCCATAATTGCTAGAAATCCTTTTCTGTTCATTAGTTCCTCTCCCTGGAGTCTCTTTCTTTCAAGTCTGTATCCAGGGCATCACATAATATATTACCATTCTTACAGGGTTGATGGAAACTATCGTTTGAATAATTCTTCAGGCATCTTTTGTATGAAATGCGCATGGTGTGCAGGTCGCCACCTGGAGGAATATGCCCTTAGCTAGAGCTGTTATTTATCTTCTGATTTTATCCCCAGGAACCACATGTACAAGACGGCACATGGAAAACTATGCTCTTAGCCACGCTATTGTTAGCGACATCAGACACTATTACCGTGACTGTAGCTTCAACAAGCGTCTTATTCGGGGCAGTCCAGGTAATCGTGGAGCCCTCTCCGGAAATCTCGCCACCATCGCAGGACCAATCATAAACCAGTTCACCCGTGCCTGAAGCAATGCACTCAATATCGTATTCTTTTGTTTTCCAGACATCGTAATCGCAGCCAGCCTTGCTGCTTGCTCTCAAATATTTGTGCTCGGCAGTAACAGTCAGGTCTTCGGTAATGGGCGGAGTACCAGTTACTACGCTAAGAGGTAGCGATGGCCATGTGCCTTCCATACCATGGGCATCGGTAACCACAACTGTGACGTAGTATATGCCGACTTCTCCGGGGGCAGTCCAGTTTACGACGGCGCCTGTGCCAGAAATATCGCCTCCGGTCGTTGACCACTCATAATATAGCTCGTCGCCGTCGCGGTCTGACGCAGTACACGTCACATTGAGACTACCCGAAGGAGTGGTCCAATCTGCGTTGGCTACCAGGTTAGTAATGGTTGGCGGTTTATTGGTTCTCACTGTGATGATTACATAATCCATATCTTCGCCACCGCGGCCATCGCTCACCGTGACTGTAACATTATAGGAGCCTTCAGAGTCAGGTGCAGTCCAGGTAACCGTAGCTCCTTCTCCATTTATTTCGCCTCCGCCAGCCGACCAGTTATAGCTTAGCTCGTCGCCGTCAGCGTCTGAAGCAGTGCACACAATCTGGCAGCTTCCCAAAGGAGTAACTCTCTCCGGCGCTTCCAGACCGGTGATAGCTGGCAGGTGGTTGGACAGCATCGCGTCAAGCAGGATCGCAAGTGCTATTGCTGCCACTACAATTACTACAATTACCAGGCATCTTTTTTTGTTCATTAGCTTACCTTTTCTGGGGCCTCTTTCGTTCAAGCCTGTATCCTGAGCATCGCATAATATATTACCACTTTTATATTGGATTTGTTTAGGACTTGGATTTCAGGATTTTAGAATTTAGCCACAGAAATTGCAGCGCCCCGAAAAGTCGGGGCTCGCAATGACATCCTCATTCTGTCGTTGCGAGGCTGACAAAGTCAGCCGAAGCAATCTCGGAGGGGTAGGGAGATTGCCACGCTTCGCTCGCAATGACAAAAAGAAAAGTGCTCGCAATGGCAACAGGAATATGCTCAGGATGGCAGGTGAGGCAGTCTCTAGAAATTGATGCGTGTGCCGGCATTGTTTAATTGGCAAGAAGATTTATCCTGGCAACGGTATTTTCGCTCGGCGTGGTGATTTGGATTGACATACTTGATATTTCCTCACTATGCAGCTGAAATCACCTTTATTTCGTCCCCCACCACCACACCCAGGAAGTCGCAAGCACTTCCATCTCTTAGCGATACTTCAAGATAACCGCTGCTGCCCACGATAGCCATTACCCCTTCATTTTGCGCGTAGTAACTGTTGATGCCTTGAATACAGTGTCCAGCCACCTCAACCATGACATCCTTTCCAGGCAAGTCATTGTTTTTAATATTTGTAATCAAGTTGCCAAAGCGGTCAATATGTAGGACCCTGCCAACTAAATTACCCTCTGGATCAAGGGATGGTTTTGGTATAGGAAGGACATGCAGGGAGTTAATTTTCTCCCCGAATTCATAAAGGGAAATGCCTAGAGAGAGGCCGGCAGCCACGGGGGCAAAAATATCTCTTCCATGGAAGATAGGGCTGACCGGATGTCGCCAGAAGCGAGGGTCGGTAATGGCTACAGCTTCAAGGCCGGTCTTAAATACTATCTCTTTGAGGTCATGAGTATGTTCGGTCAACGAGCGACTTTCAGCGTGAAATAAATCATCAATTATATAGCTGAGGATGCCATTGTCGGGGGCAACGAAGAGGGCCGTTGGTGTTTTCAGTATTATCCCTTGGCGCTCACTTCCTACGCCGGGGTCAACAATAGCCATATGAATTGTTTGCTTAGGGAAGTAGCGATAAGCAACACTAAGTATGAAAGCAGCCTGAAGGATGTTCTGCGGCTCGATAGAATGGCTGATGTCTATGATAGCAGCTTCAGGGTTAGTGCTTAGGATAGCGCCTTTAACAGCAGCAACATAAGCATCATCATAGCCGAAGTCGGTGGTCAGGGTTATTATGAAACTCATTTATAGATACTAATACTGGGTAACGATTAAAACAGCAAAAACGACAAGCAAGACAGCTAAGATTATGGTCAGCTTGAAAAGGGTGCTTTCTATCCCTCGCCGAGTTCGATACACTGAGTCAGCTTGGCCAAAGATACCCCCTATACCTCCACCGCGTAACTGAAATAGTACAGTGGCAATTAAGGCTATCGCTATTAGTATCTGGGCGATAAGAAAATAAGTAGGCAATTTATTTACCTCCTAGCTCCTCTATGATAATCTCTCTCACCATGCCTGGATTAGCCCTTCCCCTCGTAGTTTTCATTACCTGCCCTATGATAAATGTCAAAGCTTGCTGCTTGCCAGAGGTATAATCTGCTAATGCGCTGGTATTGCTGGCCATCACTTGTTTTACCACCTCTCTTATTTCACTGGCATCGCTAATCTGGCTGAGTTTCTTTTCCGTTATAATCTCGCTGGCTACATTGCCACTACGAAACATCTCCTCAAACACTGCCTTGGCAGCTGGTCCGCTTATAGTGCCATTATCTACTAAGCCAAGCATTTCTGCTAGATGTTTTGGACTTATTTTAACATTTTCAATCCCAATATTGGTAGCGTTAAGTAGTCGGCTGAAATCTCCTAAAAGCCAATTGCTAATCGTCTTGGCCTTGCCAGGGTCCATTAGCTTAACGCAGTTTTCAAAATAATTTGCCATAGCCTTGGAGCTGGTTAGAATATTAGCATCGTACAAGGGCAAGCCATATTGGGCCATAAATCGGTCTCTGCGTGCTTCGGGTAATTCGGGGAGCTTTGCTCTGATTTCCTCTATCCAGGCTCGGTCCAAAACCAGGGGAGGTAAATCAGGTTCGGGAAAATATCGGTAATCGTCAGCATACTCTTTGGTTCTTTGGGTCACTGTTATGCCTGATTCATCTATCCAACCTCTGGTCTCCTGTACCAGTTCTCCACCTTCCTCAAGCACCTTTTTTTGTCGCCTGGATTCATATTCCAGGGCTTGGTAAACGGCTTTGAAGCTATTCATATTTTTAACTTCCACCTTGGGCAAAAGCTCTTTACTATCCACTGGACGTATGCTTATGTTAGCATCACACCTAAAGCTTCCTTCTTCCATGTTGCCGGTGGACACTCCCAGATAGCGTAGGATATTGCGTAACCTGATGAGGTAATCCCGAGCCTCCTCGGGGGAGCTTATTTCGGGCTCGCTAACAACTTCCATCAAGGGTACTCCTGAGCGGTTGACGTCTATCAGACTGCAATCCCCCCTGTGCCACAATTTAGCGACATCCTCTTCGAGATGCACCCTGGTGATATTGATTCTTTCCCTGGCACCGTTGCTATCAATGGTCAGCCAACCTCTCCTTCCAATAGGGGCATCGTACTGGGAAATCTGGTAACCTTTCATCAGGTCAGGGTAAAAGTAGTTCTTACGGTCGAATTTGGTATATTCGGGGATGGTGCAATTTAAAGCCAGGGCGGTCATCGCTGTATATTCTATTGCTTTTTCATTGATTACGGGGAGAACGCCGGGCATGCCCAGACAGACGGGGCAGACATGGGTATTAGGATTGGCACTGACATAATCGGTGCTGCAGCTACAAAACATCTTACTCTTGGTTAATAGCTGAGTATGAACCTCCAGGCCGATGACAGTTTCATAGGTCATAGCTTTCGCTCAGTATAGCAGTGTTATCAGGCGGGGGCAAGGAGCTGCACTCGTTCATATGATTAGTGACACTTCTTTTTTGTCATTGCGAGGAGCGATAGCGACGAAGCAATCTCTAAGCGAGGTTCCTCCGCTCAACTATAGCAGGCTCCAGCTTCGCAATGAGATTGCCACGCCCCGACAAGTCGGGGCTCGCAATGACACGGAAGGTTATTACCCAATGTTACAAGCATATAAAGTGTCACCCGTCTATCTGAACTAGCTCAGGAGCAGTTGACTTGACCCACACTCGGGGCATTGCTAGAATTGAATTTGGGGATATAGCTCAGTTGGGAGAGCGCTGCGTTCGCATCGCAGAGGTCGGGGGTTCGAATCCCCCTATCTCCACCGTGCCCCTGTAGCTCAGGTGGATAGAGCAGCGGTTTCCTAAACCGCGTGTCGGGCGTTCGAGTCGCCCCAGGGGCATTTTTGATTATAATTATGCTGCTCCGGGGTGTCGCTCAGTAATTCCTTTTCACATCCCGAAGCTGGGCAGTTGCATATATCTTGAGTTCTGGCATTTTGTAGAAATCATAATACAAAACTCATTGTGAGGCTGACGCAGTATATAGGAGGGAAAGGGGAAAAGCTCAATTCAGCGTCTTTTTTTCAGGGCAACTCTCTTTTTACGTCTTTTTGCCTGTGCAGCTCTCCTTCTCCGCACGAAGAAAATCGCCAGTCCCGCTGCCACCGCCGCTGCCGCTATAATCCCCCCAACTAGCGGCCAGTTGACTGGTGCAAAGTTGGCGGTGATTTCGTAGTCGCCGTGCATGGTAATGATGGTTGTCGCGGCGCTGACATCGAAGATGGTGTCCACATCACCAGTCCAGTTGACAAAGTGATAGCCTTTCTCGGGCTCGGCAATCAAGCGGACTATCACCCCGGCATTATAGGTGAACACCTCCTCGTCAGGGGTGGTAACGGAACCACCACTGGTGCTGGAGATGGTAAGGTTATACTTGATAGCTCCCAGACTCCATTTGGCGAGCTCGATATCCGGGCCAGCGGCGACCAGGGTGCCGTCGGCTTTAAGTCCCACCGTGTGATAGCAGCCTGCGGCGACCCGTGTGATATCCGCCCAGCCGCTGACATCGCACTGCCCGTAGGATTCGTCTCCGGCTGCGACCAGAGTGCCGTCGGTCTTAAGTCCCACCGTGTGATAGCAGCCTGCGGTGGCACCGATGATATCTGTCCAGCCGCCGACATCGCACTGCCCGGAGGCGTTGTTTCCCGCGGCGACGACGGTGCCGTCGGCCTTGAGCCCCACCGTATGAGCCAAGCCTGCGATGGCACCGATGATATCTGTCCAGCCGCTGACGTTGCACTGCCTCTCGTTGTTCCGACCCACGGCGACCACGGTGCCGTCGGCCTTAAGCCCCACCGTGTGCGTGTAGCCTGCGGCGACCTGGATGATATCCGTCCAACCGCCGACACTGCACTGCCCGTATTCGTTGTCTCCCACGGCGGCGACAGTGCCGTCGGCTTTACATCTCACCGTGTGAATGTAGCCTGCGGCGACCCCGACGATGTCCGTCCAGTTGCCGACATTGCACTGCCCGGAGGCGTTGTTTCCCGCGGCGACTACGGTGCCATCGGCCTTAATCCCCACCGTGTGCTGCCTAAAGCCTGCGGCGACCCCGACGATGTCCGTCCAGTTGCCGACATTGCACTGCCCGTGGTAGTTGTTCCCAACGGCAACCACGGTGCCGTTGGCCTTAAGCCCCACCGTGTGCCCCCAGCCTGCGGTGACCCCCGCGATGTCCGTCCAGTCGTCGACATCGCTCTGCCCGTAGTGGCTCCTTCCCACGGCAACTACGGTGCCGTCGGCTTTAAGCCCCACCGTGTGCCAGCCGCCTGCGGCGATCTGGATGATGTCCGTCCAGCCTCCGACATCGCACTGCCCGTCGTAGTTCCTCCCCTCGGCAACAATGGTGCCGTCGGACTTAAGCCCCACCGTGTGGTCATAGCCTGCGGCGACCTGGATGATATCCGTCCAGCCGCTGATATTGCACCGCCCGTAGGCGTTGGATCCCACGGCGACCACAGTGCCGTCGGACTTAAGCCCCACCGTGTGATAGCTGCCCGCGGCGACCTGGACGATGTCTGTCCAGTCGTCGACATCGCTCTGCCCGACGCCGCTGTATCCCACGGCGACCACAGTGCCGTCGGACTTAAGCCCTACTGTGTGACCATAACCTGCAGCGACCTGGATGATGTCTGTCCAGTCGCCGACATCACACCGCCCAACGTCGTTGTCTCCAACGGCGACCGCTGTGCCGTCGGACTTAACTCCCACCGTGTGGTCAGAGCCTGCGGCGACCCAGATGATATCCGTCCAGCCGCTGACATTGAGCTTACCGTAGGCGTTGTCTCCTACAGCGACCACGGTGCCGTCAGCCTTAAGCCCCACTGTGTGTTGGCCGTCTGCGGCGACCTGGACGATGTCTGTCCAGTCGTCGACATCGCTCTGCCCGAGGGTGTTTTCTCCTAGGGCGACCACGGTGCCGTCAGCCTTAAGCCCCACTGTGTGAGCATAGCCTGCGGCGACCATGGGCGTTGCTTGCCCTTGAGGTGTGTTCAGTGCCATTGTGGAAGCAGTGCTGGGGCTATCTACCTCCGAATGAGTAATCGCATAGTCATCTGACAAATGCCCGGTCGCTGAAGCTCCCGCTACCCCAGCGGGGAGAATAAGGCCGAAGACCAGAACGATAGCGAGTAGGGCTGGTAGGAGCATCTTTCTAATTTTCATTGCTACCTCCTATTATCTGTAATCCGAAAACCGAAACACCTTTCCTGTGTATAAAAGTCTCCCCTGACGCAGTGTCAGAGTCTTAAACCTTTCTCGCTCATACTTTCTTCCAGTACTTCTCCCTCAACTCTTTCTTCAAAATCTTGCCGGCTGGGTTCTTGGGCAGGGAATCGACAAATTCGATGTCCTTCGGTACTTTATAACCTGCTATGTGCTTTTTGCAGAAGGCGATGATCTCTTCGGCGGTAGTGCTTACTCCCTTCCTCGTTTCTACTACAGCGTGAACCTTTTCTACCCAGTATGGGTCAGGGATACCGATGACAGCCGCCTCCAGAACCGCGGGATGCTGGTAGAGAACCTCTTCTACTTCCCTGGGATAGACATTTTCCCCACCGGAAATAATCATGTCCTTTTTCCGGTCTGCAATATAAATATAACCTTTATCATCGTAATAGCCCATATCCCCGGTATGAACCCAGCCATTGATAAGGGCTTCCTTGGTTTCTTCAGGTTTGTGCCAGTATTCAACCATAATATGCTTACTTCGTGCTATTATCTCACCCACTTCACCGGGCTCGACATCGTTACCCTCAGCATCCACAATTCTGACCTGCACCCCGATATCTGGTCTGCCCGCTGACGTGAGTTTTCTTTGTTCCTTCTCAGGTCTATCCAGGACATTGTGGTCCTCTTTTGGCAGGTGAGAGATGCCCGGACCAGTTTCACTCTGCCCGTATCCTTGGGCGAAAATGGGGCCAAAAACCTGCATCCCTTTCTTCAGCACCTCCAAAGGCATGGGTGAGGCTCCGTACCACAGGAGCTTCATGGAACTGATATCATATTTATCGAGGTCAGGTACGTTAAGCATCGCCACCAGGTGGGTCGGCACAAAGTCCATGTGGGTGGCCCGCTCATCGTGGATAATTTGTAGCGTTGCTGCGGGGTCGAAGAATTTCATGATAATATTGCATCCCCCGATGTATAGGGAGCTCCGGAAATGGGTATTCCCCGCAATATGGAAGAGAGGAGTTACCTGAATACGCCTGTGCCCAGGGCATAGGCCCATATTCATAACTAGAGTCTTGCTGTCGTCAATGAAGCAACGTTGGGTATATAAAGCACCACGTGGCACGCCGGTAGTGCCGCTGGTGTAAACGATGCCGGCCGGGTCGTCCTCGTCCACTTTGGCATCAGGTTCTGCCTTGGAATAACTGGTCAGCAGGTCACGGTGATATATCATATCGGGTGCGGGAGCCTCCAAAGAAATGAAGTTCTTAACCTTGGGCAGGTGCGGTCGCAGCTGATTAGCCATCTCCATTAATTCAGGTCCCACGAAGAGGCTATTGGCTTCCGAATAATTGATGATATACTCAAGCTCCTGTTCTCTCAACCTGGGATTAAACGGCGACGCAATGAATCCTCCCTTCATCGCTGCCCCGTAGAATTCAGTATACCCAAGGCAATTCCAGGATAAGATACCAATTACATCTCCCTTCTTGACCCCCATTGCCTGCAAGGCGTGTATCAGGCTATTTGCTCTGGCATTAAACTCGGAGAAGGTTATCCTTTCGGACCCATACACGAAAGCTTCCTTGTCTGGATGTAGTAGTGCGTGTCTGTGGATGATGTGGGCGAAGGTGCCTATTTTGTATTGACTTAGCTCTCTTAGTATATTCCTTGTTGGCATGCTTTCCTCCCTGTCATTTGCTTATTATTGTTTCTCCTGCTTCTGTCGCTGCCGGTACGCTTCGATGTAGCGTCGGGCGCGCTTGTCACGGTCGAGCACGAGGTCGGCGGCCAGGATAATTGAGCGTACCTTAGCCGCATCCACAATGAGGCAGGTAGCGCCGGCGGCAGTAGCCATTACGACGAAGGCGTTATTGGTAAGTTCTCGGTTAGGCAAGCCAAAAGATACATTGCTGGCGCCCATTGTCATGTTGACTCCCAGTTCGGCTTTAATCCGCCGGATGGCTTCTATGACTGCTACTCCGGAGTCAGGTTCAGCTCCTACCGCGAAAGCAAGGCAATCAATGACTAAGTCCTCACGGGGTATACCTGCCGCCTCGACTTTTTTCACTATCTTATGGGCGATCCGCACCCTGCCCTCAGTGTCCTTAGGGATACCTTCGTCATCCTGCACCAGACCGATGACCGCAGCCCCGTGTTTCTTGATTAGGGGCAGGACCCTTTTCAGTGAATGCTCTTCACAGGTAACCGAGTTAACCAGCGGCTTACCCTTATAGACCTTGAGTGCCGCTTCCAGGGCATCGGGGTTAGAACTATCGATGCATAGGGGTGTATCTACGGTTTCCATCACTGCCTGCACCGCCTTGGGCAGCATGGCTGCCTCATCGATGCCAAATACACCCACGTTAACATCGATAATATCCGCCCCGGCTTGCGTTTGGGCCAGTGCTTCTTTGCGCACAATCTCCAGGTCGCCGGCTTTGAGAGCCTCAGCTAGCTTTTTCTTGCCCGTGGGATTGATACGCTCGCCGATAAGCACTGTAGGCTGGTTATCACCAATGATTACTTCCTTGCTTGGGCTTGACACTTTGGTTTCCATCAGTCGATTTCCTCCCTTTTGCCGTCTATAATCCGGTATCGTCCCAGGTAGCTTGCCTGGACGAAGACCTGCTCAAATTTGGGGGCGCTGGCTAGTTCAATATAACTGACTCTGGAGGCGATAGCCTCTGCCTTAGCCCGAGATTTAAGGGAAATCAGAGCTAGCTTGGCTCCCATGCCGGCGGCGTTGCCCACCTGCCGGAAGCGGTTTAGGGGCAGTGGTGGCAGCATGCCAATTGCCACGGCACTGCCTACGTCGATGTATGTGCCAAAAGCTCCGGCAATTATAACCTGCTTAATCTCGGCTTCAGAGCAGCCGCTTGTTTCCAGAAGCACATGGATACCGGTACGAATGGCGGCTTTAGCCAGCTGCAACTCTCTCACGTCGTGCTGGGTGATGGTGATGGCTGGCTTTCCTTTCCGCTCCTCCTTGCTAACCAATATAAACTCACGCTGTCCCTTGTAGGCGCGAACGCGAGGTTGATTGTCTATTATCCTGCCACCCGTATCAATGATTTTAGCCAGATAAAGCTGGGCTAATGCATCAAGTATGCCCGACCCGCAGATGCCGACCGGCGACGCCCCGTCGATGGTCTGGTACTGGATTTTACCGCCATCTATGCGCAGGCGTTCAATAGCTCCCGTGGCTGCTCGCATGCCGTACTTGATATGACCGCCTTCAAAGGCAGGTCCGGAGGCGCAGGAGGTAGTGGCTATATTCCCTTTGTAGATTAGAGAGACCTCGGTGTTAGTCCCGATGTCCAGAGCCAGCGTTGTTTCTTTCCCTTGCCAGGCATCTGTTGCCAGCAACATGGAGACATGGTCGGCACCAACGAAGCCGGCGATGTTGGGCAGCAGGTATACATATGCCCCGGGGGGGATATTTAGCCCCAATTCGCCAGCCTTGACCTCTAATGCCTGACTGACGGCAGGCACGAAGGGAGAGAGCACAAGTTGTTTTACAGGCAGACGGAGGAGAAGGTGGTGCATGGCGGTATTGCCGACAATTACTGCCTCCAAAATTTCTTCAGGTTTGGCACCAGCCTCAGCACAGAGGTCAGTGCAAAGCTCGTTGATGGCATCAACCGCCAGTTTCTGTAACGCTGCCGCATTATCCGGCGAGTGGATGACATTGGTTATACGGCTGATGATGTCTTCTCCATAGCTAATTTGTGGATTCATCACCCCTTCAGCGGCTAGGGTCTGCCCGTTGCTCAGGTCAACCAGGTAGCCGGCAACTTTGGTGGTGCCCAGGTCTATGGCTAGCCCCAACTGGCGGCTTTTTGGAGGGAGAATGGCTATCACCTCGCCATTACGGACTACAGCCTGGCTTTCCCACTTCCAGGACCGCAGCTGGTTAGGGATGGTACGCAGGGCACCAATGGCAACCTTGGTGCATCGCAGCTTGTGCTGCTGGTTTAGTGCCTTAAGCAGGCGGTCGGCGTCAGCCTGGGAGGCTTTTAGTGAGGGGGCAGATAGCTGCAGTCGGTAGACTCGAATTGATGGCTCGGGGTAAACTTTTACCTCCAGTCCCTCCGCTTGGACTCGCTGTGGGGTGGTCATTGACTCGGCGGGCACGGCTATTTTGCAGTTGCTGGTGGGATAAGTCTGACAGGCAAGCCGCCACCCCTTCTTCAGTTCTTGCGAGGTAAATGCTTCACGTTCGTTGGGTGTTGGTTTGGAGACAGTGCCGCTTAGAACTTGCACCTTGCATGAGTGGCATATTCCCTCGCCCCCACATATGCTGTTGATACCCACGCCGAGCTGGCGAGCGCAGGCTAGAAGAGACTCATTCTTCTGACACTCACCTCTTCGACCTACCGGCTCAAAATCAATGGTGAAAGCAGTCATTATCTTCTTATTTTGTTACTTTATAGTGGCAGGTTTCCCTGAGGCTACAGCGGGCACAGACTTCAGCTTGCGTCCACCTTGTCATCCTGGGACCGATGCCAATGACCATGGAGGTCGATTTGCGGGGGACCAGTACCCCCGAAGGGGACAGGCTCACGCCGATTTCATCTGCGTTGACCAGTCGCAGCAGGTTCCACTGCTCGGTTAGGGGAAAGCCGGGCATACCAGGGTTAACCGGGCTACTTATCTCATAGCCTCGCGATGAGACCTCACTAGCGATAAGTTTGAAGGCTTCCGGGATCAGTTTGTCCACGGCGGCGCTGCCGATTCCGTCCAGAAGTATACCTCGCAATGGCTCGCCCTGGCTAGCGTAGTCTGTTACCCGTTTTTCCAACCTGGGGCCGATGGTGCAAAGTAAAACGGCAAGCTCTTTCGCCTCGGGGGAAAATGCTGGCGGTAGTGGGCCGTTTATCGTTTTATTGCCCTCCAGCGATATCTGGCTACCGTTCATACTTCTTACCGTATAGTGTTCATAAATCACTGCTGGCTCCAGCAGGTGAGCCCTCTTGAGACTAGCGAGTAGTTCCCGAATTAAAATTTTTATCTCCGGCCTGACTTTAGCTCCCTCCCCCAGTCCCTGCCTCCGTAGCACCTCCCTGGTCTTCAAGCTCAGGGAGATATCACGGATTACGGGCATAGCTCAACCTCTCCTCTGCTCTTATGTTGCCACCACAGCCTGTTAGGTAGCTATTTGTATACGCCGTATTCCTTGGTGGTGTCAACCACCGCGTGGACGTTTTCTGCCTTTGCCTGGTCAAAGAACGCTCCATTGCTCACGATAAAGCCACCGCCCTTGGCGCAAGTATCAATAAGTTTCTTGACGTAGTCCTTCACCTGCTGGGGGGTGCCTACGGCTAGTATGTCGGAGGGCACATTGCCGAACATACAGGCAACCTTGCCCAGTGTTTTCTTGGCTTTAGCTATATCGCTCTGGTCTATCATCCACATGATCTTACCCTTAGGTATGTCCTGCATAACCTCCAGACGGGTGGTCCACTTCCCCTCAAGCGCAGGATTTGGTACGACTCCCTCAGCAATTAAGCCCATCATGACCTTTCTAAAGGTGGGCCAGTAGAACTTCCTGAACTGTGCATCGGAGAGGAAGCCATCAGCCCCCTTATGCAAGGGCATGAATATCAGCGGGTGTCCGACCATCTGAGCTGTGTTTACCCCCATCTTAATCATTAACGGCGTGATTCTCTCCATGGCTTCGAGTAGCTTATCGGGCTGGCGGTACATGTCCAGCATTATACCTCTGGTGCCCCTGAGAGTATCGCCAATTACATCAAAAGGTGCCTTGCTATATCCGGTGGCTATGATTGGGAACCCGGCTGCGGCTATCTCGTCATTCCAGGCAGCCATAGCTCCCATCCATTTTAAGGCTTCAGCGCCAGCCTCAAAAAAAGCCTTATAGCTGGCTTGAACGGGGGGTAAACCAAAGGGTATGAAGTTGGCGGCAACACCGTACATTTCCAGTATGCCGGTGAGAGCCGGTAGCATCTTAAAGCCCTCTAAGGCTCCGAATACGCGCGGCAGATAGGTATTGCTGAAGAAATTAGTCGGGTCGTCAATTAAGGCGTCATATTCATTCGCCTTCATATATTCGCCCTCGTTAGCCTGGTATGAGGCATTGGGGGAAACTCCATGTCCGGGCCAGGAATATAGCTTATAGTCAAGAATTTCGAGAGCCCTACCTGACCCGGGTACGTATGCGCCAAGATTCCCGTCCGGCTCAAAGTCCATGACAAATTTTTTGAATGCCATGCAACATTTGTCGTAGTCATACATCGATTCTTGTGGGGTTATTCCTGCGTAATAAACGGGGAAGAAGCTAGGAGCGACAAAAACCGGTACCCTGTCCGGCAATTTCTTCATTTGAATGGCGTCTTTTATGATAGTTACCCTATCCTTATAGGCCTTCTCGGCCTGGGGGTTCTGGAATTTAAGGTCTTTTCCCTGAGAGTCTTTCGGTGTCAGCCATTTCTGAAACAGCGCCTCCTGCTTTTCATCCGATGACATTTCTTTCCATTGTTTTTCCATTTTATTGCCTCCTGTAAATTATCTGGGGATTATTGGCTGGCACCGATCCATTTCTTGGCCAGAGATACTCCGGCCATGGCGTCCTTGCCGTATGCATCAGCACCGGTGTAATTCTTTATCTCATCACTCATCTGGCCGCCGCCAATCATGACCTTTACCTTGTCTCGTAAGCCGGCGGTTTTTATGGCGTCCACAGTTTCTTTCATGGAATCAAAAGCCAGCGTCAGGAATCCGCTTAAGCCGACGACAGGAGCATCGGTCTCCTTTATCTTGTCCACGAACTTCTGTGCTGGCACGTCAACGCCCAGGTCATGAACCTCGAAGCCATTAATATCGAGCATAAAGACAACGATGTCCTTGCCGATGTCATGGATATCCCCGGCAACAGTGCCGAAGACAATCTTGCCCAGCTTCTTGCTCTCCGCCGCCTTGGTGATCTTGGGTTTGACCAGCTCGGTTACCTCTTTAAGTATTTCACCGGAATACACCAGGTCGGGTATAAAGTACTCGCTGCTGGCAAAGCGATTGCCTACGATTTCCATGCCTTTTCTGGCATCCTCCAGAATTTTGAGCGGGTCTTCGCCGGCATCCAGCCTGTCTTTTACAATCTCAATAGCCTCTTGTTCCTTCAAATCAGCTAACGTGTTAACTAGGTCTTGAGCCATCGTTACCTTCCCTCCTTGAGCTGTATTGGACTCTATAGTCCGCTAGCATTAATATTACTTGAGAAAACATTATAGCAAGGGCAGAGAAATTTTGCTATCTCTTGTCCTCGTTCAGTGCCTTAGTGATGCTTCTTTTATCGTTGTGAGGAGCCCCCTTCCTTTGTCTTTGCGAGGCACACTCTCCCCCTGTCATTGCGAGGCACGATAGTGCCGAAGCAATCTCGGTGGTGGGGGCAGGTGGTTGCCGCGCCCCGACAAGTCAGGGTTCGCAATGACACGGGGGATTATTACCCAGCGTTACAAGCGTATAAAGTGTCACCCATCTATCTGAACTAGGTCATATCTATTGTCTATTGACAGGAAGCCGTTTATTTATGATACAATGCGTGAGATTTAGAGTAGAAACGGAGGCGCGATAATTATGCCCAAGCTTACAAGGACCAAGGACGAGATTATCAAAAAATCCAATGAACTGGCTATAGAATATGAAGCAAAATACAAGGGTTGCGGCCAGTGTACATTCCTGGCAATAGTTGATGCTCTGAGGTGGGGGGGCCTGGAAATTATCCCCAAGGATATGGAAGATAGACTTTTTTCCGGGGTATGTGTTCTCACTGGTGGTGTTGGCTTGACTGGAGATGGTACCTGTGCCGCCGTAGCGAGCGGTGCTTTGGTGGTTGGTTTAGCTTTAGGAATTCAACAGGAGACCTTCGATGAGGCCGGTTTCCGTGAGAATTGCGCTACCGTTCGGAATGCTCTTCTGAATAAGTATTACCAGAAATATAATTCCCTGCTCTGTAAGGATGTCCAGAGGAAATTTTTTGGAAAAGCGTGGGACTTAACACGAGATGACATGGGTCAGGAGTTCTTGGGAATCACAAAAGGCTGCGTTATTATGGAAGGAGCTATGTGGGCCACCGAAATTATCCTTGATGAATTTGAAAAAGGGAATGTCAAAGGTTATGCGGGTAGCCCGGAAGTTAAGGCTTGAGGTTTTCAGTATTATGCGTTTTACTATAAACAAACTGAGAAATTAAAAGGAGGGAGATATGTCAGGAGTATTGAAGGATAAAGTAGCCATTATAACTGGGTCTAGCCGTGGTTTTGGGAAGGTCTTCGCCTTGAAGTTCGCCGAGGAAGGAGCCAAACTACTATTAACTACTACCAGCCTGCAAAGGGCTCAGGGCACGGTTAACGAGGTAAAGGCTAAGGGTGGGGAAGTAGCAATGATGGAGGCTGATATCTCGCACGAAGATGCTGGTAAAAAAATAGCCGAAAAGGTCATGCAGCAATATGGCAGGGTCGATATCCTCGTCAATAATGCTGCTATATGGTACGGACTCAATGCCAAGCCCTGGGATGTCTGGACGGTAAAAGAATGGGACCAGATGTTTACGGTGAATGTGCGGGGAAATTGGCTGGTCTCTAAGGCGATAGCTCCCCTTATGATAAAGCAGTCCAGTGGTAAGATTATCAATATTGCCTCTGACGTCTTTAAGGTTCCGGACTCTCAGTGGTTTTTGCCTTATGCTTTAACCAAATCAGCGATTTATACAATGACTCAAGCTTTAGCCGCCGCTTTAGGTCCATCCGGTATTAATGTCAATGCTATTGCCCCGGGATATACGGCTACCGAAGCCAGTTTAGGCCAGGAGGGTAGTGAAAAATTATTCGAAAGTGTTGTCGCCGCCCAATTAATAAAACGGCGTGAAGAGCCTGAAGACGTGGCGGGGGCTGTGGTATTTCTAGCCTCAGCAGACTCGGATTTAATCACGGGGCAGCTTATCATCGTAGATGGTGGACACGTGATGATATAGGCAACGGGAGCCTCCCAGCTGCTTCAGTTTAGGCAGTGACTATTGCCGCACGGATCCGTGCCGTAAATTGCCCCGGCTAAGGCCAGAGTTCTTGAGCCACATCTGTTAGTCCCAGTTCTAGCAGTTTCTTTTTACTGGGCTTGGCTGTCTTGAGGTCCCAATCCATGGCCGTCAGGTACTCTTTAATCATGGTGTCCTCATCAACGGTTACTCCGGCCACGGGCCCTTCTTTCAGTGGTGGCTTGCCCAGAACTCTGTCGGGGACTTTGAACTCCAGCGGGTTCAATCCCTCTCGAATATTAAAAGCCTGCCGGATGTTGGCAATTCTTTCTCCTGTCTTCAGCAATTCCTCATTAGTCACGTCCCAGTCGGTAACCGTCCTCATAAAGTCAGCGATAGGGTCAACATTGGGAAAAGCCCAGAACACGAACAGGCACGTCCCGGTAGAGACCACGGCCTGCTGGAAATTGCTACCTCTCTTACGCGCTTCTCCCCGGCCGGAAAACGACTTTAAGTCGAATTCAGGCAGCAGTCCTGAAGGATATGCGGGTGCATCCGACAACTCCGAGCCCACAAAATGACGACCCGGAGTGGGGTCCAGCCTGTAGCTGGTTGCAAAGAAAAACGCATGCTTGGGGTCATGGGCTGGAAGATCTTGCCCCCCAACATGTATGGCATATTTGTCGGCGCCCCTGCCGATCTTCTCCGCCGCCACCTTTACTCCATCAGCTAACACAGCACCGAAACCTTCCCTCCTGGCCAATTTTTCGGTCATGGCAACGATAGATTTATGGTTGCCCCAGGTCATTTCAATACCCTCGGTGTCTGCCTTGGTAATAAGCCCCTTCTCGTAGCATTCAATAGCCAGGGCAATAGCTCCCCCGGCAGAGATGGTGTCAAGCCCCCAGCGATCGCAAATATCGTTGACCTTGATTATTGATTCCAAGTTATTGTTGAGACAATTGGTGCCAAACATAGCAATCGTTTCATATTCAGGTCTCCGGGAACCGGCGGCATATTTATACTCTCCGGTTCCTTCTTTCATATACCCCCCGCATCCGATAGGGCACTGGTAACAGGCAAACTTCTTCGTCGTACGCTCGGCCACAGCCTCTTTTGCTATTGGTTGAAAATCTGGAAAGTCGGTAACCCCTACTCCTGCCCAGTTTTTAACCGGCGAATCACCGCTCTGGACGCCGATATCAACGAGGAAAGTCGTGCCGAAGGGTTTTAACCAGACAATATGCCCTCCAAGTTCAGCCTGCCACTTTTTTCTCAATTCCTTAGTTTTTGCTTCATTGGCAAGGGGAACCTTCATGTTGCCCTTCACCGCCACTGCTTTGAGCTTCTTTGAGCCCATCACGGCACCCAGACCGGATCGGGCCGCGGTTCTGGCCCTGTTTACAACCGCCGAGATGAGAGAGAGATTCTCACCTGCTGGTCCAATGCAAGCCACCTCTACATCCTTGCCAAGCTCGGATTTGAGTATCTCTTCGGTTTGGGAAGTATCTTTCCCCCACAGGTGGGCGGCATCTCTTAGCTCAGCCTTGCCATTATTAATAAAGAGGTAGACCGGCTTTTCTGATATGCCGGTAAAGAACAGGGCGTCGTAGCCGGCGAATTTCAGAAAGGCACCGAAGTAACCGCCGGAATTGGCATCACCCCAGCCCCCGGTCAGCGGTGATTTTGCCACCACAGTGTACCTTGTGCCCGAAACCGCCGGGGTACCGCTAAATGGGCCGCTAAGGATGCCCAGGGTATTATCCGGTCCCAATGGGTCAACCCCAGCCTTTTGTCGGCTGAAGAGGATTCTGGCGCCGATGCCATAGCCTCCAATGAACTGGCGGCAAAGCTCTTCGTCGAGAGCCTCATCCGTTAGCTTATTTTTGGAAAGGTCCGCAAACAGAACCTTTCCCATATAACCTCGTGCCATACTTTACCTCCTTTAGTAGTTGCCTGATTCATCAGCCCCTGTCCAATTCGCCTCGAAACTTGTGAAGGAAAGGATTCCTTCACGCCTCGGCTTATTATCCTTTACCTTCTGTCGTTCTGAGCCCTTCGTTTTTTGTCATTGCGAGCGGAGCGTGGCAATCTCCATACTCAACAGCCCCACCGAGATTGCTTCGGCTGACTTCGTCAGCCTCGCAATGACGGAAGGGGAGCCCACTGAATTAGGCAACTACATTTTTAAACACCTGTTTTAAAATCCTAAATTTCAAGCACCAAATCCTAAACAAATCCCTTTCAAAAGGCAAAAATAAAAGTGCAAAATGACAGAGCAAAGGTTAAAAGTTTTGCATTTTGAGGTGTCATTTTTATTTTTGGTCTTTGATTTTTGAATTTCTATACGGGAAAATCTTACAACCTCGCCACTGCTTTTGGCGGCATATCACACCACTTAGGCTACAGTCCTAAATAGGCTTTCTTTACCTGCTCGTCTCGTAGAAGGTCTTTACCCTTTCCCTCCAAGACAATCTGCCCGTTTTCCAGCACGTAGGCCCGGTCGGCTGTCTCAAGGGTATTTCGAACATTTTGCTCAATCAGCAAGATGGTAATTCCTTCCTCACGCAGGTGCTTTATAACCTCAAGAACTTCCGAGAATAATTTCGGTGCCAGACCATACGATGGCTCATCAAACATGCACAGTCTGGGACTGGACATTAAGCCACGACCGATGGCTACCATTTGCCCTTCACCGCCGCTTAACTTACTGGCTGATTGCCCTCCTCTTTCTTTCAGTACCGGGAAGATTTTATAGACTTGCTCAAGTGTCTCCTTCCTCCGCTTCCAGGCTGCAGAGGTATACGCCCCCAGCTCCAGGTTTTCCCGCACTGTCATGTCACTAAAAAGCTTTCTGCCCTCGGGTATATGGGAAATACCCAGTTGCATGATGATATGAGGTGCTAACCTATCTATTCTCTGACCAAGAAACTCCACACTACCCGAGGCTGGACGGAGCAAACCAGATATAGTATTAAGCAGTGTCGTTTTACCGGCTCCATTAGCGCCAACCAAAGCGACTATTTCTTTCTCATCTACTCTTAAAGAAACGTCTCGTAAGGCTTGAGACTTGCCATAAAAAACATCCAGATTGCTAACTTCCAGCATGAGCCTCCTCTCCAAGGTATATCTCGATAACTTGCTTATTGCAGGAAATCTCCTGTGGTGTTCCTTCAGCAATCTTCTCACCATGGTGAAGCACCATAACCCGCCCACAGATGCCCATGATGGCCTTCATGACATGCTCAACCATAAAAATGGTAATTCCTTCATCCCGGATCTTTCGTACCAGCTCCATAGCCTCGCTTACCTCCGTGGGGTTTAGACCGGCCATCAACTCATCAAGCAACAACAGTTCCGGCTTGGTGGCTAGTGCTCTGGCTACTTCAACTCGCTTCTGGTTGACCAGGGTTAAGTCTTTAACAAGGGTCGCGCTCATTGCTGACAACCCCACAAACTCTAATTTCTGGCTAGCTTCCCTGGCAGCATCTGCCTGTGATAGACGATTTGGCGTCCCAAACGACGCTCCTACTAATACATTCTGAAAAACCGGCATATCGGCAAAAATTTTAGTCTGTTGAAACGTCCTGGCTACTCCCTTCTGGCAGATTTGATTTGGCTTTAAGCCGTTGAGCTTCTGGCCTTTAAATCTTATTTCCCCTGAGCTAAAAGGAAGAGCCGCAGATATTAGGTTAAACAGTGTTGTCTTACCAGCTCCATTGGGACCAATCTGACCCACGATTTCGCCCTGGTCAACATGGAAGTCAACATTAGATACCGCCGCTAACCCCCCAAAAAGCTTGGTTACGCCCTGGCCTTCAAGTATGTGCATGTTCCTCCGCTTCGCCCCCTTTCCGCAATTTTGATATCGGTCCTCCCAGCCTATCCCGTAACTTTGGTATCAGTCCCGCCAGTCCAGCGGGCAGGAAGAAGATAATGATTATCAGTATAATACCCCAAGTGAGCATATAATAATAGGGATACTGCTGTCTTAGCCTTATTTCTGTATAGGCAAAAACAGCGGCACCTATTACCGGACCATATAGTGTCCCCATGCCGCCAAAGACAGCCATCAAGATTGGTATGAAAGAATAAGTCACATTAAAGGCAAGACCCGGGTCAATATATACCAAGCGAGGCGCCGTGGTTGCCCCGGCTGCCCCCATGAAAACGGCGCTGATGGCAAAAGTGAGAATCTTCACCCTGGTTGTATTGACGCCCATGTGAGCTGCCGCTTCTTCGTTCCCGCCGATGCTCTGCATGGCTAAGCCCAATCTGGAGCGTCTGATAAAATAGGCGGTAAGCAACGTCGCCACACAAATGCCGAGTAATATGTAAAAAACAGTTGTGTTACTTACATAGGAAATATGTCGACCACCTACTTTACTTACATGAATCTCCAAGTAATTGATAAGCTCTTTGAGGAACACAACGAGTCCGAAGCTGAAGATAGCAAAATATATGCCCTTCAGCCTCAGAGTTACCAGGCCAGTGAGAAAAGCAAGCGTGAAGCTGGCGAGACTCCCAACAACGATAATGGCAGGCAGGGGTAATAATGGCCCCTTTAGTTGGTACAGGAGGGCTGCAGTATATACGCCGACCCCAAAAAATGCCGCCGGTGCCAGTGACATGTAACCGGTGGGACCGGAAAACATAGCCCAGCTCACCGCAAGGACGATATACATGAAGATGATGGCCATTAGGCGGATATAATATTCCTTACTATACAGGGGGAAGGTAGTTAAAAAGATGATTAAAATGAGTAACCCCACCAACAGTAACTTTCTATTTGTAGGTATAAATCTGGTTATATCCATTTTTACTTCTTCCCGAAAATACCTACTGGTCTTATCAGGAGCAGGATCATGAAGATTGCATAAAAAGCAACCACGACTAAAGCGGTGTCCCAGTTACTAACTATGCTGCCGATAAGACCAAGTATTAACCCCCCGATAAAACTGCCCGGGATACTGCCCAGCCCACCCAGGACGACCACGATGAGGGCGATTACGGTATTGCTCAGCCCCATAAAAGGGGTGCTACCTGTGTAGCACATGCTTATCAGTAAGCCGGCCAGACCAGCCAGGAAGGCACCCAGCCCAAAGCATAAAGGCAGCACCCGGTTGATGTTTACCCCCATGAGTCCAGCCGTCGCCGGGTCTCCAGCTGCGGCCCTGATGGCTTTTCCCGGACGGGAGCGGGTCAAAAAGAGGTAAAAAGTCACACCTACACCTATAGCAACCGCAAGGGCTACCAGGCGATTGACACGAAATGCCGTTCCCGCCACCCAAACTGCAGTGTCCAGGTACTTATATGACTTCCCCAGAGCAGACCATCTTAGTATGGCTATATTTTGGATGATGAACATGAGCCCAAAAGAGACTAGCAAAGAGTTGCCCTCTAAAGCAGCCGGTGACGGTGACCTGTTTTTAAGGCTTGTGAACAGAGTCCTGTGAAGGACAAAACCGATTACGAACAAAAGAGGGCCGCTGATAGCTACAGAAAGCAGTGGGTTAATTCCAAAGCCGGTGTAGAGCGTCCAGGTGGTGAGGGCTCCCAGCATAATAAATTCGCCATGAGCGATGTTTAGCACCTGGGCAACGCCGTACTGCAAACTGAGCCCCATAGCAACCAGGGCATAGATGCTGCCGTTCAGCAAACCGGAAACGACTATCCTTAGAATTGTCCCAGTCATGGTGCTAACTTCTTAGGTAATCACACATTAGTTAACCACACATGGGCAGGCTGCCTAAGAAAACACCTTTCTCGGGGAGTAACTCCCCATGGGTCTTCCTAGACAGCCTGCTTACTATTCTAGACTCCTAATCTTTCTTACTTAATGTCTAGCCTTATCCTCCACTTCTCCTATTATGGGAACGCTGGCTTAGGATATACGTAGTCTTCAGTAACTACGTACCTCGACAAGTCTGAGGTAATTCCACTATAGCCGATGGTTTCGAATGACCCGTCTATCCACTGGCCAATCTCTCCGGTGTGGCATTCATATGCCAGCATTCCACCACCAGCCGACCCGAACTGAGTGTACCAGGTGTCTCCCAGAATCGTATCAAACGGGTCGGACGCGCTCTTGGTAATAAGGGCATCCTTTAACTTATCCTGGCTAACGTATCCAACCTCCTCTACAGCTTGCTGCCATATCTCCAGTGCTGCCCAGTAGAGAGGATGGCCCCAGTAATCTATGAAGCCTTGCCCTATGCCAAGCCCCCAAAGATACGGAGGTAGAATTTCATGCTCTATCTGGGTCGCGATTTTGTTATATACGTCATCGATTGCGTCGCTCGTGCCCCAAGCGGCAACCGTAAAGCTCATCACTCCCTCTACTTCGGTTATGTTAAGCCCACTTGTAGGTACGTCAGCGTACAACCCGAAGTTGGCGCCTGGACCGCATACAAAAGCCTTGGGGTTAAAGTCTTGAGTTATTGCCTCTCGGGTAATCGCCCAGACATTCGCCGGATAGGTAAAAGCGCAAAAGATATCAACGTCAAGGTTCTTAGCATCTGTTATTATGTCCGTGTAGTCCGTCGTTGCAGCCGAATGGCTCGAGCTTCCAACGATGTCAATGCCCTCAGCGGTGAAGTTTATTCCTGCCACGGTGTTATACTCTACGCCGTGCTGCAGACCAAGATAGGCTATGTACGCCGTCGCACTCACGCTAGGCTCATCTGCCTCCTGGGCTTCTGCCAGTATCTTAGCCAGAACCGGTATCTGGTACCAATCTGAAAAACTCAGGTTGACAAATACGTAGGGCATACCGGGAAGCGAGGTCTTCAGTTCAGTGGCACCACCCTCGGCGGTCATTAGTACGTACTCCCTAAGATTGGCGACAGGGGCTTGAGAGAAGATATGGGAGGTGCCGCATGCGCCAAACAAGAAGTCGACTTCGTCCACGTCTATCAAAAGCTCTATGTTGTCTGCCGATTGACCAGGGTCATCATTATCATCTCGTAGCACTACCTCTATGGGCACCCTGAAGTTAGCGCCATATTCCTTTAGAAGTATCCCCTCCGTCGGATTATCCGCCGTCACATTATTGACCTCGCTAAAATATGCTCTATAGGCTGGTCCGAACGCTGCCATTTCAAAAAAGCCATCGACGTCTCTTGACATACCGACAACGACTGAACTTGGCTCGGGTGGTACCGGTTCCTCGTCGTCCTCACCGGTGCAGCCGATGAGGCCCACGCTAAGGGCCAGCACTACTGCTAGCGAGATAAAAAGTATTTTACTTTTCATTGTTTCTCCTCCTTTCTAAAAATTTCCAAAACTATATCACATCTTTCTGTTCCTGTCATCAAACCATACACATCCCTCCTTTCATTTATATTGGTTCTGCTACTTTAGATAAACTTCCCGTCGTAAAATGCGCCTCATCACCTCCTTTCATTTATATTTACTTATATAATATGCTATTTATGTTAAGATCCTGTTAAGCAAGTATATGTAAGTATATGTTACATGCTGATTTTCCATTCAATTTCGGGCACTGCTGGTCATTTTGCAAGAGTGTGGTTTTATGATTGCAGTTGCCACTATATCACCCACCCACACCCCTGTCAAGGTTTTCGAGATTCTTCCCCGAAATTTCATCCTCATTTGCTAAAGAGTCGGAGGTAATGATTTAGCTTTTCAGAAACTCCAGTGTACCATATCGCCCCCCGACCCTGTCAAGGGTTTGTGCTCGTTCAGTATCTTAGTGACACATCCCTTTTGTCATTGCGAGTCCCGATTTATCGGGGCGAAGCAATCTCTGTAGGGGGAGTCCTAAACAATATCAAATGACAAAGCTCAAATGCCAAATAAAGCTCAAAATCCCAATGACAAAAAGGAGTAGTTTTGGCATTTAACCTGCCCGCTTGCCTTCGCTGAAGCTTTAGCGCAAGCAGGCCAGGGCTCGGCAGGCGGGGCATTTGGATTTCAATTGTAATTTGGATTTTGCCATTTGGTTTTCTTTGGGGCAATGACACCTCTTCTGTCGTTGCAAGGAGCCCTCCCCCCTGTCGTTGCGAGGCACGCACTCCCCCTGTCACTGCGAGGCACGATAGTGCCGAAGCAATCTCTGCGGGGGGCAATGAGATTGCCGCGCCCCGACAAATCGGGGCTCGCAATGACAAAAGGGAAAGGGCTCGGAATGACAAATGGAAATTACTAAACAATCTCACCGTAGGTAGCCTTTACAAGGGATGTTTACTCCCATATAATAATAAGGTAGGCAATCAGGTGCTACGGCGTTACGGGATGAGGTGTTACCTTTCATGGTGGGTGATGCTGGAAAAAGTAGTGCCAACAGTAGACATAACATTGAGCAAAAACTAAAATTTAGCTTCAGGGGTGTAGCTCAGTTTGGCTAGAGCAGCGGTCTCCAAAACCGCAGGTCGCGGGTTCGAATCCTGCCGCCCCTGCCAGGCCGGGGTGGTGGAATAGGTAGACACGCCATCTTGAGGGGGTGGTGGGCGCAAGCCCGTGGGAGTTCAAATCTCCCCCTCGGCACCAAGATTGCAACCGGGAGTTTTTTTAAAATTTCCCTCTCCCCGATTTTATCGGGGTGAGGGGAGTAGGGGGAGTTATGAAATCTCCCTTAAGCCCTGTCCTGAAAGGAGCCGAAGGATAAACGGGGACAGGGGAGTTATGGAAGTAACCCCCTTAATCCCCCTTACTCTAAGGGGGAAATTTAAGGGGTGAGTCCCTAATTTTAAGACGGAAATTGTGGAAAAACTAAACTATTGTCCAGGTTTAGCTTGCAGGGACTAAAAAAAGTCGGTAGAATTTATTCAGAGCGGAAGTAGTTCAGCGGTAGAATGCTTCCTTGCCAAGGAAGAGGTCGCGGGTTCGAATCCCGTCTTCCGCTCCAGTAAATTTGGTAGTCGCGGCGGTGTAGCCAAGAGGTTAAGGCAGGGGTCTGCAAAACCCCGATGCGGCGGTTCGAATCCGCCCGCCGCCTTCTTGAGATATCAATTATCGGGCCGAGGTGGCGGAATGGTAGACGCGGCGGACTTAAAATCCGCTTCCTGCAAGGGAGTGTGGGTTCGAGTCCCTCCCTCGGCAGTAAACCAACCCCATAGAGAATCAAAAGTCAAATGACAAAGCTCAAATGTCAAATAAAGCTCAAAATCCCAATGACAAAAGAAGTAATTCTGGCATTTAACCTGCCCGCTTGCCTTCGCTGAAGCTTTAGCGCAAGCAGGCCAGGGCTCGGCTCGCCTGCCGAAGTCTCTCGCCTGCTGGAGTCATACGGCGAGCAGGCAGGCGGGGCATTTGGATTTCACCAAATTTTGTCAAAATTCCCCTTCTCAAGATAAGAAGGGCTCGGCGAGCACTCGCGGTGCTGAGTGCTCACCAAGGGGAGTTATGGAAATAACCCCCTTTATCCCCCGTATTTTAAGGGTGAGGGAGAGACTCCTAATTTCCAATTTGAAGCGAAGCGACCTTGGGGTTTGGAATTTAGCCAATGAGGTTGCCACGCTCCGACAAGTCGGGGCTCGCAATGACAACCACCCCCCTGTCGTTGCGAGCCCCGATAGTGCCGAAGCAATCCCTGAAGGGGAAATCCTAAATCCCAAGCACGAAATCCTAAACAAAAGATAAGGAAAAAGTTAATTCTTCTCATCAAAATACGAATGCTCAAACTGTTTAGGATTTCGAATTTAGATATTTGGATTTGTTTAGAGTTTAGAAATTATAATTTAGGATTTGGCCGTAGAAATTGCCACGCGGAGTTTACCCTGAGCGCAGGTGAGATTCTTCGCCCCACAAGCCGGGGCCCAGAGTGACAGGAAGCGCGAAGGGCTCACAGAGGTAGTACTTTTCTGTCATTGACTTCCGCAATACTGCGAATTATACTTTTCTAACTACGTGAACGGAGGCAAGGCATGGCAGAAGTTGATAAAGCGGTAGAAGCAACAGAAGACCCCCAGCCTGTAAGCGGCACGGTGGATAATGAGCTAGCAATGAAATTGGTGGCTGAAATGTTGGCGGGAAGGATTGTTGATATTAAACCCCAGTTTGATTTCGCAACTGAGCTGGGCTTCGTCTATCCAGTCGTTGAGGGAACACTAAAGGTCAAAGGCAAGGAAGCAGTAGCAATTATGGAATCCCTGGCTGCTAAGGGTATATTGAAAAAGAACTTTTTCGATAGGCTCCTCCGTTGTCGCCGGTGCCAGTCAATAAATTTAAGACCAAGCATCCGCTGCCCTAAATGCGGCTCAGGAGATATTGTCCGGGGCCGAATCCTCGAACACTTTGCCTGCAAGTATGTCGGCCTTGAAGAAGAATTTGCAGACAAGGGTAGATATGTATGCCCCAGGTGTAAGATGGAGCTGCGGACTCTGGGCACCGACTACCAGAGCCAGGGAGTGCTATATAAGTGCCATGATTGCAGCGAGATATTTAATGTGCCGTTGATAAAGTGGCGCTGTCTGAAATGTTCCTTGATTGCCACTGAGGATGAGGTTGACGAGGTAATTATCTACTCGTATAGCTTTGATGAATCGAAGAGAAGCTGGCTGGAATTTGAACTTCGGCCTAAAGCACGGTTAGTTGAATTCTTGAGGCAGCATGGCTACGAGGTAACGGAAAATGCCAGAGTGAAGGGAAGGTCGGGGGCAGAACATTGCATAGATATACTAGCTACCAGGGACGACGGCGTCGTTACCCATAATATCGCTATCGGAATTGAGATTGCCAGGGATAAGATAGGACTGGACAGGATATTGGATTTTGATGTCAAAGCCTACGACAGCGGCATTCACGATAAGATAATGATTATCATCCCCGGGTTAGGCGAAGAGGCAGAGAAATTTGCCAGTTACCAAGGAATAAATGTGGTTGACCCCAAGGACTTGGAGATAGTGCTGACTGCTAGCCCCCAGCCAGGCCGGGAAGTAGTTAAGGAGCCCTTTGAATTTAAGTCCAAATCACAGCTTATACAATACCTGGAGAGGCAGGGCTACGAGGTAAAGGAAGATGCTGAGGTCAAAGGCCGGTCTGGCGCTGCCCATAACATAGACATACTGGCTACCAGGGACGAGGGCATCATTACTCATCGTGTTGCTATTAGCATCGAGGTGGGTGAGAAGCCGATGGGGCTGAATAAGGTATTTGACTTCGACGACAAGGCTTATGATGCCGGTATTCTGAATAAGGTATTTGTTGCCGTTCCCGGACTTACCAGGGAAGCCAGGCAATTTGCCAAGCGTCAGGGAATCAGGGTCTTTGAGGTCGAGCAACTGGAGCCATCTACGCAGGAAAATTCTAAATCCTAATCTCTAAATCCTAAACAATATCAAAAGCCAAAGCCCAAAACTGAGATTGCCACGCCCCGACAAGTCGGGGCTCGCAATGACACCTTCCCGCCTGTCATTGCGAGGAGTGTAGCGACGAAGCAATCTCAGTGGGGCTGTTGAGGATGGAGGTTGCCGCGCCTTCCACACGTCACCATCACCTTTCCCGATTTCATCGGGACTCCCGTCAAGGGAGAGGAAATTCCGCTCGCAATGACACCCTCATGTGGTGGGGCAATACTATATTCCTATTACTAATGGGCGATTGACGGCTATGAGGACACACTATACTATAAATATACGATGAATTACTGGAGCCAAATCCAGAAAACCGAAAAGAGGAGGTAAAAGAGAGTTATGAGATAATATATCTGCAAAACAGATTACCGGAGCGAAGCTCCAAAAAATCAAAAAAGGAGGAAAAACAGAGAAATGAAAAGTCTTATGAAAGGGATACATCGTGGAGAGAAGGGCTTTACCCTCATCGAGTTGCTAATCGTGGTGGCCATTCTGGGCATTATCGCTGCCGTGGTTATCCCCAATCTAGGTGCCTTTATGACCACGGGGACCTTGAGCGCAGCCAACAGCGAAGTGGAGAATGTGAAAACAGCATCGCTGGCTTACTACGCCGAGAACGAGGAATGGCCCAGCACCTCAGCTGACGTTAGTGCCTTCCTCGCAGGAAACCTTACCGGTAGCTACATTTTCGGCGGTGGCCCCACTGGCTATGGCTGGATTACAGGTGGCAGCGGCTGGGCCGGAATTAACTGGCAAGCGGGCGTCACCGGGGCGAGCGGAAGTCATGGCAAGTGGATCAGGTAAGTCGGTTAGAATGTCACAAGGAAGACACTAGACGATTGATACTGAATTACCTACCGGCGGAGTTGGTAGTGACCGACTCCGCCGGTAGGCTTTTTTATATTTAAGTAGTCAGTATTCAGCAATCAGCGATCAGTCCTGAGTGGAGGACAATCTAAAAGCCGACCGCTGAAAGCTGATATCTTTAAAGGGAAATCCCAAACAATGTCAAAGCCCGAAGTACCAATGACATCCCTCCTGTCATTGCGAGGCACGATAGTGCCGAAGCAATCTCGGTGGAGGGGCAATGGGATTGCCACGCTCTCGCCTGCCAAGCCTTGGCGGGCAGGTCGCTCGCAATGACATTATCAAATCCCAGACAATAACAAATGACAAAGCTCAAATGCCAAATAAAGCTCAAAATCCCAATGACAAAAAGAAGTAGTTTTGGCATTTAACCTGCCCGCCAGGGCTCGGCAGGCGGGGCATTTGGATTTCAATTGTAATTTGGATTTTGACATTTGGTTTTCTTCGGGGCAATGACACCCGCACCCCGCCATTACGAGCAGCAGCTTCAGATTACGGGCGCAGAGATAGGAACTCTTCCTTATTTAACCCAGACTGTTTAATTATTGAATGTAGAACGCCTCTTTTAATGTCTTTAGCATGATAAGGAACTGGTATGCGCTGAGGGTAGTCGGGGTGACGCATAATGTAATGACTTCCCGTAGTATGGTCTATATAGTAACCAGCCTTCTCCAGGATAGATACGACCTCCTTTGGCTTGAGGGCTGGCATTCTAGTCATACGTTAATGACTTCTGCCTTGGCTATTCTTTCTTCGAGGCTTGGTGGGATAGGTTCGCCGTGCTTTTGCAGGGATGTTATATACCCGCGAATGGCATCCTTAATCATTGCCAGTGCTTCCTCCGCAGTCTCACCCTGTGTAACACAGCCCGGCAACTGTGGACAGCTCACTATGTAGCCACCCTCCTCTGCCACCTCCAGATAAACTAAGAACTTTGCCATAATCCCCTTGTTTAAAATGATAGCAGATTGCTTCCTGTCGAGCAACCTAGATACTGGGCCCTGAATGGTAAATCCTTAGAGGCACGAAGGAATCCCTTCCTTCACGATTCAAATCCCAAACAATGTCAAAGCCTGAAATACCAATGACCAAAACAGGAGATTGCCATGCCCTGATAAGTCAGGACTCGCAATGACATTATCAAATCCTAGACAATGACAAATGGCAAGGCTCAAATGACAAATAAAGCTCAAAATCCCAATGACAAAAAGAGGCAGTTTTGGCATTTAACCTGCCCGCCAGGGCTCGGCAGGCGGGGCATTTGGATTTTAATTGTAATTTGGATTTTGACATTTGGTTTTCTTCGGGGCAATGACGCCCCTCCTGTCATTGCGAGGCACGATAGTGCCGAAGCAATCTCGGTGGGGGGGGATGAGATTGATAGTCAATACCCGCGCTGAAAGCTGACGGCTGATTGTTTTTTGGCTGCGGCGGAGTGAAGCGAGGTCGTGTTATGTGCTTGACTATAATTTTACCTTGCCGATGAGCTTTTCCACTTCAGAGCGGTCGTTGCAGTAACCAAGCACGTTTTTGCCACTGATGATTCCCTTAAGATAGAGAGCGACCAGGGCTTCGTCGAGCGAAATCATACCTATTTCCCGGTGGGTACGGATTACATTTGGTAGCTGATAGAGTTTGCCTTCACGAATGAGGCTCTTCACTGCCGGATTGCCGAGCATGACCTCCACGGCGGCTATCCTTCCCGAGTCGTCAGACCGGGGCACAAGCACCTGACACAACGCAGCAACAAGTAGTGAAGCCAGCCGTGTCTGAGCCAGGTGGCGCTGATGAGGTGGGAACAGGTCTATTATTCTCTCCATTGCCTGAGTAGCGCTGGGGGCATGACCGGTAGTTAATATGAAGTGCCCGGTCTCGGCTACGGTAAGGACGGCATCCGCAGTTTCTGGGTCCCTCATCTCCCCGACCAGAATCACATCCGGGTCCTGCCTCAAGATATGCTTTAGAGCATTAGCAAATGATAGGGTATCACTGCCCAACTGACGCTGGGTCACAGCACATTTAATGGTGGGGTAAACATATTCTATGGGGTCTTCAATGGTAACCACATGGCGACTCTCATGAGTATTTAAGTACTGAACCATGGCTGCCAGGGTGGTGCTTTTACCGCTGCCGGTAGGTCCGGTAACCACTACCAGTCCTCTCGGCTTCAAAGCAAGCTCCTTACATATCTGGGGCAGTTCCAGTTCGTCTATGGTGGGGATTTTTGGCGGCAGCAGGCGCACGGCAAGACTGATAGCACCGCGCTGCTGAGCAGCATTGCATCGCAGACGACCGACATCAGGCAAGGTATAGCCAAAATCAAGCTCCAGATGGCGGTGGAAGTCTTCTCTCTCCTCAGGCGTGGTTATCTGGAGAAAAGCTTCGTTTATATCCTCAGCGCTTAGTGGAGCTACACCGTTTGCTTGTTCCAGGGAGCCGTCAATACGGAACGTTGCCGGGCTGTCAGCGACCAGATGCAAATCGCTCGCCCGTTTTGAGTTAGCTGTCCGAAGCAATGAAAAAATATCCATATTTTTCCTTTGTCATCGCAATCGAAGCGTGGCAACCCCCTACCCCCTCCACGAGATTGCGGAGCTTATTCCGAGTGAAACGAAGAATCTCGGGACGAAGCAATGACGGGGTAGAATGTCATTGCCAGCTTTCACTTCTTGCTATTCTAAGCTTTCACCTCCTGCTATTCCGGGCCCTTTCGCCTAGGACTTGTGAAGGAAAAGGACTCCTTCACGCCTCGGCTTAGCACCCTTTCCTTTTTGTCATTCTTAAGCCCCGACAAGTCGGGCGAAAAATCTCACCTCCACTCACTATATAATATATTCGAGCATAGTTATAATTATAATATAGTGTAAGCTTCCTCACTGTCAATATACCATTAGTAATAGGAATATAGTATTAGCCCCACCATCCTCCTTTCCCCAAATCCTAAGGTCGCTTCGCTACAAACCATTTCAAAATGTAAAATGTAAAAATAAAAGTGCAAAATGACAGAGCAAAGGTCAAAAGTTTTGCGTTTTGGGTTGTCATTTTGATTTTTGACCTTTGATTTTTAAATTTCAATATTGGTTAGGTCTGTCCTGAGCTTGTTGAAGGGATTTGGTGTTGAAGATTTAGAGTTTCCCCTTCAGGGCCTGGGATTTAGGATTTCGTACTTTCTGTGAGTAACCTTATTTTGTTAAGGAGAACTCAAAGCTCCACGGGCCGCTTTCTTCGACACGCGTGACCCAAACTTTCGGGAATCTGGGGCTATCCCTTAAATCTCGGGCATATCTGTAGATGAGTCCCACATTTGAAGCCGTCCCCTTCACAGTAATTGAGTTGCCCTGATGATTAATAGAGCTCAACTCTACTGCCTCCGGCGCTAAGGTTTTAATCTCGCGTAAATCTAGGTAAATGCTCGCACGCCCTCGTTCCATAGTGACAGCTCTGGTATTGAGCTCATTGGCGATGGCTTCTATCGGCTTAATCTGCGTTCTCAATGTTGCTGTTTCTTTTTGCAATTGGGCGACGCTGCTCTGAGTTGCTGTCAACTGGGAACGCAGTGCCCCGATTTCGGAGCGATTGCCCTGTATAAGAATTACGCCCAAGATAATCAGGCCGATACCAATGACAATACCGACAGGGGCAATAACTCGTAATATAGAGAAATGCTCGGGCAAGTAGCTCTCGGGCAGAGCATTGAAATTCACCAGCGAAAAGTTAGCCTCTTCCTTTTCTGACAGGAGTTCCTTGAAAGCCAACCCTATATTGACCATGAATTCGTTGGGGTCGAAGCCCTCGGGGGGTTCCACCGGCGATGGCAATGCTGACACCGAATAGCCTGATTTGCCAACCACTGACTGCCAGGTCTCCGGCGCCTCCACCAGATCGCCGCAAACAAACACGGGCACAGTCGAGTCCAAAGGGTTCTCCATGTGGCTGGAATTATAGAAGGCAACAGTCCTGTTGAACTCTTCGGCGATAAACGGCAGCTTTTCCTCCAAAGATTCAGCCTCGCTGGGCAGGGACAACCTGCGGATGACCTGGGGGAGCCTGTCTGCTATAACTATAACATCCAGGTGGTCTAACCTGGCATTTACGATGATTGCTTTGGGCTCATTGGGGATTCGGCACAAGGCTAGAGGAGCTAAGTCCATAATATACGGCCTGATACCGGCCTGACGCAGCGTTCTGACTAAGGCATCAGTCGGATTGCGGGGGAAACTGGACAGAAAAACGCGACCCTCTCCCATTTCGGTGGGAAGGCGCTGGTACGAAAGATAGACCTCTTCCAGGGGAGTTGGTATCGTTCTCTTTGCCTCACGCCTTACCGCCTCAGGAAGTATAGCTTCAGGCAGGTCAGGCAGGGTTATGATACGGTAAAGGGAATCGTGCCCGCTTGAAGCGATAATAACCTTCTCCATGCTTACCTTTTCTCTTTTGAATAGCTGTCGGACCTCGTCGGCTACCCGCGCTTCATCAACGATGAGCCCCTGGGTGACCAGACCCGGCTCCAGTGGCGAGCTAGCCCACTTTTCCACCTGTCTGCCCTTCATTACCAGCAGGTTAATGGCCGTATCTCTAATGTATAAAGTGGTAACTCTTTTCGCCATGTTTATTCACCTTTATAGGCATAGATATCCAGGTTGATGGTAGCTATAGCTGTTCCACTGGCAATATTCATATTTACGCTCTTCACGTCAACGCTCCAGGGTAGCTGAAAATCCGCACCGGCTCTCAAAGCGTCTGCAAAATCCAGTATGTCACTTACGTCACCCTCGACAACTACGACAAATGAGGAAACAGAATATGTTACAGCCCCTACGTTTTTATCAGTCGGCAGTGATGCGGTTAGCTTGGTTAAGTCCACCCCACACCCACTAGCCATCGAATATAAGTTCTGACCATAAGCAATCTCAAATAAGTCCTCACCGTATTCGATGCTCTCCAATACTTCAGGGAATTTTGCCCGGCTCCTGTCAAGCAATGACTGAGATTGAGCGAGTTGGTTTTCCAGGTCTCCCTTTTGATTAGTGAGCCTGGGCAAGAGAGCTTGAGCCGTAAAGAGGTTGTTCTCTAATTGCTCCCGCTCTCCAGCCTGCCGGGAGTAGGTGGAGAACAGGATAGCCAGGACGATAGCGAAAACGCCGATTCCTACAATCAGCCAGACTTTCTTACTCTTCTTCATAAACTACTCCGCTTTCCTGTAACTCCTTCAGCATCCCTCTCTAACACGCAAGGGGTCTCTCCTTCAATATCCCCCTTAGAATAAGGGAAATAAAGGGGGTTGTTTCTATAACTCCCCTTACCCCTCTTATCTTAAGAGGGGTAATTTGGCAAAAGCTTACGTGGCAAGTCCTGCTTAGTTTCACGAGCTACTTAACTTCCTCGCAATATACCATCATCTAAAAAGTCTGTCTAGTAGTTCTCTGGAAGTGTTTGCCTTTTCAATCGTTGAAATACCATGGTGTCCCCAGAAAAATTATCCTCTTATCAGATAAGTTATGCTGCCGCCGCTCGTTGCCGAGCTGCGGAAGGAGATAATGGTATAGACCAACATAATGAGTTCGGCGTCCATGGGGTTTGAACTGGCATTGCCGAGTATTACCCAAGCCGCGGTATCCCCAGGCTCCAGTAGCCCGCTACTCCAGGTAACTTGAAAGGTATCAATATCTACCCCATTGGCGTCAAGCCCGGGAGACTGGCTATTCCAGACATTATTAGGGCTACCTTCGCTATTACTGGTGCAAGTGATGCCGTCCCAGAGCTTGTAGTTGTCAGGTATTTGATAGCTAGGAACGGATGGCTCAGCATCAAGTAGTGCTATGAAATCATAAGGCCAGTGCTCATCGCCATCACCGACAAAGCAGGTGATACGGGCAGAATATTCTTCGCCTCCAATCGGGTTGGGGACAAGGAAGCCGCTGAGGGAGAAGTCCAGTGTAGTATGCACTTTGACATAACGTAAGGTATCAAAGAGATAGAGCTGATGTCCTTGTGTCTCGGGGCTGGAGTAGATGATAATCAACGACCAGCCGGCATAAGTCCACATATATTGGCTGGCTGTTGATGAAGCCGGAGTAGCCAGGGGATAGCCGGTCGTCCCGGAGGGATACAGGCTATAGCCGCTACCTTCTAACACGTGACCCAGGGTAAAGGTGCCGCTCTTGGTGCCGGGGTCGAGCGCGGCGTTAACACTGGCAGTGACATCGCAAAAACAGGAGTAGCACCAGGAGTCTTCCACGGCATCCGGGGTAGGCTCTACCTGACAATCATCAGGAGCAGCGGTTATCTGGTTACCGTTAAACATAACCCTATTGACCTTGGCGTCTTCCACAGACGACCCCACCGACGGGACAGAGATGGTGATGTCATCAATATAGCAATACTCGTTAAATTCATCGAAGTCCAGGAAGAAACGCATCTTGAAATCGTCGGTTAGATATTCGTTAGGAATGGGGATGCTGAAACTGCTTGACGGGTTATCGTCGCAAAATGCGACAAAATCCCCGCTCCAGCTCGCACCGCCATCTCCGGAAAAGGCGTATTTAAGGCAATCACCTGGTTCCAACTGCGGCGGCGGCCATCCCCATCCACTCTCCCATTCTCTCTGCGACCAGGAAACGGTAACCTCTTGACCCGAGTACGGGCTCAAATCCAGGCTGTGGTTTGGGTTAGTGCTGATATGCATAGTAAGAGTTCTATCGTCGTCATTGCCACCACCTTGACCCAGAAATTCTTTATCCCCAAACCACGACCAAATTGACCAGTGGGCACCGGGAATCCAGTCATCGAAGTTGTCACAACTCTCTGGCGGCCATACTCCTTGTTCAACACCTTCTATCCATCCTGACCAGTAGAGCCAGGCCGCTTCTATTACGGCATTGGATGGGATATCGCCCGCGGCGACGGTGGCGCTACTTTCCTTGTAAAGTCTGTTTCGATAGTGTGGGCAAAACCCACCTGTATATGTACACGTCATCAAGGTATTGCCTGTGGCGTGGTAGTCCCCCGAGATGGCAGCGCCCAGTTTGCGCACCTCAATTTTGGCAGCATAGGCTTCCACCTCGCAGTCCCCAGCTACCGATAGAATCTTATAAATCTTGACGTCAGCATCCCAGGTGTAAGTAACGCCAGCAACTCCGCTGGTGTCGATCCAGGAGATGGTATTATCGGGACTCTGCCCCTCCGGTCCTGTGTACTCGAACGTGAAGCTCTTTATCATCGGGGAGCCGTCGCTACCGGGAAAGTCTTGCAGACGAACAGAGGCAAAGTCCCAGACCACGGCATAACCGCCTTTGTAAGCATCAATCTGGGGTTCGGAGTAGTAGTCTTCTCCCTCGAGACTACAGTTGCCATCATACTCGAAGCCGGGCGGCAGCCATATCCCTATCGTATTTACATTCAACAACAGGTCATCACCACAATCCCACTGATAGCTTATCTTGATTTCGTAGGTTGACTCTGCGGCGGCGGATGGACCGCCGGTTATTATCAGCTTGCCCTGTTCGATAATCAGTTGCGCCGTGACAGCATCGGGGACAGTATCGGGAGCGGGTATGTCCTTGGGCATCCAGACATTCTTTATAGTAACATTTACGGCGTAGCCATTTACGCTCTCATTCAATGAGTATTGCCATTCAGTAGAGTAGTCGTACTCGTTGTAACCAGCGAAACCAGCCAGGCCGTCATGCTTTACCTGCCACAGACCATCTTCCACCCCGGCATCGGCGGCGTATGTCTCGTACATTTTATTCTCATAGACTTCTTTACCCACCTTAAGCCCCGTGCCCATAAAGTCGAGCAGGGGAGCGGTGACGAGCCCGCCGATAACGAGCAGAACGAGGGCCAGGACCATCGCCTGTCCCTTTTCCTCTCTTATTAATCTCCTCACAGCAATTTTCATCACTTCATGCCTATTGATTTTTGTAGTTGCTTTATTCATCAATCATAATTGCCTTTTGTCATTGCGAGCAACCTGCCCGCCAAGGCTTGGCAGGCGAGAGCTTGGCAATCCCCTAGCCTCACCCCGAGATTGCTTCTTCCCGATAAATCGGGACTCGCAATGACAAAGGATGCAACCCAGTAAACTCGGCAACTACATTTTGAAACATCTCTATTTAGGTAACAATATAGCGTAACCATCTTCGGTGTCAATAGTCCTTTAGTACTGTCGTTGCCCGGCACGAGATTGCGAAGCCTGTTCCGAAGCGTAAGCACCGTAAATTTTTGTAGTTGCCTGATTTATCAGGCTCTCGAAGGATAGGATTCCTTCACCCATTGAAATAGTATGGTATCCTCAGAAAAATTATCCTCTTATCAGATAGGTTATGCTGCCGCCACTCGTTGCCTCGCTGCGGAAGGTGAGGATGATGTATACTAGATTCCAAGAGTCGGTTCCGGTAGGCAAGTCTATCTGAGCTGAAGTGTCCCCCGGCTCCAGCAGATGGCTTTCCCAGGTAACATAGAAGGTGTCAATGTCCACTCCGTCCTCAGACATTCCCGGCGACCAAGAGTTCCACACATCCCAGGTGGTTTTCCCGTCAGAGAGAGCCGTCCCGTTGACTTTAAAGTAGTCCCAGTCATAGTAGTCGTCCCCCTCGCCGACAAACACGGTTATCTTAGCTGCATTGCCTTCGCCCTCCACCGGGTCTGGGACGAGGAAACTGGTGATTGTGCCGCCCTCTTCACCGTCATCGTCAAAATCGATGTTTGTATCCATAGGGGCGTAAATAAACTTGTCGTAAAGATAGAGCTGGTGCCCCTGCGTCTCAGCGCTGGAGTAGATGATTATCATAGACCAGCCAGCATAGGACCACTCGTCGTCAGTATCTCCATACACGCCCCCAACCGTGTATTTCCCATTGCCGTTAGTGGTATCGGGGGTAGTGGTCTCCAGGCCAAACCTGACCAATTCGGTAACATCCAGATAGCAGGCATACGAATAGGTGCCGGGCTGGTTTTCCAGAACTGACGACTCGGACGCAGTTATCTCCTGGCTGCCCTGCTTGGGCTCGCCATCCTCGTCAAAATGGAACTGCTGGTCATTTACTTTGAAAGTAGCCGTGGTGTCAGCTATTGTCCCCGTGACCACAGAGATTTCAACATTATCTATGTAGATATACTCGTTTTTGCCCCCATAATCTTGTATTCTAAACCCTATCTTGAAGGTATTGGTTAAATATATTTCGGGAATAGTGATACTGTAGTTTACTGGAGAGGTGCCAATGTTTCCACAAATTCCAAGATCGTCATACCAATCCCAGTTACTACCGCCGTCGGCGGAAAAGCCATATTGAAGACAATCAGTACTTTCTTGCCGCCAGCTACTATAATTCCAGTTCCGCCAGGAGGCGGTAACTGTTTCGCCTGAGTACAAACTTAAATCCAGACTATTTCTCATTATGAGCGTTCCATCTCCACCATAATCATGGCCGTAGAATGCAGTATAAGTACTAGACTCGTTCCAATCGACACTGTGATCCCAATTAGGGTTGAAGTCTATACACGGGTCTTCCCAAATTGTCTGTTCTGCACTGCCCCCATAAAGCCAGGCTGACCAGTACAGGTAAGCTGCTTCAATATGGGCGTTAGATGGTATATCATCGACGGTGGTGCTGCTCTCTTCCAGCAGGGTATCCCGCCTGGGGCCACCCCCACCATGGTAGAGGTCTAACATCAGGCTATTCCCGAAGGCGCGGTAGTCCCCCGATATGGCAGCGCCCAGCTTGCGCACCTCAATTTTGGAAGCATAAGCTTCCACCTCGCAGCCCCCGGCTACCGATAGAATCTGATAAATCTTGACGTCAGCGTCCCAGGTGTAAGTAACGTCAGCAACTCCGCTGGTGTCGATCCAGGAGACTGCATGATTGGGACTCTGCCCCTCCGGTCCTGTGTATTCGAACGTGAAGCTCTTTATCATCGGTGAGCCGTCGCTACCGGGAAAGCTGCTCAGACGAACGGAGGCAAAGTCCCAGACCACGGCATAACCGCCTTTATAGGGGTCAGTAACTGGTACACAGTAATAAGGCTCCCCACTAGCTTTCTCAAGGTCACTCGAGCCCACTACATACTCGAAGCCGGGCGGCAGCCATATACCTATCGTATTTACATCCAACAACAGGTCATCACCACAGCCCCAGTGATAGCTTATCTTGATTTCGTAGGTTGACTCTGCGGCGGCGGATGGACCGCCGGTTATTATCAGCTTGCCCTGTTCGATAATCAGTTGCGCCGTGACAGCATCGGGAGCGGGTATATCCTTGGGTATCCAGACATTCATTATAGTAACATTTACGCCATAGCCATTTATACTCTCATTTAATGAATAGGGCCACTGACCGTAATAGTCGTACTCGTCATAACCAGCGAAATCAGGCAGGCGGTCATGCTTTATCTGCCACAGACCATCCTCCACCCCGGCATCGGCGGCGTATGTCTCGTACATTTTATTCTCATAGACTTCTTTACCCACCTTAAGCCCCGTGCCCATAAAGTCGAGCAGGGGAGCGGTGACAAGCCCGCCGATAAGGAGCAGAATGAGGGCCAGGATCAGCGCCTGTCCCTTTTCCTCTCTTATTAATCTCCTCACAACGATTTTCATTCCTTCACACCTCTGTTATACAAGATATTAGTACACTACCAATATAACCTCAGATTTATCTTGGTCATCCGGGAATTCTTGGGGTCTTGACAACGGAGTTAGGTGTCATTACAATAAGAAACGGCTATGGGGTTTCCTTCCTGGGATCTCTTTGGCTGTGCCTCTGTGTCCTTGACCGGTGCCGGAGGCACTTGATTTTTAAGTTTGACACTCCGTGTCTTCACATTCTAGCCTCCCAAGCACATTCCTTTGCCTTATTTATCTTCTACTTGCTGCTTATTAGGTCTCCTCCTTCCTGTGATAATTGACTGAGGGTTAGCTTAGAGTTACTGATGGCTAACTTAAAGTAGCTGAGGGTTAGCTTGGAGTTAAAAAACTTTATCTACGGCCTCATTTTAGAGTAATAGCCACCCTTCTTCTTTTGCCTTGGCCCTCCTTAGAATTTTTCACCTCCAAATTTTGTAGTTGGCTGATTTATCAGCCTCTGTCCAATAAATTGGGTAACTACATTTTCAAACACCTTCCTGGTTTTTAAATTTAGCTCCTGTGATTTATTGTATGGTGTAGTCACTCATCCGTCAATCGCCCATTAGTACTGTCTTTGCCGAGGAGGCGCTATTGTGAGCCTGATCTGGGCGTAACTTCATATACCCTGGTCTCGCTTTGTCCACTCACGTTGGCGGTCACCGTGAAGGTAAATACACCGCCAGCCTGAACACAGCTAGTCTGGTCAGGGTCGATATATTCAGCCACATTAATAGTGGAATCAGGGCTTAAGTTGATATCGTGCCTTCGCCGGAGTATCTTAAATTCGCCAGACGGCATGTCTTCCAGGGTATAGACAATCCCGTGCTGCACATCATCCCAATCAGTCCAGTTCAAGGTGAGAGGAAAGCCCGAGCTTCCGCCCGGATCCCAACGATGAGCCTGCAATAAATCCTCGCTCACCTGTTTGCCGGCGTGTTGCACCTGGCGAATGGCAATCATATGATTAGAGGTGCGGCTACTCGTATCGAACACCTGGAAAATCGTCATGGTAATGCCACTGGTGACAGCACCAGCGAGGACAATAGCTATCAGGAGCTCAAGCAGAGTTAAGCCCCTCTGGTCCCTTTGTATCACCCTTAGTCTGCCAAATCTCATAGGAATAACTTGTAACCTACCAGTGTAACTAGTTCTTCACCGTGGCGATCGATTATAATTGTTATTTTCTGAAGACCTGCCCTTGACGGAACCTCGCCAGTCGTGATGTTGGCTGAATAGCCGGCCTCTTCATACGCGGGAGGAATCGATGAAGGGTAGGTCTCTTGCTTGGGCTGGTTCTTAATGTTCTCCATCTGGCTTCGTGCCAGGCTTTCGGCGGTGGCTCGCTCATCAGCAATGATGAGAACCGTGGAGGCGGTGGATAGGGCGCTAAGGAAGGCGATAGTAATTACACCGACGAGAGCTATGGCTATCAGCACCTCAATCAGAGCAAGGCCCCGCGATCTGCCTTGAAAAGCTTTCCTTACCCGGCTATTCAGTATTAGTTTTTTCATTTTTCCAGCACCTTCCCATCCTGTCATTGCGAGCACCCGCAGGGTGCGTGGCAATCTCATTGGCCCCTCCGAGATTGCTTCGTCGCTACGCTCCTCGCAATGACAAGGGGACTTTTGTGTCACCATTCCTGCAAATCACCATATATGCCCTCCGTTGATAACCATCACCTAGAGATTTAGTTGACCGTAGACAGAATACATAGCTGACAACATGGCTAAGACAACAAAACCAATCACTAAACCGAGAAACACCGTTATCACTGGCTGAATAAGCCCTATAGCTGTATTGGTCTTATCATTAGCCTCGGTCTCAAAGCTTTCGGCTACAGTAACTAGTGTGTTCTCGAGATTACCGGTTTCCTCACCCACTCTCACCATCTGCGTCATCAAAGGCAAGAAAATGTCTCTCTGGCCCATAGGTTGGGCCAGACCTTCACCTCTGATTAATGCTTGCTGAACCTCGCTCAGACTCTCTTCTACAGCCTTATTGTTAGTACTGCGGATGGTTGCCGCCAGGACTTCTGGTAGGGGTAAGCCAACTCTGATTAACAATGACATAGTGCGGCAAGATCGAGAAAGCTCACTAAGTTGGGCAATACGCCCGACTACAGGCAAACGAAGCATCATTTTGTGCCAGCGGTATTTCCCGGCCGGGGTCTTGATATAGATATAGATGAGACCGACAACAGCTAAAATCACAATTATAAGATAAAGCCCATAATGGCTAAACCAATCGGTAATGCCGATAAGTATTCTGGTAGGTAGGGGCAGCTCAGCTCCAATTTGAGCATAAAAGCTGACAAAGGAGGGGAAAACAAAGGTCATCAGTATCGCTACCACAATAACAGCTACAAGAACCACGATGAAGGGATAGGTCAAGGCACCCTTTATCTTCTTCTCAGTGGTGGCTCCCCTCTCCTGATAATCGGCCATTTGCCTCAGCACCACCTCCAGGTTACCACCTTGCTCACCAGCAGCTATTGCTTGGGAGTACATTGGAGAAAAAGCCCGAGGGTGCTTGCTTAGAGCCTTTGATAGCGGGCTACCACCGCGAATATCTGAGGATACCTCAGCAATTATTCCCCTCAAGGTTTGATTAGCTATCTGGTCTTGTAACAAGTCTAAAGAAGTAACAATATCGGTGCCGGATTCCAGGAGTAACGCTAGCTGGCGGGAAAACATGACTATTTCTGGCG
>Ga0307429_1000157_pt1 | contig 49607 bp, 41 predicted proteins | sample SalMarWE160230MG_FD_202151 | JGI IMG/M metagenome (GOLD analysis project Ga0307429, IMG submission 202151) | Salt marsh sediment microbial communities from the Plum Island Ecosystem LTER, Massachusetts, United States - WE1603-230 | ecosystem: Environmental > Aquatic > Marine > Intertidal zone >... | reverse complement strand
CTTCTGATAAGCTACACTGAAAAAAAAAGGGCAAAGGGCACTAACGTCATAAGCGCTATAATTACATTACCTTACGCAATTCCCGATGTCATCGCTAGTCTTATATGGGTTTGGATGTTAGATTATCAAGTTGGAATAATTAATTACGTATTGAAGGCACTTGGATTGGTCGATAAATCTGTCTTTTGGTTGCTAAATCCTTCCTTAGCATTACACAGTGTCATTATGGTTACTATTTGGCGATTGTTTCCATTGCATACCTTAATCATATTAGGGGGCTTTCGAACCATTCCTATCGACGTATATGAAGCAGCCGAAATAGATGGAGCCGGGCCTGTGAGGAAATTTTTTAGTATAACCTTACCAATTTTATGGAATATTTTAAGTCTGCTTTTGTTATTAACAATCATTTGGAGTTTCAAGCGATTTACAATCTTGTGGTTGCTAACCAGTGGTGGCCCTGGTAGAGCTACGGAAACTTTAGTAATACGAATTTATCGCTCGGCATTCTTATTTCTCCAGAGAAACTATGCGAGCACAATGGGTAGCGTCGGCTTTGCAATTGTCTCTGTAATTACGATATTCTACCTTTTCTATACAAGCAGAACGTGAAGGAAATAAGAATTATGCTGCAACAATTGAACAAAAAGATAATCAAAGTTGGTTTTTATGGACTTATGATAGTGATAGGAATCTCGGTAATTTTTCCTGTTTATTGGATGGTGAAAACTTCTCTCGAGATAGAAGGTGTCATGTTTACTTATCCCCCTAGGATAATCTCTATACCAGATTTTACTCCTTATAAAAAAGTTTTACTAGATGGAGATATCTTCCGTTGGATATTTAATTCTTTGAAGGTATCGGGGGGAGCTGTTTTATTGAATTTATTTGTGGCAACATTCGCAGCTTATGCGATAGCAAGATACCGTTTTAAGTTACGATATACACTTCTTTTCATAGTTTTACTGACTCAGCTAATTCCCGCGCCTTTAATTGTAGTGCCATTATTTGTTATTTTTAGAAGAGCGGGTTTTATGGATAGGCTTTTTGCATTGGTTTTGGTAGATGCAATGATTACACTCCCAGTATCTGTTTGGATCTTATCTGGCTTTATCAGACAAATACCTCATGATATATTTGATGCAGGTCGAATAGACGGGTGCTCAGAGCTCAAGTTACTACAAAAAATAGGTTTACCTTTAATCAGCCCAATCTTGATTACGATAGCTCTTTTGACATTTTTTGACGTATGGAATGAGTTTATGTTCGCCTACACATTCATTTCCTCCGCTGACAAGTGGGTAGGAACATATGGCTTGTCAAGATTCATAAGTATGGGTATTTTTAGATGGCGCGAATTAATGGCTAGTTCTACCTTATTTGCAATTATACCCTTTGTCTTATACCTAACACTTCGTAATTACATTGTACGAGGAGTCCAACAGGGCTTTTCAATGAAGTAGCCCTGTTGGGAGAATAGATTAAACAAACCGTAATAGATATACACAAACAACATTTAACATTTTTTAACCTAAAGTTACTCTCAAATTAACTTTGAATATGAACAAGACTTTGGCAAAAATTGGCCCTAAATTGAACTCAAAGCCTTATTAGTAAAGGCTTAGAACGTTAAGGCTGTATAAGGCTTTAATACGGATCTTTGATAAAATGGCTCTAATCCCTTATAATACTTGAATATTTAAATTCTCGTATTATAAGGGAGGCTAAAATGCTGAACATCATTTCTACCACACCACTATCTCTACAAAGGTTCTTGGGGAATTTTAAGGATCTTTTCATCAAACCTTAGTTTGAGAACTTCAAGGTTTACTCCTTCGGCCTTCAGCTTGAACTAAAGAGAACCAACATCCAAACCATAGACGGGTGTAGGATAAAGGGTAACTACGATTCACTCCATCACTTCCTAACTAACTCTCCCTGGGATGAGAAGAAGGTGAATAACCGAAGGATAGAGATAATCCAGAAAGATAATCGAACAAGATCCCGCCCTTATGGATCCCTAATAATCGATGATGTTGCCTGTGAGGAATCGAAATCAGCCACAAAGATCGAAGTAGCTAAGGTACAATACTCAGGTAGTAAGAAAGATCTTGCTAACTGCAACGTAACTGTTACCTCTTATTATGTGAATGAGATAAGAGATTTTCCTGTTAATCTTTCTCCTTATGTACCAGTTGATGAATTTGAAGAAGGAGAAGATTCTCCAGATTTCTTTACCAAAATCGAGCTTGGGGGAAAACTAGTCTTAGATGCCGTTGAAAAGGGTATCCAGTTTAAAGAAGTTCTCATCGATAATCGGTATCTTTGTTCTGATTTTATATCTTCCCTTGAGACTCAAGGAAAGGATTGGATCTCCACTTTAAAGAAAGATAATGTCATTTATCGTCTAAATAAGAGACGTCGAATAAGAAAAAAGAAGAAACACCGAACGAAAAAGAGAAGGAGGGAATTTACTGTAGATAAGTTGGTCAATTCCCTTCCGCCAAGCTGTTTTCAGGAAATGACAAAGGTCTACAAAGATGGCAAAGAAGAAAAAAGATATATCTGGGGAGCGAATTTTAGAGTACCATCTCTTGGAGATACCCTGAGAATCGTTATCTCCAAACCCGATCCCTATACTAAGGACATAAAAAGAACCGATGTCTATGTAACTAATAACCTTTTCCTTAAGGATAAAGAGATTGTTCATCGCTTTACCCGGCGATGGAGGGCAGAAGATTTCAACAGAGATACGAAGGATAATTTAGCCCTTGATCAGTACCAGGTAAGAAGTCTAAAAGTAATTAAGAGACACTGGTATTCAGCCTTTATTGCTCATAGCTTTTTGATGTGTAGCAAACCAAAAACCAAAAGGATCCTTCCAGAGGATATTCAAAACTAATCTAACCCAACTTCCGCAATTGAGCAAGAAAATTGAGGTGTTTTTAGATGAGCCAACAACTAAAACCCTTTATTTAGGGGAATTCTTCTTTTTCGTTCTTTGAAAAGCGCCAAAATAGTGACTAATATCTATGCTGTTAAGGTCTTGACAAAGAATTTATATGTAGTATAATAGTGACTATGTATATAAGAAAAACAACCAGAAAAGTCAAAGACAAGGTATACGAGAACTACCTTTTAGTTGAGTCAGTGATGACTCCTAAGGGACCTCGTCAGAGAACTATCTGTTCTCTGGGTCACCTTAAACCAAGGCCAAGAAAAGAATGGCTTCTCCTGGCTCAAAAAGTAGAGACTGCCCTCAAGGGTCAATTAACCTTTGAGGAGAAAGAACCTGAGGTAGAGAAGATTGTAGAGAAAGCCAAGGCCTTTGAATCTCAAGAAAAGAAGCCCCCAAAAGATAAGGATGATGATGTCATTAGCATCCATACTGATAAGGTCGAAATGGAAAAGGCAAGAGAAGCAGGTCCGGTCCATGTAGGATACCAGTTCTGGAAAAAACTCGAAATGGATGAGATTCTTAAAAGAGCAGGCTTTTCTGAAAAGGTGCGCCTCCTAACCCTCCTTATGGTAATGAACCGTCTTATCTTACCCTCATCAGAATACAAAATGCCAGACTGGATCAATTCTACTGCCCTATCTGATATCCTCTCGGTTGAGCTGGCCTCATTAAACGATGATGCTCTCTATCGGAACCTCGATAAACTTTATCTAAGAAGAGGTATTATCGAAAGTCTTCTGGCTGAGAAGGAGAAAAGCTTATTTGACCTTAATGATACCATCTATCTATATGATTTAACCTCCACCTATTTTGAAGGAGAGTGTCTTTTGAACCCCCAGGCAAAGCGGGGTTATTCAAGAGACAAAAGATTCGACTGTAAGCAAGTCCTCGTAGGGTTAGTCATTGATCGAGATGGATTTCCTAAAGCCCATGAGATCTTCTCTGGCGAACGAAAAGACTCTACTACTCTCACTGAGATGCTCGATACCCTGGAGAGGCGAGTAGGTAAAAGAGAAGGAGCAACAGTAGTTGTAGATAGGGGTATGGCCTTTGAGGACAATATTGATGAGATCAAGAGAAAAAAATATCATTACATCGTAGCCACCAGGCAACAAGAAAGAAATCAATATCTTGACGAGTTTGAAAAAGGGGGATTTCATGAGCTTTTAAGGAATACATCCCCTACCAACCCTGCTCAAAAGAAATCAGGTATCTTCATTAAGAAAATGAAACAAGGTGATGAGCTTTATGTTCTTTGCCTTAGCGATAAAAGAAGCGAAAAGGATAAGGCAATCAGGGAATTCCACGAGAAGAAGTTAATAGTTGATCTTAAGAAGTTAGCCAAAAGAATTACCACGGGACGATTGAAGAAGGAAGAGAAGATATATGAGGCCATTGGAAGAATCAAGGAGAGATACCCTCGGGTAGCCCGCTACTATAAGATAGAGTATGATAGTCTCATGAAAGAGTTATCCTACCAGGAGAATGCTGAAAAGAAATCTATTGCCGAGTCCTTAGATGGAAGCTATATGCTCCGGACTGATAGATGCGATATGAGTGATGATGAGATCTGGCGTACCTATTCCCTCTTAACCAGATGTGAGAATGCTTTTCGTAATATGAAAAGCCCATTATGTGAAAGACCAATTTTCCATCAACTTAAAAGAAGAGTTCAAACCCATATCTTCTTATGTATTCTTGCTTATCATCTCTTAGTAGCTATTGAAAAGACTCTTCTTGATGAGGGAATCCATACCTCCTGGCTTACGGTTAAAGATACCCTAAAAACTCATCAGGTTAGAACAGTAATCTTGCCTACCACCAGTGGAGAAATCTTAAAGATTCGCAAAGGAGTTAATGCAGAACCAAAGCATCTTGAAATCTATAAAAGCCTCAAAATTCCTTCTGAGATTATGAAACCTATAAAAACATGGTATATTCCAAATATAGTGACTGAACGGAATCGCAAACCCCTATAAACACCACATTTCTTTCTGAAAATGCGGAAGTGAGGCTAAATACTGTTGGAAATCTCCTCAAAGCTTTCAGGAAAATTAATCTCCTTTACTTCTTGAGGTGGCTAAAGAATTACTATAACGTATTTCGCCAGTATTCATGCATCAAAGAGCCTATTTTTGCTTAACTTTTTGCCAAAGTCTTGATAGATTTTAGCTCCCAGGTGAGGGTTGAAGAGAGGAAGAGGCTAGGAAATAAAATTTAGTTACAGTAGTGCTCAATTCTTTCCAGATCCTCTGGATTTTCCATTCCCAAAACCGATGCTCTCCTGTCAATTCTTCGCAGGAGCCCCCGTAGAACCTTTCCTGGTCCTACTTCAATGAATAGATCGATTCTATCAGTGAGTAGTTGCCTCATAGAATCCTCCCAGAGAATGGGATGATCCATCTGCATCCGAAGGGCGCTTTTAATTTCTTCGCCGCTTAAAGCATAGCGGGCAAAGGCATTGGTGAGAACTTTACAAGAGGGATCTCGGAAAGAGATTTTATCTAATTCTTGACTGAATTTTAAAGCTGCGCGTCTCATAAAGGAGGTATGAAAGGGACCACTTACCGAAAGGGGAATAACCTTTTTTGCCCCCTCTTGCTCTAATCTTTTGCTTGCTATTTCTACCGCTTTTTTTTCTCCAGCAATAACTACCTGAGAAGGAGAATTAAAGTTGACCGCCTCTACCCCTTTGATTCTCTGACAAATTGACAAGACTGCCTCTCTGGGTAGTCCAATTACGGCTGCCATCACACCATCTACAGCACCAGAGGCCTCCTCCATAAACTGGGCTCTTCGGCGAACCAGTCTTAAGGCAGCAGGATAGTCAACCACCTTAGCGCAAAGTACTGCACTGTATTCTCCTAGACTGTGTCCGGCCACTACGGTTGGCTCTATCCCCGTGTCTCTCAAAATTCGGGTAAAGATCCAGTTCATTGTCAACAGAGCTGGCTGAGCATTAGTGGTCTTTTTCAGCTCTTCTTCCGGGCCATGATTACATAGCTTCTCAAGATCAAAATCCAGGACGTTCCTGGCCTGCCGGAAGATTTTCTTGGCCTCTTCATACCCATCAATGAATTCTCTTCCCATTCCTACGTGTTGAGAACCCTGCCCGGGAAAAAGAAAAGCTATTTTTCTCATGTCAGAGCAATAACCTCGTCATCTTGGCCTAACCTGATTATGCGGGGACCGGAGGTATTTCTTCCAATAAGGGAGATATTTTTGGCTGCCAGGCGAATGCTCTTTCCCTTGCGGGTGATAACAATCACCTCATCACTCTTCTTTATTCTTTTTGCTCCCACCACCTCACCCTTATGGGGAACAAAACGCAGGTTAATAATTCCTTTGCCGCCTCTTCTGGTTTTTCTATACCTAGCAAAGAGGGTTCTTTTTCCGTAACCTCTGGAGGTAACGGTGAGCAGAGCTTCATCCTCTTTGACAATGACGGCATCCATTACCTCATCCTCTTCCCCTAAAGAGATCCCCTTTACTCCTAGTGAAGCTCTTCCCGTGGGACGAACATCTTTTTCAGAAAAAAGAATAGCCTTACCTTTCCTGGTGACCAAGACTATATCTTCTTCGCCTTGGGTGGGCAGGACTTTAATTAACTCATCTTCCTCCTGCAGACGAATTCCCCTTATTCCTCCTTTTTTAGGACGGGAATAAGCGGAAAGATTGGTTTTCTTTACTTTCCCTTTCCTGGTGACCATAACCAGAAAACCTTCATTTTCAAAATTGTCCAGAGGAAGAGTTTTACTCACTCTCTCATTCTTTCCCAGAGAGAGGAAGTTAACCAGCGCTCTACCTTTAGCTGACCGCTTCTTTTGAGGAATGTCGTAAGCTCTGGCCCAATGAACCTTTCCTGAATTGGTAAAAAATAAGAGGATAGAATGAGTGTGAGTAATAAAAAGGTCTTCTACAAAATCTTCCTTTCCCGTGATCATTCCGCTCATCCCCTTGCCCCCACGTCTTTGTCGCTTATAAGCTCTCAAGGAAGTGTACTTTATGTAGCCGTGATGGGTGGTAGTGATAACGATCTCCTCTTTTTTGATCAAATCTTCTGGTTTAAAGGTTAACTCCTTTACTACGGTCTTAATCCGGGTACGCCTCTCTTCTCCATATTTTTCCTTAATCTGGACAAGTTCTTCCTTAATGGTTGCCCAAATCATGGGCTCCCTTGCCAGCATCTCTTCTAGCTTTCCTATTATTTTTACCGATTCGGCATAATCCTGGTCCACTTTATCCCTCTCCAGACTGGTCAGGCGAGCTAACCTCATCTCCAGAATCGCTCGGGCTTGCTCATCACTTAGCCTTAACAATTTTATCAGGTGATTCCTGGCTTCTTCTGGATTGGAAGACGACCTTATAATCTTAATTACCTCATCCAGTTTCCCCAGAGCCTTTTTGAGTCCTTCCAAAAGATGGGCCTTTTTTTGCTCGCGGGAAAGAAGGAATTTTGTCCGTCGGGTAACTACCTCTTTACGATGATCAAGATAGCACCGGAGCATCTCGACCAGGTTCAAAAGGCGTGGCTTACCACCCAGTATGGCTAAAAGAATAACTCCAAAGGTCGTCCGAAGAGGGGTATATTTATAAAGTTGATTTAAAATGATCTCAGCGTTAGTGTTGCGGGAAAGCTCTATCACAATCCTTATTCCCTTTCTGTCCGATTCATCCCGCAGGTTCTTGACCCCCTTTATTCTATTATTCGAAGATAGCTCAGCAATTGTCTCAATCAATTTTGCCTTATTGACCTGATAGGGAAGTTCAGTAATAACAATACTTTCTCGGTCCTGGGTAGTTTCAATGTTGGCCTTTCCTTGTAAGATTATCTTTGCCTTTCCGTGCCGGTAGGCTCTTTCAATCGCCTCCGTCCCTATAATAACCCCCGCCGTGGGAAAATCTGGACCTCGAATGATCTTTAAAAGCTCATCGACAGAGATTTGAGGATCCTCAATCATTCTGATACAGGCATCCACCAGCTCACTCAGATTATGAGGAGGGATATTGGTGGCCATCCCCACGGCTATTCCAGAGCTCCCATTTAGTAAGAGATTAGGCACTTTTGCTGGTAGAACAAGAGGCTCCTCCAGGCTATTGTCAAAGTTGGGTAGAAAATCAACTGTATCCTTATCCAGATCTTCAAGCATTTCCCAGGTTATGAGCGAGAGTCTTATCTCGGTGTACCTCATAGCGGCCGGAGGGTCTCCATCCACAGAGCCAAAATTTCCCTGCCCGTCAACCAGAGGATGACGCAGGGAAAAGTCTTGAGCCATTCTTACCAAAGCGTCATAGACGGCCATATCTCCATGAGGATGGTATTTTCCCAAAACCTCCCCTACCAGACGAGCCGATTTTCTGTAAGGCTTGTTAGGAAGTAAACCTAATCCCTGCATGGCGTAAAGAATCCTTCGTTGTACCGGCTTTAGTCCATCTCGGACATCGGGTAGGGCTCGACCCACAATTACGCTCATAGCGTAATTCAGGTAAGAAGTCTTCATTTCCTCTTCCAGATAAAGCGGAGCAATTCTACCTTCTAAAGCCATAGTAACCCCCTTTTTTATTTATATATCCAGGTTGGTCACTTCCAGGGCGTGATCCTCGATAAACCTACGACGAGGCTCGACTTCTCCTCCCATTAGGATGGTAAATAGCTCATCGGCCTGGACAGCATCTTCTATGGAAACTTGATAGATGGTGCGGGTGGCCGGATTCATGGTGGCTTGCCAGAGCTGGTCGGGATTCATCTCCCCTAGACCTTTATAGCGTTGAACCTCTAATTTTTGCTGACCCAGCTCTTTCGTTAATTCCTTTAAGCTCTCCTCGCTGTAAAGAAAATATTCTTTATTTTTACCGTTAACCTTATAGAGAGGCGGCTGGGCGATATAAACATGGCCTTCTCTAATTAAATCCTGTATATACCGATAAAAAAAGGTGAGAATAAGAGTCCTGATATGAGCTCCATCCACATCCGCATCACTCATAAGGATAACTTTGCTATATCTCAGTCTGGACAGACTGAATTCCTCCTTAATACCGGTGCCGATAGCGGCGATCATAGATTTTATCTCTTTATTATTGAGGATCTTAAGTAGATGAGTCTTTTCCACGTTAAGAATTTTTCCCCTTAAGGGCAGGATAGCCTGGAAACGTCTATCCCTTCCTTGTTTAGCGGAGCCTCCTGCTGAATCCCCCTCCACTATGAAAAGCTCATTTTTTTCGGGATCATCCTCGGAGCAAGCGGCCAGTTTACCAGGAAGGGCTCCCCCTACCAGACCTTCCTTTCTTCGAGCTACTTCCCTTGCCCTCTGGGCAGTCTGTCGAACCCGTGAGGCAGAGACTACATTCTGTATTACCAATTTACCTATGGTGGGATTCTCCTCCAGGTATCGGGAGAGATTTCCATAAACAATGGACTCCACAATTCCTTTGGCTTCGGTATTGCCTAATCTGGTTTTTGTCTGTCCCTCAAACTGAGGATCGGGCATCTTCATATTAATAATAGCGGTTAAACCTTCTCTTACGTCTTCTCCTAAGAGTACGATTGGCTGGTTTTCCTTTTTCTTAACATAGTCATTGATGGTCCTGGTTAAGCCGGACTTAAATCCAGAAAGGTGAGTTCCTCCTTCCTCAGTATTAATATCATTGACAAAGGCGAAAATATCCTGGATAAAGCTTTGATTATATTGAATGGCTACCTCCAGGACTACATCATCTTTTTCTCCCTGAAGGTAGATGGGCTCATCAAAAATAACCTCCCGATTCCGGTTGAGGTGTTTTACAAAGGTCCTAATTCCTCCTTCGTAGGCAAAAGTACGCCTCCTACCGCTTCTTTCATCCTCTACCTCTATATTGAGTCCCTGGTTCAGAAAGGCCAGTTCTCTCAAACGACGAGTTACTCTTTCCCAGTCAAATTCTATGGATTCAAATATTTCTGAGTCAGGTCTAAAGCTGATCTCGGTTCTATTTTTTGGGTAAGAGCCCTCTCCTATACACTCCACCTTGGTTGTGGGTTTACCTCTTTTATATCTTTGACGCCAGATCCTGCCTTCACGGGCTACTTTTGCCTCTAGCCATTCAGAAAGAGCATTGACTACCGAGACTCCCACTCCATGAAGTCCTCCCGCCACCCGGTATATCTTGTTGTCGAATTTACCCCCGGCATGTAGAGAGGTCATCACCAGCTCCAGAGCGGATTTTTTATAAACTGGATGGGGAGCTACCGGGATGCCTCTTCCATCATCAACTACGGTGATGCTGTTATCAGAATGGATTGTTACCTTTATATTCTGGCAGTAGCCAGCCAGAACCTCATCAATGGAATTATCAACCACCTCATTAATGAGGTGATGTAGTCCTCGTGGTCCGGTGCTTCCGATATACATGCTGGGTGTTTTGCGAACGGCCTCCAGATCCTTTAAGACTTTGATCTGTTTAGCGCCGTATTCTTCTTCCATTTTTACCCTCTTTTAAATTTCCCTATTCCTCGGTATTTCTTATACCTTTTTTGAATTAACTCTGCTGGAGTCAGATCCTTTAACTCTCTAAGGTGTTTAGTTACGGCCTGCTTGATATTGAGGGCTGTTTGTTCCACATCTCGATGGGCTCCTCCCATGGGTTCAGGGATGGTGCCGTCGATAATTTTTAGATCCAGAAGATCTTGAGAAGTGATTCGCAAAGCCTTTGCTGCTTCCTCCATTTTGGCCTGATCTTTCCAGAGAATTGCCGCACATCCCTCTGGAGAGATTACCGAATAAATAGCATTCTCTAACATTAGAGTTCGGTCCCCGACCCCGATTCCTAAAGCTCCTCCGCTTCCTCCCTCCCCAATTATGATCACAACAATAGGGACCTTTAACTGAGACATGTACTCCAAATTTGCTGCAATAGCCTCAGCTTGTCCCCTTTCTTCTGCTTCGATTCCAGGGTAAGCCCCGGGGGTATCAATGAAGGTAACTACGGGTCGAGAAAATTTCTCTGCCAGGTTCATTAACCTCTTTGCCTTCCGATACCCTTCAGGATGAGCCATACCAAAATTTCTGGCAAGGTTCTCCTTGATTGATTCCCCTTTCTGGTGTCCGATAAAAACCAGTCTCTCCTCCCCTATTCTGGCAAAACCCCCCACGATGGCCTGATCATCAGAATATAACCTATCTCCATGAAGTAATATAAAATCATCAAAGATCAATTTGGCCAGGGTAAGAGATTTAGGGCGATTGGGGTGTCTGGCTAGCTGAACCGTCTGCCAGGGAGTAAGATTAGCAAAGGTTTCTCTTTCAAGTTTTTTCAAGCGTTGTTGAAGCCGGTTTATCTCCTCCTCGAAGTCCAATCCTTCCTTGGAGGTTAAACCCTTTAGTTCTTCAATTTTACGTTCCAACTCCAGAATTGGCTTTTCAAAATCGAGGCTATATCTATTTTGAGCCATCATTTTTTATTAGTCTAATATGTCTGATACATAGGCCAACTGTATCTTCCTTTTTTCTAACCGAGATAAGATTTTCTTTAAAGCTTCGGCAGTGATGGGGTCGACATGAGCAATCCCTAGCGCCCCTCCTCTCTTTTGAGCAGAGGAGATGAGCTTTTGAAATTGTGATTCAATATAGCTCGAATCCTTTTGATTATCCAAGAAAACCTGCCGCTGAGTTGATTTTATTCCCATCTTCTGAGCTAAAGAAAAGGCTATGGAACTGGAAACAGTTCTGCTATCGACAAAATAGAGTCCCTCGGCCTTTACCGCCTGCAGCACAGCCCGCATAGGTTTTTCCTGGGTAGTAACAAGAGAACCCATGTGGTTACTTAAACCTACTACATAGGGTACATCTTTTATTGCGTCCTTGACCATTGAGCTGATTTGTTCGGAGCTCATCTGGTTAAGAACTATCCATCGATAACGATTGATAAAATTTTTTTGGGGCTCCATGGGAAGATGCAAGATAACCTGCTTCCCATTACGATGGGCCTCTTCGGCAATGCTTTTAGCATAAGGAGTTCCAGGGATAATCGAGATAGTAAAAGGTAAATCCAGCTCTTTCAGTAAAAAATCTACCGTCTTACCATGCGAATATCCAAAGTCATCAATGAGTAAGGCAATCTTAAGTTTTTGGAGAATAAACTCTAAAGTATGGGTAATTCTCTCATCAAAGCTGAGACTTACCACTATTTTATAGCGATCCTTAAGATTTTCTCTCTTGATCTGGTGGATCTTCAGCAAATTTCGCTGAAGCTCTCTCTGAATTTGATCAGGGAGCTTATCCAGCGGATAGTCAAAGGGAATCTTCAGAGTCTCTCGCACCTGGAGATAGGTCGGAAAAGGCCCTACCCACTTTATTTTTTTGCTCAAGACGGAAAAATTAAGCGCCTTGACTACCTCATCAACTTTTGAGTCTATTCTAGAAAGCTCTTTCTGATAGATAGAGATCTTGAGGTAAAAGAAGCTCCCTATCCCTACCAGACAGATAATTAATCCAATTAAAAGATATAGAATTTTGTGAGATTTTTTTGTCATCTTTCTTGCCGAAAATTTAAGGAGCTAAATGCAGAGCAACTTCAGGATCCTTCAGAGCTTCGGCCATTGATTTTATCGCTTTAAGAAGTTGAAGGTCATTAAGATAATCGTTTTCCCTATCTTCGTCTTCTTCCCGCAGAAATATTTTTAATAGATCAGCCTCAACTTCGATCCCCTCTTCCTTAAATCTGTCCAGAAGGAAAGTTAAGTCCATTTCCTCCCAGTGGGGATACTTCGCCAGAAATTCCTTCACCCACTTTGATTTTTTTAATTGGGCTAAAGTCTTTTTCTCTTCTTCAGTTGGTTTAAAGGCCTCCACTTTCATATAAGGTTCAATTCCCTTGCCCTCTATGCTTTCTCCTGAAGGAGTATAGTATTTCGCCGTAGTTAAGGCGATAGATCCTTCGTTGACTAAGGGAAATATCTGCTGCACCGTTCCTTTACCGAAGCTCTTGGTTCCCATCAGGATCCCACGATTGTGGTCTTTGATTGCCCCGGCCACGATCTCTGAGGCACTAGCACTTCCTCCATTAATCAGAACTACCAGAGGTATATTCACTGCCTCACCTCCAGGACGGGCGTGGTAAATCTCATTTTGCGAGGAGTCTCTTCCCCTTGTGGAAACGATGACTCCCGAGTCGAGAAATTCATCGGCTACTTCTACTGCCTGAGAGAGAAGTCCACCCGAATTATATCTCAGATCGAGAATAAGTCCTTCTATCTTCCTATCTTTCAACTGGGCCAGGGTCCCTTTAAAATCTTCATCCGTATTCTCATCCATAAAACTCATGATCTTAATATATGCTACGTCATTAGGTAATATCCTTTGTTCAATGTTGAGTGACTTGATAATGGCCCTGGTGAGATTAAAATCCAGATATTTTTTTTCTCCTTCTCTCTGAATAGTTACCTTTACCTGAGTTTCTGGCTCACCTCGCAGCTTCCTCGCTGCCTCGATGAGGGTAATTCCTTCCGTTGATTTACCTTCTATCTTGATGATCCTATCCCCTGGTTCAATTCCAGCTTCACTGGCAGGAGTTCCCTCTAAGGGAGAGACTATGGTAAGGAAATTATCTTTGATAGTGATCTGAATCCCCAAGCCCCCAAATTTTCCCTCCCTTTCCGTTTGCCATTCCTCATAACTACGAGGATCCATCCAGTGTGAATGAGGGTCCTCTAAAGATTCAATCATCCCCTTGATGGCTCCCTCTATAAGCTTGGAAGGCTTAACCTTTTCTATATACTGAGTCTGGATAGTCTGGTAGGTGTCAATTAAGGGCTGTAGATCCCGGAAAAGGTCGCCCCCTGCCCAAACCCGGGAGAATAAGATTCCCCCTATGATGATACTGAAAAAGACAATTAAAATTAGCCATCCCTTATTTTTTTTCACTTATTCTTTTCCTCAAACTTCGTATTATTTAACAACACCATCCTCCCAGAAATCGGCGAATTTGATTTCTAAAGATTCATCTTCTCGACTAACTCCTGGGAGTTTCTCATCACCGACTCTATTTCTCTTTGAGATAGTCCTGCCCCTTGTAGGATTTTTCTTGCCATCTCTTCAGTTATTAGATCCTCCGCTCCGTGAGCATCAGTGTTCAAGATAAGTTTTGTTCCCCACTTGGTGGCCAGCCTTGCCAGCCATCCGTTGGTCAAACTATGCCCTTTTCGGCCGGATATCTCCAGATAAATTCCTCTTTCCTTAGCTATTTTGACTTCCTCTTCAGAGATCAGGCCCGGATGGGCTAGAATATCGATATCCGCGCCTAACGCTGCTGCATTGGTACCCTTCGGAACTGGCTCTGTTATGGTTTCTCCATGTACTATTACGAGCTTAGCCCCTTTTTCTCGCGCTTTCCTGGCGAGTTTATTGATCAGGGGAGGTAATAAATGGGTTAACTCCACCCCAGGAATTACCCTAATATCACTATTTAAATGTGCATTCTCTCGACAAAACTTAACTATCTGAGGAACTATCAAGTCTAAATTTGATGAATCAACATGATCAGTGATGGCCAAAACCCTATATCCCTTTTTCTTTGCTCTTTGCACCAGCTCAGCCGGACAAAGCTGCCCATCACTTAGGAGACTATGAGTATGTAAGTCGATCAACGCGGTCCACCTCTATTCTTACGTAAATATTCAGTGAAGGACGTCCCATGTTGTTGACTGCAAAGAGCAGAGCGGGTAGCCGCAACCTTTAGGTTGCGCTGTTTTACGCAGGCTAAAGCCTGCGGCTACCGAGATTGCTTCGCTCGCGATGGTTCACTGAGTATCTACATTTTTACTAGTATATTAGCATATTTTTGGGATTTTGTAAAATCTTCCTCGGCAAAAAAATATCCACAGGCCGAAGAAGCTATGGTTAGTCAGTTTCCAAACAAAAAATCTCTCTCTTTCTTTTAATGAGCCCAACACAGCCAATAACTCTCTATCCCTTATAAGATAATTATTAACAGAATTATCCACATTATCCACAGGAAGTTGCTTATCTTTTAAAAAGGAAAAATTTTCCGGAAAAGCCACTAGTCAAAATTCCCATCCAATACTTTCTTTTAGGCATGTTGATAGACGAAGGAACAAAATTTCAAAAGCCTAAGTTGGGTTGAGCGTCGAGAGAAAGGGGGGAACTTTTGCCCTGCTTAACTTTGGCATAGGCGCAGGCAGCTACCATAGCGGCGTTATCGGTGCAGAGTTCTAAGGGAGGAAAGAAAATCTCCATCTGACCGGGTTTTTCTTTTTCCAGAAATGAGCGAAGGAAAAGATTGGCTGATACTCCCCCCCCCAAAATAATTTGTTTTACCTTTTTTTGCCAGGCCGCCTTAAAGAGATTTTTGCTGAGCATTTGAGCTATCTTGAGCTGAAAGCTGGCGGCGATATCGGCAGTAGAAACAGGAGCTTTTTTCCTTTCTAGATCCTTAACATAATAGAGCACGGCTGTCTTTATTCCGCTGAAGCTAAAGTCCAAGCTATTGTTTTTGAAATGAGTTAAAGGTAGATCTATGGATTGAGGGTTTCCTTTTTTAGCCACTTTTTCAATCTCAGGGCCCCCTGGGTATCCTATATCAAGGATCCTGGCTACTTTATCAAATGCTTCTCCCACGGCATCATCTCTGGTGGTACCCAATATCTCATATTCTCTTTCCTTTGATAAATAGATGAGTTCAGTATGACCGCCAGATATAATCAAACCTACTAAAGGAGGGATAATTTCCGGATAGCTAAGGAAATTAGCATAAAAGTGAGCTTCCAGGTGATTGATGCCGATAAAGGGTAGCTCAAGTGCGTAAGCTAGCCCCTTGGCCGCAGTTAACCCTACCAGAAGTGAGCCCAACAGGCCTGGTCCATAGGTAGCGGCAACAGCATCTAGATCTTTCAGCTTCATCTGGGCTTCACCTAGAGATTCTTTTATAATGGGAACGATAAGTTCCAGATGCTTCCTTGAGGCTATTTCAGGGACTATCCCCCAATATTTTCGATGTAGATTTACTTGAGAGGCTACCACATTGGAAAGTATCTTTTTTCCATTTTCTACCACAGCGGCGGCTGTCTCGTCACAGGACGTCTCTATTCCCAGAATAAGCATAAGATACACCTTGAGGTGGGTTTACGTCATATGAATCGGTTTTCCCTGGGCTTTTTTGGCTGCTTCCATTACAGCCTCGGAAAGGGTAGGATGAGCATGAACGGTACTGCCTATCTCATCGACTGTTAATTCCCATCTAATAGCCAGAGCAATTTCATGCACGAGATCGGCCGCATGAGGCCCTATGATCTGCCCGCCAAGAACCTCACCACTTTCCTCCTCTACGACCAGTTGCACAAAACCATCTGTCTCATCCAGAGCCTGAGCTTTACCGGAGGCAGAAAAACGGAATCTGCCAATCTTGACCTCAATTCCTCTCTCCCTGGCCTTATCGAGAGTGAGTCCCACTGTGGCAATCTGAGGAGAAGTAAAGATACAGTTTGGGATACTGGTGTAGTCAATTTTGGAATCAACCCCCAGAGCGTTCTCCACCGCCACAATCCCCTCCTCAAAGGCTACGTGAGCTAAAAGATATCCTCCCACCACATCACCGATGGCATAAACCCTCTGCTCACTTGTCTGCATCCTTTCATTAACTGTGATATTTCCTTTTTGATCGAGTCTTAAATCTAGATTTTCCAGACTAAGACCTTCGGTGTAGGGAGATCTCCCTACGCAAATGAGCATTTTTTCTGCCGAAATTTTCTCACCATTATCCAATCTCGCAGTAAGGCCATCTTTCTGATAGTCAGCTATCTCTTCCAGTCTGGTGTCAGTGAAGATGTTTATCCCTCTTTTTTGGAGAATTTGTTTCATCATCAGGCTAATTCTTTTATCTTCCTGGGGAAGAATCCTATCCATCATTTCTACCATAGTGATCTGGGTCCCCAGAGGACCGAAAATAGAAGCAAATTCACAGCCAATTACCCCCGCTCCCACGATAAGGAGACTTTGGGGAATTTGTGTAAGTTCTAAGGCTCTCTCACTGGTTAGGACAGCCGGATGATTGAAGTCAATAAAGGGAAGCAAGACAGGCTTAGAGCCAGTAGCCATAATAGTAAAGTCGCCTTCGATTTTCTCTTTACCCTCGGGTGTTTTAACCTCGACTTTATGAAGGTCAAGAAAGCTTGCCTTCCCTTTCACCAATTTTACCTTGTTTGCTTTAAGAAGATACTCGACTCCTTTTACGACCCGGGAAACGACCTCATTTTTTCGTTCCATCATGCAGGTAAAGTCCGGCTTTATCCCATCTACTTCAATACCCAGCCTTTTTGCGCGTCTAATGAGAGAAAGAGCTTCCGTTGAGGCTAGAAGAGATTTGGTAGGAATGCAGCCCCGATTAAGGCAGGTTCCTCCGACCTGAGCTTCTTCTATCAAGCTAACCTCGGCACCCAACTGGGCTGCTCGAATGGCCGCTACATACCCGGCTGGACCAGCACCGACAATTATAACCTTATTATCGCTCAATCTCCTTCCTCCTTCCTATGGCTTACCCAGAATCTCCTCTACTGGATTTGGTTCAGTTACCATCATCTTTTACCCTTATTTGCCCTATACTATCAAGTTATAGCGGTTCTCCCCTCATTTGGTAATCTGTGTAATCTTGTGGTTGCTAATCTCAGACATTACTGCTTTGACGATTTCTGGTAGCCTTTTCTGGAGTCTAGAGGAAAGTCGAAGCCCCCAGTCTATTGAGTCCGGCTCTATGCCGATAATTACAATATCTCGGGGTCTTACTTCATTCTCCACCTCGGCTAGACACTCCATCAGGCCCATCTCATGCAGCGAGAGGAGTTTATTATACTCATTTTTAGCCTGAGAAGGTAAAATTCGATAAATGGTTCCTGGCCTCTTTCCTCCCTTTGCCGCATCGATAACAACTATCTTCTTCCTTTTTTCCAGTAAATGCAAGATAGAAAACATAGCAGTTCCGGCATCCATAAGTTCGATGTTGCCGGGAAGTTTTTCTTTCTCTAGCTCTCTAATTACGTGAACACCAACCCCTTCGTCTCCCAGGAGCATATTCCCTACTCCTAAGATGAGAACATCTGGATAGTTGCTCATAAAATTTGATATTCTCCTGGTTTATTTACCCTGGGATTCAGAGTGTGCACAGCGCAAGCAAGACAATGATGGGCTTCCTGGCACTCTTTTAGATGAGCTCAGCCGCTTCTAAAACTCTGGGAACGTATCTATCCCAGCCTAAGGACATAATATGAACTCCCTGACACATCCCCTTCATCTCTTTAATAAGAGAGGCAGCAATTTCAACGCTCCTCTTGGGCCGATCCTCCTTGGAAGCTTCTGTCATAATCTTGATAAATTTATCGGGAACAAAGACCCCCGCCACATTAGCATTCATAAATCGAGCCATTCCGGCTGACTTCAATAGAACTATCCCTACCATTATGGGGACCTTAATGTGCTCAGCCGCTTTGATGAACTCTTCAAATTTTTTGACCTCATAGACTGCCTGGGTCTGAAAAAACTCTGCTCCAACTTCCACCTTAGCTTCCATCTTGATTATCTGAGGTTCCAGGGGATCGGCTCCGGGATTGACCACGGCACCCAGGCAAAGATCTGGTACACCATCCAGCTTATTCCCCACCATATCATAACCGTTAACTAGTCCCCTGGCTACTTTAAGCAGATGAATAGAATCTAGATCAAAGACCGGCTTTGTCTGAGGATGATCTCCCAGCACTACATGATCCCCGGTGAGACAAAGGACATTCTCAATCCCCAGGACAGAGGCAGAAATAAGATCAGATTGAAGAGCCAATCTATTTCTATCCCGACAGGTTATCTGAAAAACTGGCTCAAATCCCCTTTCCTTTAATAAGCGACACACAGCCATAGACCCCAGCCGCATCACCGAACTCTGATTCTCGGTGACATTGATAGCGTCAGCTTTATCCTTTAACAGATCCACTTCCTCCAGCATAGGTTCTATATTTGTCCCTTTAGGAGGTCCAATTTCTGAGGTAACTACAAACTTACCCTTTTCAAAGAGATCTTTCAGCTTCATGGGGTAGATAGTCTCCTTTCTTCAAGTTCCTCAACAAGCAAATTTTACAAAGGTCTCATTCAGAAGAAACAGATACTTCCTCTTTCGACTTCTCTTCCACAGTTTCTAGTGCCCAGAATATAGATTTCTTCCTCTCGGCCGGGGCAAGCATAAGATTGTAATCCCGGGGTGGGCGAATTTTTCTTAAGTTTTCTACCTTCCCTACATTCTTAAGCCTCTCATAGATGAGAGCCCAGACACAATCTTTTTCTGGATCAGTCTCACATTTTCCCTTATCAGAACCTCCACAGGCTCCGTTAACCAGAAATTTAGGACAATTAGCATAAGGACAAATCCCCCCGGTATCAGCCAACCGGCAATCCCCACATTGAAGACATCTTTCCTCACCCGGCCAGACTCCCGGGAATCCACCCATATGTATGGTATTATCCGCCGGTCGGACAGGGATATCCACCATGTTAGCTACTGCCTGAACCCCGATACCGCAGGAGACGACAAGAACAGAGTCAGAGGACTTAAGCTCTTCTATATATCGGTTAAGACGCATACCAACGAGCACCTTGTTACATACAAAATCGATGAGAAGAGCGGCGGTTATTTTTTTTCCTGCTTCTCTCAATCTATCCTTGGTCTCTCCCAATCCCTCCGGGCCTCCTGTCTTGCAAGCATCTGAGCACCCCCCGCAGACAATGACAAAAACATTTTTTTCCTCTTCCAGGGAAGAGAGAATTTCCTCCCAGCTCTTTCTCTCTGAAACAATCATTGACGAGCCTCCTTCTTCTTTTTCATCCTTCTTTAGCTTATTCTAAACCACTCTAATTCTTTTCCCTTGGGAGTAACAAAATGTACTGCACAGGCTAGACAGGGATCAAAACTACGGATAATTCGCACAACTTCCAGGGGATTTCGACTATCTCTTACCTTGATTCCTGTAAGAGCCTTTTCTATAGGACCGGGCTGATTGGAATCATCACGGGGTGAGGCATTCCAGGTGGTGGGCACCACCAGTTGATAATTGTCAATTACCCCTCCTTTTATCCTGATCCAGTGTCCCAGAGATCCTCGGGGTGCCTCGGTTAACCCCATACCTTCAGCCTCTTCAGGAAGCTCGTAGGCGACATATATTGGTTCCCCAGGCTTAAGCTGAAGAACCCATTCAGCCATAGCGTCAGCAACCAGCTTGGTATCCAGAGCCCTAGCCAGATGGCGTCCCAGACAGGACAAAAGATTAGGAAATTTCAACTTCATTTTAGAGAGACTCTTTTCCACCAAATCCCGCACAGGAGGATGATTCAAGGAGTACCCCACCACCAGGCGAGCCAGCGGCCCCACCTCACAGGGTTCTCCATCGTAACGAGGAGCTTTTATCCAGGAATAGCCCCCGGATTTATTTTCACTGGGAACTGTGTCTCCACGGGATGGATGGCGATTAGTGATTCCATCTTCGTACCAGCTATTCTTCACCTGCTCAGTGATCCTGGTCGGTCCCAGATCTGTAGATTTCAGAGCAACATCAGTTAATCCCTGTTTGTAAAGGCGGCTTCGCTTAGTCTGATCAATCGGATCTTGGTCCAGATTGAAAGCTCCATAGGAGAGAAAACGATACCCACTGGCTCCCATCTCCAGGTAGTCCTCATATTTCTTCGCTATCCTCATCACGTCACTAAGATAAACATTATTGATGAACTCTCTGATTTCATTCACCCTCCACAGGAAAGCACTGATTTTATCTACAGTGGGCTTCTCTGTAACCCCTCCTGCCACCATGCTCACATTATGGGGCATTTTCCCGCCAAAAATGGCCAGCATCTCGTGCGTCTTTCGCCTCACCTCCAGAGCAAGAAGATAGTGAGAAGCAAGCTCTTCATTAGCTCTATCATCCAGGCGGTAGTCCCCCTCATAGCGGGGAAGGAAAGGAGAAGAATTTCCACCGGCGAGAAATCCCTTCAGTGCTCTCACCCTGGCATCTTCACCTTGATATCTGGCCAAACGAGTAAGATCCACAAAGTCAAGAGCAGCCAGATGATAAAAGTGGAGAACATTAGACTGAAGAAAATTGGAACCCAGGATGAGATTGCGAATGATCCTGGCATTGGAAGGAATCCTGCCCTCGACGCCAAAGGCCTGATCCAGGGCAAAAACAGAGGCGGTGGCATGAGCAATGGGGCAAACCCCACAGACCCTTTGAGTTATTTGAGAGGCATCTCTGGGATCCCTCCCCTTAAGGATTATTTCAAATCCCCGGAAAAGCGTACCCGAGGTTCTAGCTTCTTTAACTATCCCTTGATCCAGCGTAACCTCTACTTTAAGGTGACCTTCTATTCGGGTAACAGGATCTATGATAACTTTCTCCATTTTCATCTCCTTGAATCTATTTCAGGGATGGCTTTAATTTTTCCCAATGACTAATCTTTTTGTAGAAAGGCCCTGTTATGTCGGGAAAGGAGGGCTCTGTACATCCCAGGCAGGGAGAACCTGCACCAATTACCCAGTTGATACCGCCATTCCAGTGCCGAAGGGGACAGTCGGCATAGGTAAAGGGACCTTTGCATCCCAACTCATACAGGCACCCCTCGTCACCTAACTTACGAGCGAACTTGCCTTCGTCGAAATAGGGACGGCGGGGACAGTTCTCGTGAATGAGCTGTCCATAAAAAATCTTGGGTCGATTGAGCTCATCTAGATCATCCGCACTCATCAGGCCGTAAAGTAGAATATGAGCTACCGTTCCTACAAACCAATCCGGATGTGGAGGGCATCCAGGAATATTAATAACCGGAACGCCGATTTTTTCTTGTTCCAGTATATCTTTTGCCCCTTTGCATCCCGTTGGATTAGGCCGTCCAGCAGGAATACCCCCAAAGGTAGCACAATCTCCCAGGGCAATGATGGCCAGTGATCCCCGGGCAAGATTAATAAAGCGGGAAAGAACAGTAACCGGCTCTCCCTTTTTCTCTCCCACAGTGGCAAAGATTCCCCCCCTGGCTGTAGGAATACCACCCTCCATCACCAGAATGTATCTACCTTCTTCTTTTTCTCGAGTGTCCAACATCACCTCAATAGAAGCTTCACCCGTGGCCGCCATGAGAGTGGGATGAAAAACAAGCTGCAAGAAACTACCCGGAACAACTTCGTCCAGAAGAAGATTCTCGATGGAAGGACTGACAGAATTCATAATGGATATAGAACATCCCGTACAGCCTGCTCCCTGCAGCCAAATGACTGGTTGACGCTTAGTCTCCATTCCCGACCTCCTTCCCTCGAATATCTTTTTTCAAAATCTTAAAACTTCTTCTTCCCCTCCCTCAGGATACATACCTTTACTGCTTTTCGAGAAATGCCTAAATCTCAAGAATTTTTTTTATTCGAGATACCAATTCTTTGGGCTCTATCGGCTTTTCAAGATAATCTTCTGCTTCAAGCTCCAGACCCTCAGCTATGGAGTAGGAAGTCCGAGAAAGCTTTTGCTTAAGAGCCGTTAACATGACCACCGGAATCCCATTGTATTCAATATTGCTCTTGAGTTCTTTGCACACCTCAAATCCTGACTTTTTGGGCATCATAATGTCAAGAATAATTAAATCAGGCCTCTCCTCCTTTATTCTTTCCAGACATTCTTTCCCGCTGGAAGCTGTGACTACCTCAAAATCGCTTTTCTCCAACACCATTCTTGCTCCCTCCACAAAATCCGGGTCATCATCCACAAGAAGAACTTTTTTCATCGTCTTCATTTTCTTTCCTTTAATATCCTTTCTGACCTTCGGTCAAAATTTTTATTTCCTTCTGGCCAAAATTCTCTTTACCCGATCAATCAAATCATCAGGTTGGATGGGCTTCTCAATATAATCGTCCACGTCCATGCGAAGAGCCGTCTCCAATTCATAGCGCCTACCCGCGGCTTCCTTTTTTACCACCGTCAGAACTAAGATAGGAATTCGGGGATAACTCTGATATCCTCTTAACTCCTTTATTACTTCAAATCCATCCTTTTTGGGCATCAAAAGATCCAGGATAATAAGATCCGGTCTGCTTTTCTTGACCTGCTCCAGACATTCTTCTCCGTTAGAAGCGAAGGTCGGCTCGTAGGGTTGAGTTTCCAGGACGATTTTTACTGCTTCCCGAACATCAGGATCATCGTCTACAATTAAAATGTTAGCTAACTTTTGCATATCTTCCTCCGTATTATACTACTGGTCGGCGGACCAAACCCGCCTTATCCACAACTATGGGATCAACTTTTTCCCAAACAACAGCCATAATATGTATCTCATACAACCCCGGGACTTCCTCAAATGGCTTCTGCTTGGTTGTAAGTATTCAGTGAACCCCGTCATTTTTGGTAGTCGCAGGCTTTAGCCTGCGTACCCTAAAGGGTGCGGCTGCCCTGAAAATTCAATGTAACACGGTGTTTACTGAGCATTTACGCTTGGTTATTATCATAGCTCATTTCCTTCTTTGGATCGAGCAAGAAGTTTTTTCACCCGATCCAGTAGATCCTGAGGTTGAATGGGCTTATGTACATAATCATCAGCAGGTAAAGAACTTATCTTATGTTCAGGAAAGACTTTAATGTCCACTTTCTCGGCTACAGCCGTAAGAACTAATATGGGAATATCAGCATATCGTGGATCGCCTTTCAGCTCTCGACAAAGAACGTCTCCATCTTCCTTGGGGAGAAGCAAATCCAGAATAATCAGATGGGGATTTTCTTCTTTCACTTTCTTCAGTCCTTCCTTTCCATCAAAAGCAGAGACGACCTGGTAGGACTCTGTTTCCAAGATGATCTTCAGTGCTTCTACCAAATCAGGATCATCATCAATGACAAGGATTTTTGTCGCTGGTTTCATCTTGCATCGCTCTATCAATGAGATACCTGGATCTCTTTTAGTTTTTTAAGGATTGTAAATACAAAATTATTACCTTCTTTCATTTTATCTTTATATTCCTGGCTAACCGTCTCCCCGGATAAACACTTGCCAGAAAGAAAATAGCATGGTTCTACCCAAATCTTTCCGCCGTGCTTTGTGATAAGTTCCCTGACCACATCAAGCCCTATTCCCGAACCATCTTTTCGGGTTGTCACATATCTTTTAAAAATAACCTCTCTATCTTCCTCAGGAATGGGCTCACCAATACTAGCTACGCTGAAATAATGATATCTGTCACCCTTGTCACCATAGCCAATAAATATCTCTGTATCCTCTTCTCCGTATTTTATGGCATTGGTTAACAAGTTATTGTAAATGACTTCTACATAGTCGGCATCACAAATAACTTCCAGATCTTTTGGAACATCACAGATAAACCTCATCCCTTTTTTTAATGTGTAGTCTTTATGAAAATCCAAAACTCTTTCCAAAACATCCCTGTAGAGATTTACCTTCTTTGGGGTTATCTGAAGTTCTCCAGCCTTTATTTTTGAGTAAATCAAGAAGTTCTCCACCGTTTTCAATCCATGTTGACTCCGGGATATTATTCTTTCAAACAAGACCTTCCTTTTTTCAGGAGGCAAATCGATTTGTCTTAAAACGGTGGTAAGCTGATAAATGGTGGCTAGAGGCGTTTTTAGTTCATGAGAGGCAAATGCAGTAAGTCTATCACAGAGCTCAACTAACTTATATAACTGGGTGTTATCTTCAATGACTTCCACCACGTAACTTAGCTTGCCCCGGGGTCCGGGTAGAGGAAAAGAATAGACATCCAGTTGTTTTTCCTCCCCTCTTCTTTTGATTACCTTTAGGCCTTTGGAGTCCTTTTTTGTCTTCAGGGTTCTTCTCACTGCACAAGCTTCTACTGTGCACGGTCTATTATGACCAAAACTGATTTCATAGCATTTTTTCCCTACTATATCCTCTTCGGGCTTTTCTTGAACCTTCCGATACTCTCTGTTGGCCCAAATGATGTTAAAGTTTGGATCAAGAACAACTATAGCTATACCCATAGCATTGAGTATTTCTATTCCGAATCGCTCTCCCAGAATCTGTTCTAATTTGTTAGCTGGCTGATTATTTTGGCCCATTTCTCTTGCCCCCTGCTTTATTTTCGAAATTATCTTACGGAATTTCCTTAACTTCCGATGCTTTTAATATAGTATAGCTGCAGAAAGGCGCTTGTCAACTAGAAAATGTTTCCGCAGGTGGCGGAAATAGGGACAGCGACCATTTGAAGGAAACATTGAAACCTCGCATAAAGAATAGAATATTAAAAGAGACAGTTTATATATGAAGAGAGATTACAGAGTCTATGTTGATGACATACTTGAAGCTATTGAAAAGATAGAAAGGTATGTGGAAGGAGTTGCTCTTGACAATTGGTTTATTTGTCTTACATTCATAGTAAGAACTAGGAGGTGTAGATAAATGGCTATCGTAACTATATCGACCAAGGGACAGATTGTAATCCCAAAAGGGGTAAGAGAGATTCTCGGTTTGCGCCCTGGCACCAAAATTAATATAGAATTGGAAGGAGATGAAATAAAACTGAGGCCGATAAAGGAGAATATTCCAGACAGGCTTTACGGAAAATACCGAGGTATTAATCTCCTTGCTGACTTAGAAAAAGAACATCGTAGAGAGGTAGAAAAAGAGTTTAGCCAAGGAACTCAACGATGAAAAACATAATTCTCGATTCCTGGGCTATTATTGCCTGGCTTCAGGGTGAATCTCAAGGAAAGAAGGTGAGGGACCTCATTAATTGGGTAAGTGGTGATACAGATTTAGAGGAAAAAATAAAAAATTTAATTGGACAGAGCGAAATTGAAAAGATCAGACTTTTCGTCAACATTATAAATCTTGGGGAGGTATTTTACATTTTGGGGCGGAGAAAAGGCAAAGAGGAAGCCAAAGACACCATCAGTGAGATAAAAGAGAATCCCATTGAGATTATCCCGGTATCAAATTCGCTTGTTTTCATGGCAGCCTCACTTAAGGTAAATTATCCCATTGCTTACGCTGATGCTTTTGCCATAGCAACAGCAATTACTCAGGAAGGCGATCTTCTTACAGGCGATCCTGAACTTAAGGGTTTGGAAGATATTCCGATTATATGGATTGGGGAATAAGCTGGAAACACGGTCAAGGTTATAAGGATTTAGAGAAAAGTCATTAAAATATTTTAGAAAATGGGGTCAGGTCTCAACATTTGACACAGTCACCTTTTGAAGTTCTCGGTTTAACCAAAGAAGAACAACTTCTGGACATCCTGAAAGGTACTTTTATTTTTTCATTTTTGAAGCCCTTCTATACAAATATCAGGAAAGAATTATCAAAAATGCCCAAGATATATGCTGAAGATATGGGCGTTATAAGACATTGCACGGGTAGAAGTTTTACCGATTTTAAAATTATTGAAGGTAGTGTAGTAGAGAATTTTGTGTATAATTACCTTTTCTTAACTTTTTCTGAGGATAATATTTATTTTTATAGAACCATATCGAAATCAGAGATAGACTTTATCGTTAAAGATAAAGATGGATTGGTTCCAATGGAGGTAAAATTTCAGAAAAATGCTAATATTCCTGTTTCAATTAGAAATTTTAATAAGAACTACGCTGATAAAATTGATTACAACATTATAGTAACCTTGAATAAAATAGATTTTCAAAACAATACCTATTTTATTCCGATGGTCTTGTTGCCTTTTGTAAGATTTGATAAATAAAATGGGATCGGGTTTCAACATTTAATATCCGTTCAGATAGTAGATACTAGAAAGAAACAAAGGAGGGGTGATGATTAAACGGGAGATAATCTTTTTTGAGAAGCCAGGAGCTGGTAATACACAGACAACACTTGAGGCAGTTAGAGAAAGAGCAAAGTTATTGGAAATTAAAAAGGTTGTTCTTGCTACAAATAGTGGAGATACTGCTCTAAAGGCAGTTGATTCACTTAAAGAGCTCGATGTTAAGATTATAGCGGTTACTCTTCATGCTGGAACATGGAAAGCTCACGTGGAACCGGATTGGGATAAGGTAAGAGAAGCAGAAAATTTGGGAGTAAGATTTCTTACTGCTACTCATACTCTCATGGGTAATATTGAAAGTGCCATAAGGGAGAAATTCGGAGGTTTACCCGATAGCGAGCTTATAGCTCATGCCCTTTATTGTTTTTCTCAAGGAATGAAAGTAGCTATTGAGATAACGACAATGGCTGCTGATGCTAATCTTATCTCTCCAGGAGAAGAAGTGATAGCTATGGGAGGGACTAGCCAGGGAGCTGATACAGCTATTGTTGTAAAATCAGCTTATTCTACTAATTTCTTCGACCTCAAAGTCAGAGAGATCATTGCTATGCCAAGATGAAAGAAAAGCTTTGACCCCTTCTTCGCCTGTCATTGCCAGGAGCAAGAGAGCAGGCGATTCCTCTTTCTTTGCAAAAGTAAAATGGGGTCAGGTCTCAACATTTGACAGAATAATTTTATTTATTTTGCTAACAATCCTTCCTTCTGGGAGGAATTGAGCGAAAAAATTGGAATTGACGAGAGGACTTGGAGTGTCAATGACTTCAGTGAGGATGCACACCGACAAATTACAGGCAACATTCGTTCCAGGGATAAAAGGTAAGCCCGGTAAGATGTTTTTCTGGCTACCGCCCCAATATAAAGAATCTCCAATAGAGAAAATTATGGCCGAACTTATAAAATCGATCCCTCCCCTTTCCTTTCAAAATACGAAAATCCCCCTCGTCTTACCTGAAACCTGGGTTCTTAAGAGAAAGCCAAAATCTAAAGCTCCCAGAATTTTTAATGTATCGGGAAAAACTCTCTCTGTTGTAGATTCAATAAACGCTCTTGCCACTATTGAGTCTTCCCGCAAAAGACTGAGCTCCTCTCTCAGAATATGGTCCCTAGCAGCTAAATTTGCTCTGGAACTTATAGTCAAAGGACAGATGATACCATTTCTTACACCACAATCTCAAGGTTCTTTTAAGGCAGGCTGGAGAACATCATTATGGATGGATGAGGATAGAGAAAGGTTGGTAAAACTAACAAAAGCTATGCCTTTGGCTGCTCACAGCTTAGCTTATAGAGAAAAAGATAAAAAAAGCTCCCCCGCTGTATATACAGCAAAAATTATTCTGCAAAAATTTCTTGATGAGGCTGTCGATAATTTAGTTCGCCATAGCTATAAAACTTTTGAAGAAAGAAATGAGCAAGGGTTTATTCTTCAATCTTTTGATGAGGCCTGGGATGCTCGGTTTATAAAATCATTGAGTGGTTCAAATTCTATTTTTCCTATTAAAGGATTCAGTGAACGATATATTCCTCAGTTATTGAATAGATGGTTAAGACCTGTGGTAACTTCTCTTCAATGGGAGGACTACAGAATATGCTTTCGATTAGAAACACCTTCAATTCCTTCAAAAGATGATGGCAAATGGCAGATAAGCTACTTGCTTCAGGCAGTTGATGACCCCAGTCTTCTTGTTCCCTCTGAGAAGGTATGGAAATCTTCTAAAAAAGAGTTAAGATTTTTGAACCGCACTTTCAAGGAACCTCAGGAAAGACTTCTAATGGGATTGGCTGAGGCCTCTAATATCTTTCCACCTTTGACTAAGAGCCTAAAAACAGCCAGACCATCCTCGGTGAAAATAGATATCAATGAGACCTGGAGTTTTATCCAGGATGCTGTCCCTTTATTGCAACAGTCAGGTCTTAGTATCTTGCTGCCCCAGGAATTTACTCGAGCAGGGCAAAGACGAATAAAAGCCAGAATGAGAGTAGGTTCAGGGAAATCAAAGAGCACAGGCGAATTAGGAGTCGGTAAATTTGGTCTTCCTTCTCTCATAGATTATCAGTGGGAAGTGGCGCTAGGAGGTGAGACTTTAAGTATCTCCGAATTCAAACAAATAGCTCGCCTCAAACAACCTCTGGTTCACTGGCGCGACCATTGGGTGATGATAGACCCGGCCGAAGTTACTCAAATTAAGGATTTATTTGATAAAGCTGCCTCAGGAAAATTGACACTCCAGGAAGCCCTATCTTCCACCCTTCTGGGTAAAAAAGAATATCCTGACCTCCAGTCTCCCGTAGAAGTAATTGCTACAGGGAATATAAAATCTCTCCTGGACGCTCTTAATAGTAATAAGACTCTGAAGTCTATTAGAACTCCTTCCACCTTTCGGGGAAAACTAAGACCCTATCAGAAAAGAGGACTTGTATGGCTCACTAATATGACTGATTTAGGTTTTGGCATTTGTCTTGCTGATGATATGGGTTTGGGAAAAACTATTCAGTTAATAGCCTGGTTACTTCACAGAAAAAAGCTTTCCAGCGCTCATTCACATCCTGTTCTGGTTATATGTCCTACATCGGTATTAGGTAACTGGCAAAGGGAAATGGAGCGATTCTCTCCAGAGCTTCCTGTTGTGCGCCATTATGGTCTAGGTCGGCCCCGATCAAAAAAATCTTTGGAGAAGAGTTTTTCTCCTCATAGCGTGGTCTTAACCACTTATTCTCTGGCAAGGCGCGACAGGGAACTCCTCTCGCAAATTGAGTGGGAAGGGATTATTCTGGATGAGGCTCAAAATATAAAAAACCCCTTTTCTCAGCAGGCCAGAGCAACCCGTCAATTCAAAACCCGAAATAGAATTGCTCTTACAGGAACACCTGTAGAAAACAGACTCTCAGAACTCTGGTCTATTTTTGAGTTTCTCAATCCTAGCTTTCTCGGACCCTTAAAAAGATTTAAGCGTAACCTCGCCCTTCCTATAGAACGCTATAAAGACCCAGAGGCAACAGAGAAGCTCAAAAAGCTCACTGCACCATTCTTACTTAGAAGACTAAAAACTGACAAATCTATCATCACTGACCTTCCTGAGAAAAATGAAATGAAAGTCTTCTGCAATTTAACCCAGGAGCAAGCTACTTTATACCAGGCTCTTCTTGATGAAACTATGGAAAAGATAGAAAAAAGTGAAGGTATAGCCAGGCGCGGTCTAATTCTTTCTCTTATGATGGCTCTTAAGCAAATATGTGACCATCCCTCTCTTTACCTACGGGAAAATGTATCTTTATCCGCTCGTTCAGGGAAATTGGAGCGAGTGGTTGAAATGAGCGAAGAGGTAATTGAGGAGAAAAGTCATGCTTTAATATTTACTCAATTTCGAGAAATGGGATACCTTTTAGTCCGCTATTTAGAAGAAAAACTGGAGGTAGAAGTTCCTTTTCTCCATGGTGGTGTCCCAGGTAAAAAAAGAGACGAGATGGTTCGCTCTTTTCAGGAAGATGAGGATGCTTCTCCTCTCTTTCTCATTTCTCTTAGAGCAGGAGGCACAGGACTCAATCTAACCCGGGCCAGTTTTGTATTTCACTTTGATAGGTGGTGGAATCCGGCGGTGGAAGATCAAGCAACCGACCGCACCTTTCGTATAGGACAGAAAAAGAATGTGCAGGTGTATAAAATGATTTGCCTGGGGACATTGGAAGAGAAGATAGACAAAATGTTGGAGGAAAAGAAGGAACTGGCAGATAGGATAATAGGTGCAGGCGAGAAGTGGATCACCGAAATGTCTAATGATAAGCTGCGTGAAATTTTGACCTTGAGTAGCGAGGCTACCATTGATTCGGAGGAGGAATAATGGCAAAGAGGGGAGCATTTGGGAAAACCTGGTGGGCTAAGAAATGGATAGAAGCATTAGAGATTCTAGGCAGTAATTATTCAAATAGACTGCCACGTGGCCGCACTTATGCTCGCAGAGGCGCGGTGGAGGATTTAATAATCACCCCTGGGGAAGTAATGGCTAAAGTGCAGGGAACAAGATTGACTCCTTACAGAGTCAGAATAGGACTTAAGGCTTTGACTGATAAACAGTGGCAAAAAGTAATAAAGGTATTAGCCAGGCGTGCTGTCTTTGCGGCCAAACTTCTCATGGGAGAGATGCCGCCCAATATAGATGAGGCATTTAATAGCTGCGGTCTTTCTCTATTTCCTGCCAGAGCAACTGAACTTAAAACAGACTGCTCCTGTCCTGACTGGGCTAACCCTTGTAAACATATTGCCGCCACACATTACATTTTAGCCGAGGCCTTTGACCGTGACCCATTTTTACTTTTTGAACTAAGAGGACGAACCAAAGAAAAAGTCTTAGAGGAACTAAGGGCAGCACGGAGCTTAACAGATCTTCCGGAAAAAGAGCCTTCAACAATCGAGGAAAAGGAAACTTTAGAGAAAGTGGTTCTCGATGAGCTGGATGAAGATAAATTTGTGAGCTCAGGGGCATCCCTGGAAGATCTGCATTTTCATATCGCTGAGCCTAAGAGGAAATTTGCCATTTTAAAAAAGCTAGGGCCCCTATCAGATAAGATTGATTCTCGCCTAATTGTTCCCTTTCTTGAACAAATCTATCAGAATACAAGCCAAATGGCCTACGAGATCGCGCTTGCTTTCCCAACGAAAAAGAAAAAAGGTTCAGAAAGTGAACTTGGGTCTTGACATTTACAGAATATGTATTATTTTGGTCAATGGACTGACTAAAATTATACCCATTTTGGTCAATTTATTGACATAAGGAGTATAAATGGAAGAAAGTTTATTATTTCATAATCCTTGGTGGAGCGACGCAGCAAGAATAGACTCAGATAAGAATCTCAAAGCAGTGGAAAATTCATCCATCAAATGGAGGCAAGAAAAGGTAGTAAGCTTTGATCTTGAAAAAGATGCAGTGTATACTCTCCGCGGACCCCGTCAGGTAGGTAAAACCACTCTGATTAAAAACATGATAAGAGGTCTTTTGAAAAGCGGGACCAAACCTCAGTCTATTTTCTATTATTCTCTGGATTTAGAAAGGAAACCGGAAGACATTATGCGCATTTTCCAGCAGTTTCTAGAATTCTCCAATGCCTATAAAATTCCGCGAAAGTATGTTTTTTTAGATGAGATAACTCTTATAGAAGATTGGCAGTACGCTTTAAAGAAAATAATTGATTTAGGATGGGGCGAGAAGACTTCTTTTCTTCTTACTGGTTCTTCAACTATAGACTTAAGAAAAGGGACAGAGAGATTACCAGGGCGTCGGGGCAAAGTGTATCCACCTGATAAGGTGCTCCTTCCTATGAGTTTTAGAGAATTCTGTGATAGTCGGGGTTTTTCTCTACCTTTGCCTTTTTCTCATATCACCCTAAGAGATTTTGTTTTTCGCTCCCCAAAGGCTTACAAAAAAATAAGTCCCTTCAGGACATTTTATCCAGAGTTGCAGCCTTTTTTTGATGGCTATCTTCGAACGGGAGGCTTTCCCTTAGCTGTAGAAAGTTTATCTTCCTCAGGAGAAATTACTCCCGATGTTCTGGAAACCTATTCCTCAGTTATAATTTCAGATTTTGAGAAATTAGGAAAGAATAGAGTTACTTTGAATCAAATTATTCGTAGGCTTTATCTAACCTACACAACACCCATAAGCTGGCAGTCTTTGGGGAAAAGTGTGGATGTTGCTTCTCGCAACACAACCAGGGAGTATGTAGAGCTTTTAGCAGATTCTTTCTTGGTTACTATTTTATACTTTCTTGATCGGAAAAACCGGCAAGCTTCGAACAAGAAGAACAAGAAGTTTTATACTGTCGATTCCTTGATCTATAGACTTTTTACTTCTCTTGCCTCTCCCATAGCCGGTGAAGCGATGATGGAAAATCTTGAATGGATAGCAAAAAATGTAGAGGGGGTAGTGCTAAACCACCTGGTAAGAACTGTAGAAATCCAGCTTGCTGAAGGATTTTCTAATCTTGCTAATACCTTTTACTGGCGCTCTTCTAAGAACAGAGAGATAGATATTATTGTTCTTCTGGAAGATAAGGAAGTGCCTATAGAGATAAAATATCAGGATAAAATTACTCCTTCCGATTATACTACTTTGAAGCGGGTCTTCAAAAAAGGAATAGTAGTTACCAGAAAAGCTTTTTTCATCGACGAGAATATAATTGGCATTCCCGCTTGCTTCTTCCTTTATCTTCTGAGTGGTGATTGAGAAATGTCATAAAACTGCAAAATCGATAAGAAAATAAAGAATTAGGTTTGTTTTTCTTCGAAAACGTGGAAAAAGAGGGAGCCGTCTTATGAGCAAAACAGATACAACTCTTAAAGTAGTGATTGACAATCGAGAAGAGAATACTTTGCTTGCTCTGCTGAAGAGTTTACTTCCTCAAGCTGTTTCTTTAGATATTGCCACGGGTTATTTTGAAATTGGCTCGCTTCTTGTCTTGCAAGACTCCTGGCGCCATCTTAAGAACTTACGGGTTATCCTTGGCGATGAAACTTCAAAAAGAACAAAACGAGAATTGGTCGAAAGTGTCAAGGGGCAATGTAACAAGAGCATAGAAGTAGAGAAAGAACGGGATGATACACTTAAAGGTCTCGATATAATTAGAGATGCCCTGAATAATAAAAGGATTCGTATAAAGATTTACACAAAGGCGAAATTCCACGCAAAGACATATCTGGTGAAGAACAAGACACTAAAATCTCCTGATTATGCACTGGTCGGCTCTAGTAATTTCACACGACCCGGCCTTACTAAGAACTTGGAGCTTAACATTCTTACACAAGAGAATAATCAAGTAGAGGCTGTTAAAACATGGTTTTCAGAAATATGGTCTGAGTCTAAGGAGTTAATAAACCCTGAGATACTGAGAGTGATTGTTCCTCATCTGAAATTATATCTTCCTTTTGAAGTGTATGCGAGAGCTCTTTATGAATATTTCCTGGGTCGAGAAAAAACGCCATTAGAATGGGAGGAGAAAGAGTCAGTAATTTATCCGATTCTTGATAAATACCAGAAAGATGGCTACCATCAAGCTTTAAAAATTGCCGAGACTTGGGAAGGTGCATTAATATGTGACAGTGTTGGCCTGGGTAAGACCTTTATTGGACTTATGCTTTTAGAATATTATCTCCATCTTGGTAAAAGGGTTTTGTTGATAGTGCCAAAATCAAGTCGAAAAAGCGTTTGGGAAAGATTTATAAAAAAACATTTAAAACCTCACAGAAGGTATGTTTATCAACAAACATTTCGTATATATAATCATACTGATTTTGGAAGAGAGGAGACCAGAACTATCCCGAACGAAGCATTCGAAGAAATGAAGAAGGATACTGATGTTATTATTATTGATGAAGCACATCATTTTCGTAACTCAGGAATAACACGCAGTAAAAAACTTCACGAGCTTTGCCAAGGAAAAATTGTTTATTTCATCACTGCCACCCCTATTAACAACTCTCTATACGACCTTTTCCATTTAATTAACTACTTCGCAAGAAATCGCTGGAGTTATTTTGAATCTATTGGCATTCGGGACCTAAGGAGTCATTTCAAAGAAGCAGAAGAAAAGATGGAAAGGAAAATTGAATTCGGCGATATCCAGGCGAAAGTAGTAGCAACTGATTTTCTGAGAACCGATAAACTTCTTAAGGCCATCCTTATTCAGCGAAGTCGCACCTTTGTTAAATCCCTAGAAGCAGAAGAGGAGAAAACTCCATTTTTTCCTCAGCGTCAACCACCGAAGGTAGTAGAATATTTGTTATCCAAGGTCTATCGGGGCCTTTATGATGATATTAAATCAGCCTTTGGTAAGAAAGAACCGCTTCTCACGCTTGCAATTTATAATCCAGAAGTCTACCGAAAGAGGAAGAAAGACGAAAGCATCGAACGCCGAGAAAAGCAAGTTATCGGGCTTATCAGAACCTTACTGTTAAAAAGATTAGAGAGCTCATATAAGGCGTTTGAAGCGAGTTTAGAGGGACTTTTGTTCAAGATGTTTCAATTTGTAAAAATCTATCGTTCTGAACTCATAGAAACCTGGAAAATGGAATATACAAGTCAGTGGGAAGTAGTTAAAAAACACCGTTTGGAGCGATTCGATCTGGAAGAGGAATCAGAGGAAGAAGATGAAGTTCCGGATATCCCTGAAAAACTTGAGGAAGATGAATATGAGATTGATAAACTTATCTCCTTAGTTCTTGATGATATGACTCAGATTACAACAATACTCTCTAAAGTGTACCAGTATTTGTCACCTAAAACCGATGATAAACTGGAAAAGCTTGTTACTCGTTTAAAAAATGAAGATATTTTGAAAAACCAGAAAATTGTTATCTTCACCGAATTCCGTGATACTGCGCGCTATTTGATGACACAGTTGAGAGATGGACATAAATTTACGAATGTTGAGGAATTGGATAGCACACGCAACGTTGATAGAGAGAAAATCATAAAACGCTTTGCTCCTTATTACAATTGCTCCGATGAAGAGCTACCGGATTATGTTGGTCCAGAGCGGAAATATGAACCCGTTCGTATATTAATAAGTACTGACGTCCTCTCTGAAAGCTTAAATCTACAGGATGCAAACATCGTTATAAATTATGACCTGCACTGGAATCCGGTTCGTTTAATGCAACGCATTGGGCGAGTGGATAGGAGAATTGATTTAGGCAAAGCTATCCATCACCATAAAGTCTACTTTTATAACTTCTTGCCTCCAGATGAACTTGAAGACCTTCTCGGTTTGATGAAAAGAATTACCGGTAAGATTACTCGTATAAACAAAACCCTTGGTCTTGAGGCACCGCTTATTAGACCTGATGATCCAGTTGAGACTTTGAAACTTTTTAATGAACGCTATGAAGGACAACATAGCGTTGAAGAGAAATTAAGATTAGAATTGAATAAAATCGCAAGAAAATATCCTGACCTTTATGAAAACCTTACGCATCTTCCATTGAGGCTTTTCAGTGGCAAACGAGCTGATTTTAAGTCTTTCAAAGGTCTTTTCTGCTGTTATAAATTTCCGCCAATAGAAGAAGGCAAACCCCAGGAGGTAAGGTGGTATTTTCGGGAATTCACCACGAGAAAGGTGGTAGAAGGAGTTGAAGGTATTTATGAGAAAATTCGATGTTTGCCAGACACTGCAAGGGCAACGATAGCCTCACCAGAGGATCTGGCCGAGCAGAGAAAAGAGATAGAAAGGTATATCAAGAATACTTATTTGAGGGCACTACAGGCCCCACAGGATTATAAGCCAATTCTTTTATGTTGGATGGAGGTATGCTGATGATAAATATTAGGCCCGAGGATTTGAGCTTTGAGAATTTTGATGGCTTTAGAAATTTCTTGCAGGATAGGCTAAATTGGTCTATTAGAGAAGTTTCCAAAAAATCACTAACCTATGAATTTCTGCCTGAAGAATTGAAAATCGATGGAAAACAGCTAAATCGACTTGCCGGCGATACAATTTACCAGTTAATTCCGTTTATAAGGAATCAGCCCTGGGGTATTTTTCTTCTCGAATTAAATAATCCCAAAGTGTATGTTACTTTTCTCAGACAAATCCTCCGTAGACTTGTCCCTTCCCGACGAAAATCCTCCATCTTACCCACCTGGAAAGTCGAGAATCTGCTCTTTATCTGTACCTATGATTATAAAGATTTTACCTTTGCTCACTTCAAAGGCGAAAAGTATCAAAAGGCAAAGCTTTCAACCTTTAACTGGACTTTCGGTGAAACAAGACTTCGAACTTTATGTGAATTTAACCTGCCATCTCTTTTCTATGATGAGGAATTCCAGGATAATCATCAAAAATGGCTTACAGAGTGGTCAAAGGCATTCGATAAGGAAAGACTCACCAAAGAGTTCTTTGAGGCGTATAAGTTTGCCTTGAAATTCATAAAAGGCATATTATCGGCTCAAAATAAATCCTCACTACAAGAGGTTCATTCTTTTGCTCAGCAATTGTTATCACGAATAATGTTTCTTTATTTTGTAGAAAAAAAGGGATGGCTGAAATGGAAAGATTATGTCCAGGACAAGAAATACATCTGGAAACTATGGATAAAATATAAAAAGTATAAAGCCCAGGAAGATACATTTTATTCCTTATGGCTTTCTTCCCTTTTCTTTCAAGCATTCAACAAAAAACATGGGTATTTCAACTGTGATTTCCCTGATGAGATAAAGGAGTCCTTCGACCTTATGCCCTATTTGAATGGAGGACTTTTTACGGAAAATGAGCTTGATAAAATAGGATTCGATGTTCCCGATACAGTCTTTGAGTTATTATTTGAAATAGACCCTTATGATAAAAGAAAGGGATTTCTCGAGCGATACAATTTTACCATCCGTGAAGATACGCCACTCGACGTAGAAGTTGCCGTTGACCCTGAGATGCTTGGTAAAGTTTATGAATCCCTTATTTCTGAAGAAGAGAGAGGTAAAGCAGGAATTTTTTACACCCCACGCACAGAAATTGATTATATGTGTCGACTTTCCTTAATAGAGTATCTATTTGAGGAGACCAAAATATCCAAAGAAGAGCTCATTCCTCTAATATTTGAACCTGAGAAAATTTTGAAGTACGAAAACGAGACAAACTCAAAACAGATAAAAAGAGCTCTTGATAAGGTTAGAGTCATGGATCCGGCTGTGGGCTCAGCATCGTTTCTGGTGGGAATGATGAATGTACTTGTAGATATTCATAGGTATCTCTCTTTGAAAATTGATGGAAGAGAGGAAAATCTATTTGCTTTGAAAAACAAGGTTATCTCGGAAAATCTCTACGGTGTTGATGTAAAAGATTGGGCAGTGATGGTAGGAGAGCTTAGACTATGGCTTTCCTTAGTAATAGATACGGATGAGAAAGAACTGCTCAAAATGGGACAAAATATTTATCAGCAGCCTCTCCTTCCAAATCTTACTTTTAAGATACGCCAGGGTGATAGCCTTGTTGAAGAAATTGCTGGAATTCCTTTATCTTTACGAGGAAAATTCGAGTATATCCCAAAATCAACTAAACAAAAGTTAACCGAAATAATTGATAAGAAGACAGAATATTTCAGGAGTGCAAGGCTCGATAGAGAAAAGGAGATAGAAAACCTTGAGAATGAACTTTTCAAAGATATTATTGGAAATGAAATTAAAAGAATTGATACAGAGATTGAAAGATTAGAAGCCCAGATATACGAGGAGCCTGAGCAGTTGACATTCATTAAGCCAACTGTAGAGCAACAGAGTCTTTTTAAGGAAGAGAGACGAAGATTGAAGCGAAAAATTCAAAAGCTCTCTACAGAGAAAGAAAAATTTCAGAAAGTCCTCGAGAGTATTGACGAAAAGAGAACAAAGGACTATTTCTTCTGGGAAATTGACTTTGCCGAAATATTTAATGAAAAAGATGGTTTTGATATTGTTATCGGCAACCCGCCGTATGTAAGACAAGAGATGATCGCCTTTCCGCTTGAAAGAGAAGAGGACTATAAAGACTCGGAAGGATGGAGAACGAGAAAGAGATTATATAAGGAAAAACTTGCCAACTCAGCAAAAATGCACTGGGGTAATGCTATAAAGATAAATAAAAAGAGTGACCTGTATGTCTATTTTTATTATCATGGGTTAGCATTGCTTCGGCCAAGTGGTATTTTCTGCTTCATTAATTCAAACTCCTGGCTTGATGTAGGATATGGAGCATCTTTACAGGAATTTCTGCTGAAAAATATGGAGCCGCTTTACATCGTTGATAATCAAGCAAAGCGTTCATTTAAAGAATCGGATGTCAATACAATAATAGTTGCCATAAAGAGACCAGAAGAAATGAAAGATACTATGGTAAAATTTGTTAATTATAAAAAATCTTTTGAGGAAGTATTGAGTTCTGATAACCTTGTTGAGATAGAGAAGTCTTCTAAAGTTAAAACTACGGAGGATTTTCGTGTCTTCCCCATCACCCAAAAAGAACTTCTTAAAGATGGCGTTGAGTTACCCAAAGAGAAAATGTTGCTTAGAAGACCCGAGGATCTTCCCTATATCGGGAGCAAATGGGGTGGAAAATATTTGAGGGCACCGGATATATTTTTTAAGATATTGGAAAAGGTTGACAACAAATTGATAAACTTCAATCGTATTGTTCAATATGATTACGGCATTAAACCAGGGGTAGTGGATTTCTTCTATATCACAGAGGAGCGTGCTGATCTCAAAGACATTGAACCTGAATTTCTTCGTCCTATTATTACTTCATCGCAGTCACTTAAGAGTTTTTGGATTAGACCCAATTGCTATTTATTCTATTGTCATAAGAGAAAAGAAGAACTGCGTGGCACAAAAGCACTGGACTACATCAAGTGGGGTGAATCAAAAGGCTTTCACCTTGTATCCTCTGTAAAATCCCATCGTCCTTACTGGTATTCATTGCATGGCAAACCTATCGAGTTTCTCTTATTACAATTCTGGAACAAGCGATTCTGGACCCCTGTTGCAAAGAAAGAGCTCTTTTGCAGTAATAACTTTTTCTTCGGACGAAACAAAGGATTCAGTAGATATATCCTTGCAGCACTTTTGAATAGTATCTTTTATTTATTCCAAATCGAAATTATAGGCCGTGTCAACCAAGGTCTGGGGGTATTGAACACATATGGACCCGATTTTGCTCATCTACTCATTCCTATGCCTCACTTGTTCGACTCGTCAGAGGTCGCAGACGCTTTTTTAACATTGGCCCAACGAGATGTCTTGTCTATTTTTGATGAGATCCATCAGCCTGACCGACAGGCATTAGATCAGTTGATTTTTGACACAATGGGTTTACCTCAAAGCGATCTTGAAAAAGTATACAAAGCAATGCTTGAATTGGTGGAGTTGCGACTCAAAAAGGCGGAAAGCTTAAGCATAGAGGTAAGACGATGAAAATTCAAATACTTGGACCAGCCCCCGATCAATTAGGTTTACAAGCAATTGGTGATTATATCAGATTTGTGTTGAGGCGCGTCAAATCGGGTGGAATTGTGAAAATTGCAGTGGCCTATACCCAAGACACAGGATGGTCTTTCTTGCAACCGGTGCTAAGCAAAATTCTTAAGCAAAAGAACACAATTGTAGAATGCATTCTGGGGATAGACGATCAAGGTACATCGCAAAGAGCAGTCGAATCAGCTGTTCAGCTTTTAGGCATACCCCATGTGTTTCTATTTCACAACCCAGCAGATGCCACATTTCATTTAAAGTTCTTTCTTATTCAGCCTAATCATAATGAAGGTGTAGTAATTGTTGGCTCCAGTAATTTAACAGAGAGCGGTTTACTGAGCAACTTTGAATTAAATATAGCGTTCGAATTTGATCTCTCTGAAAAAATGGATCATCATTATTTTAACCAGTTTCAGAGTCTTTTTGAACAGGTAAAAAAAGCTCCTAGCTCTCTTTCAGCTTCCAGAGATTTAATACAACAACTTTCTCAATCTCAAGCTTTCACTGGTTCCCTCATCTCTCAATCCACACGGTCACTTGAAAATATCCGACAAGAAATCCAGCATCTTTTTCCTAAGACGTCTCAAAAGAAACGGCACAGACGGACTAAACTTATCTCACCTCCTCAGCGAGTTAAACGGGAGCGTTCATTCATTATGACCCTTGCTTATAACGACGTTTCAGGAAGACGAGGTGAACCATACGTACTTATTCCATTGGTTGCGCGCGATTATTTACCCCATTTTTGGGGATGGCCTGAGCTATTCACCCGAGGGCGTAAATATAGAGAACGGCGCATTAATATAGAGGGCTACATTTCAGGTCGCAGATATCCAGAATTCAATAGACGACTCTATTACGTGCCTGAACGGAGCGAATTTCGTTTAGTCTGTAGATCAGTTTACCAACTAGGAAGTTCCCATGCAGGCTCAATTCTCAGACTCCAGTGGAAGAAAGAGAGCCTATGTCAATTCGCAATTGTTTCTCCCGAAGATCCGAAGTATGTTAGGTTAATTAAAAAATGCCAGCCATTGTTCCAAGGGAAAAAGTGGGGTTACGGATGAATATCCGTTGACCAGTACTCAATCTGCTTTTCTTATTCTTAAGATTATGTGAGATGGAATGATCTTCAAGGTACTAGATCTTCCTGAGACAAAGCACCTTGAGATCTATCCAGTAGCAGTTGAACTTGTGAAAAATAGACTTGTTAAAGCAAGGAGTGTATGATTCATGTAAATGGCTATTTTGCCATATAAACGTCTGTAGTCTAGCGAGATGGAAGGATGGCGGACATGAGAATATATCGCGTTATTATCAATAATTTCCGTTCAATTAAATATCTTGATTTTAAACCTGAGAAAATTAACCTCCTTATAGGTGGTAATAACTCTGGTAAAACAAATATTCTCCAAGCGCTGGACTTTACACTCAATCCCTATAAAAACTGGCATGAAGGAGTTGTCACTGAATATGATTTCTACAATAGAAATACTGAAGAAAAAGGAATTCTCATTAATAAGAAAGAGTGCGTAGGAATCAATATAGAAATTTGGTTCAATGATTTTACAAATGGAGAAGAACATCAAGATGACTGGGATATCTGTTTGGAGCATATAAATGACAAGGATGAAATTATTTCATACGACGAAGAGGATAACGAAAAAGCAAAAATGGTTTTACGAGTTACTGCTGAGTGCCATACTGATTTAAAACCATCATTTTATTTTACAAAACCTGATGTAGAGAGACCTTTTAGACGAAGCGATAAAGAACTGATAGGATTTCACTTTATTCCTGCCTATCGTAATCCTTTGTACGAATTGTCTTTTTATCAGAATTCTTTTCTTTCAAAGTTACTTGAAAGAGAGGAACTCAAGGAAAAAATTGAAAAGGTCATTAAAGAAATAGGTCAATCTCAAGAAGTACTATTTGAAGACGAAAAATTTAAGAAAAACTTTGAATCTCTCCGAAAATCGATACAAGACCTTAAATTAATTTCTTCTGAAACGGATGCTATGGGGTTAGAGCCATTAGGAATTAGTGAGCGACGGACATTACAGAATTTTGGGCTTGTATTCCGTCCCCAATCTACTGAAAAACTGGTACCTCTAAAAAATCAAGGGTTAGGGGCGCAAAACGTAATGCTTATTTTGACGATACTTCAAACTATTGCAGAAGCAAAGCATGAAAATTTAATCCTCGCATTTGAAGAGCCTGAACAGAATTTGGAACCTTACTATCAACGACTTCTCGTAAAAAAGCTGCTTAAGCCAGCAACAAAAAATTTTGAAATTTTTTTGACAAGTTATTCTCCAGAAGTTATTAAAAGCTTCAACTTAGCTAATATTTTCTTAGTTCAAAATCAAGTAACTAAACACGACTTACTTAAAATTTCTCAGGAGAAAAATGCAACCCTGGAATGGCGTAAGTTTCTTAATCATCTTGAGAGAAGAAATAAAGAAGAGGTGATTGGTGGAATATTAGCCCGAACTGTTTTATTAGTCGAAGGAGAGGCAGAAAAAGGTGGGTTGCCAGTATTTTCGCAAGCGAGCAGTAAAGGATTGGATAATGGAGGGGTTGAAATTATCTGGTGCGAGGGTGTTGGGGAAATTCCCAAATATGCAGAATATTTTAAGAGGTTAAATATTCCTGTCATTGCTTTGTGTGATAAAGATGAAAACAAATGTAGTAAGAAGCAAATAAGCGAAATCGCCCAAAAAGCTGATTTAACGGTACTCTGGACTAGTTATGAAGAAGCTCTGTTAACTTCTCTCCAACTATCCTCGGCTTCAAAATTTAGTGAAATCTGTTGTAGTGAGTATAATTTCGGTGAAAATAAAAATATATTTATAGAAAATATTTTCAATGCAGAAAAAGCACCTTCTGAATTAAAAGAGTTTCATCAGAAAAACGAGGATCGCCTTAAGGGTTGCTCTGATTTAGAGAAATTTTTGACGATTCTACAAGAAAATGGTCTACTCCATTGTTATCAGAGGTTTTTCCTTCATAATAGTCTCGCAAGTGTTCGGCACGCGCGTCTTGTAGCAGAACAGATATGTCAAGAGTGCGAAGAAAACATCCCCCCTGCCATTCGCAGAACGATTACTCTAATAGTCGAATTCTGCGAAGGAAAACTTCATGGAAATACTGGAGATGTGATAAAAATGAATAGTTCCGAGATAGCCAAAGTAATTCAAAGTAGTCCTTTTATTTTGGAGATACTCGATGAGTAATTTTGATATTACAGAAGATAAGAAGCCAGTACTTGGTCTCATTGAAAGAAATTTCGACGAAAAACGTCTAATTATCGTAGAGGCTCCTCCGGGTGCAGGGAAGACTTTTTTGGGTGTGTTGTGTGCAAAAAAATAATTGAGACAGGAAGCATTAAAATCAATCAAAAAGTGCTCTTGATGACTTTTTCTCGCAATGCGCGGGCTCAACTCGATAAGGAAGCAGAGACTATATTTGCGAAAAACAGAGATAAATTAAGACAGATAGAAATTACAAACTTTCATTCTTTTTTTCAGAAATATGTCTGGGCATACCGTTCTTATCTTAATTTGCCGCTTGAATTAATTTTAATTTGGCCTGAGAAAAGACATGAGCAAATTCGTGAGATTCTTCCAAAGCAGGTACATCCCCAAGAGAAGACAATCGAAGCTCTTTCATCATGTTTAGAATTTCTACCTCGCGATTTTATTCCTCCCTCTCCTTATTGCCCTAAGAAATATTGGCGGTATATTCCAGAAATTAAAAAATCCATTCTTGAATTAAATAAAATGGGTTATATAGCTCACGAGGATTTAGCATATTATTTTTTTCTATTACTGAAAAAGTCCTCTTTTGTTCTCGATACATTGAGATCTAAATATCCCTTTCTAATCCTTGATGAATACCAAGATTCTTCCGGTTTCCAAGACTTAATCGTACGGCAACTATTAGGAGAAAGTAATAAAGCGATCGTTTTCGCAGACGATATGCAAATGATTCATGGTTGGAGAGGGGCTTCTCCAGATCGTATTAAACATCTGAAAAGAGACTTCGATTGTTTTTCAAAAGAACTGAACCAGTTACCTCGGTATCAAGACTGTCCCAGTTTAAAAAGTATCTTTGAAAAACTCCGGAAAGCAGTAAAGAATAATAATTACACAAAGAAAATTAATTGTAGTGACGATGTATTCGAATTAAGACGAGCTACTATTTCGGAGCAATTCAGGAAGAATATTTCAAAACTATCCCATGATTTTAAGAAGGAGCGAGTAATAAACAGTTATATTGCAAAGTCAGATGTCTTGGATCTTCTTAAAAATGCAAACAGGGATTCAAGTATAGCAATTCTTCTTCCCTTGAATACAGATGTAAACAACTTTAAACGCATTTTTAGGGGGCAAAACCTACCGGTAAAAGAAATAAGCAAAGGAGATAAACAACATAATTTTGTTGGATTGTTAATTGAGAATATTGAAATCTCTTCTGAGCAGGAGAAAAAAGTTTTTGTCTTGGAAGCAATGTGCTATATTGACTTTGCGAAGATTCGAGAGGGATTAAGTTGGGAAAAGCGGTTAGAAAAGATCAAGAAAAAGCCCTCCCTCCAAATTGCTGGAAACAAAGAAGACATTAGGAAAGATTTGAAACTTGATGAGATTGCAATGAACTCTCAAAGCTTCAAAGAATTATTGATCTTGCTGTATCATTCTGTAGCGAAGAACAAGTCGAGGCTAACTGTCGATTGGGATATATTTCGGATATTCAGCAAAGTAGTCAGAAAACCAGAGACAGCAGAAAATGCTGAACTTAAGAAATTGTTTTCCAATGCTCTCTTGCAAGAGCAACATATAACGGCACACAAGAAATTGAAAGGAATTTATGTGCTAAATGTCCATCAAGCCAAGGGAAAAGAATTTGATCGGGTAATATTACCGGACGTTACAGAGAGCACCTTTCCATTAGGTAACAATCACAAAAAGAAGCTTTTCTATGTGGCTGTTACTAGGGCAAGAAAGAAAGTTTTTATTTATAGCCGTGATAACCAAAGCAAAATTCTGGATATTTTTCGTTTTTCATAAGGTAGAAGGAAAAATCGGGGGTCGAACTCGGCCATTTAAGTTATGCTGGCAACTGCAAAATGAGACCCTTTAGACTGGGAGGTAAAAATTAAAAATAAAATTCCCAAGAGAATAAGAATTCCTGAAGGTCAAACTGTAGTGTGGAAAAAAGATAAACAGGGAAAATTGAAACCCACCATTGTTAAGCGTAGAGCGTATGTAAAAACTATCTGGGTTAACAAACAATAATTTTGTTTTGAAAAATTTATTCTCATCAGGTTTTACAAGGCAGAGTAGATGAGTTTTTATAGTGAGCAAGAGGGTATAAGGTTATACCTAACAAAAGGGAGCTCGGTAGAATGATCTCTGAGGCCCTAGGTCTGGTCAAAAAGGAGCGACTTGAGGTCTATCAAGCAGTTGTTGAACTTGTGAAGAATAGGCTTGGTAAGGCAAGGAGCGTATAATGGGAAATTTGGCAAAAACCAACTATGGAAGTTTTCTTGCAAGAGTTTCAGATCTGTTAGAACAGGCAAGAAGGAAAACAGTAAGACAAGTAAACACTGTCATCACGTATACCTATTGGAAAATTGGGAAATTGATTGTTGAGGAAGAACAGAGGGGTACGAATAGAGCTCAATATGGTGGATACTTGCTCCAAAGACTGGCAAGGGACCTTACTAAAAAATTTGGTAAGGGTTTTACAGAAACTAATTTAAAATATATGCGTCAGTTTTATCTTACCTATCCAATTCGTCACGCACTGCGTGACGAATTAACCTGGACACATTACAGACTACTTTTAGGAATAAGAGACGCAAAAGCGCGCTCCTTTTATGAAATCGAGGTAGTAAATAATAGCTGGTCAAGGAGAGGGAGCTTACAAAAAAAGGAGCTTGAGATAGAGGTGAAGAAAGAGACAGCTCGCCTAAAGCTCACCCTGCCAAAGAAGAAAGAAAACAATAGAGATTAAAAATATGCAGATTACTCAGTTTTTAAATCCTGAATTACAGAAGAGATTAAATAAGGACGGAATTGAGAAATTTCTGGATTCTCTAGGTGATGAAAGGTTAAAACAGAAGAAAGCCCGAATGGAGAATCTATTAAAAATTGCTAATCCTGATGAAGCACTTTACAGAGAACTTATGCTTGCTCTCGGGTATAAAAATAATAAAGTCCAGTTTCTGGAGTTGGCTATGATCCTACCTTATTCAGAAATTTGTAAGTTAAATGATCAAGGGATGATTGAAAAGGCTCTACTTTACAGGGCAGGTTTTTTAGAATCAAAGGAAGGTTTACCTGAAGATTTTGATTTTTCCCTAAAAATGGAGAAATCAGTATGGCGATATAGGGGGACAAGGCCGGCAAACTATCCAGAAATAAGAATAAAGGGCATTTCAAGATTATTGTTTTATTCTTTAGAAGATGGATTATGCAGCCTTTTTGAAAAAAAGATTATCGAAAACTATTCAGGAAAAGTAGATAAAAAAATAGCGATGAATTTCTCCCGCGATATTACTGAAGTTTTTGCAGCGACGCGGGCGGTAGGGAAAACCAGGGCTACGGAAATATGTTTTAATATAATTTTGCCATTCTTTGCTGTAATCTTTGAGGAACGAGGAGAAAGCGAATACGCGGATTATCTTTATAAAGCCTATGAGCTGCATCCTCCCCTTGTCAGCAATTCTATCACAAGAACAATGAGGGCACAAGTTTTCCGCACCAAGAAGAATGATGCAAGAAGAATTGTTAACTCAGTAAGAAGATATATGGGGCTGATAATGTTATACTACAAAAATAAGGGGATTGAAGAAGATAAAGGATGAAGAAAAACCTTTTTGAGAAAAAGAAAGAACAGACTGTTAGTAAACATAATATTCTTGAAAATTACCTTGAAAGTACCATTTCTCAAACCTTATTTAAAGCGACCGCAAAACTACCAAGAATCATACACGATGATAAGGGTTTAGTAAAACAAGTTGCTGATGGCTCTATTATCAAACGATTTGATAAAACTCCTTACCCGGTGAAGCCTACAGACGTGGTTTGTCCTCATTTTCTTGAGTTAAAATGGGCTTATGGCTGTCCCTTTGATTGTAGTTGGTGTTACCTAAAGGGAACCTTTCGTTTCAGACCTGAAGGGATAAAACCTGCTTATAAGCCTCTTGAGAAGGTAAGATTGCATGTAGAGACTTTTCTTCACGAAGTAGAAACTCCTGAAATTCTTAATACTGGAGAGATCGCTGACTCATTGATGGGTGAAAATGGAGACTATCCCTTTTCCAAGTTCATCATCTCACTTTTTGAAAAACAAGACAAGCATAAGGTTCTTTTTGTGACAAAATCAACAAATGTTAAGAATCTTCTGGAAATAGACTCATCAAGGCAGGTTATAGTGAGTTTTAGTCTTAATGCTGAGCTTGTAGCTGAAAGGTGGGAAAAGAAAGCACCTCTTGTTAAAAAAAGAATAGAGGCAGCAAAAAAGCTTTCCGATGCCGGCTATGAGGTGAGAATCAGGATAGATCCAATGGTTCCAATTGAAAAATGGCGTGAAAGCTATATTGGACTTATTGATGAGATATTCTTAAAGTTTATCCCTGAAAGAATTACCCTGGGATCTTTACGGGGACTTCAGAGCACAATCAACGGCGCAAAGGATACTAGTTGGGTCAAGTATCTAAAAGAGGGCTCAAATTGGGGAAGAAAAATTGATTTTACCACAAGACATAGAATGTACATAGCCATAATTAAGTATTTAGGTAATAAATATAACTACCATGACATTGCTCTATGCAAAGAAACAAAGGCTATGTGGGAGAAACTAGGAATGAACTGGAGCCAAATTAGGTGTAATTGTGTGTGGTAACGGAAGATAAGATAATGAAAGATAGGGGTCAGGTCTCAATATTTGACAGAGTTGTTTTTGAGCTATTAGTTTTGACTGAAGAAAGAGTCTATTGAGCAGTAGTTGAATCCGTAAATAGTAGATTTATTAGGGTAAAGAGTGTATAGGAGGGAAAATTATGCCTCGTAAAACCTTAGAAGTTACTGTAGAACCAAAAGTTCTTATTTGGGCAAGAAAAAGTATGGGTATAGATATTCAAAAAGTCGCAAAAAGACTCCGTGTGAGTGTCGACACCGTCACTAAATGGGAATTGGGCGAGAAAAAGCCAACACTAAGGATGCTTAAGGAGCTTGCTCGCTTCTACAAAAGACCCCTTGCAGTCTTTTTTCTTCCGGCTCCTCCTAAAGAACCACCTTTGCCAACCGATTTCCGAGTTTTGCCTCAGCAAAAAAGAGGCATATTATCTAAGGAAACTCACCTAGCTTTACGAAACGCCAGACGTCTTCAATCTTTAACTATGGAGTTAGCAAAAAGTATTAATCGTGAACTCACTATCGAGGTCGGCAGAGCTAATCTAAGAGATAATGCTGAAATGGTAGCAATAGAAGAAAGGGAACACTTAATCACGGGGATCCAGGAACAATTTGATTGGAGAAACTCACGACAAGCTCTTAATGAATGGAGGAAAAAAGTAGAGGGTGTGGGAATTCTTGTATTTCAATTTGCAATGCCTGTAGAAGAGGTAAGAGGATTCTCACTGATAGAAGGTAACATACTCACTGCAGGGCTTAATTCACACGATTCAATTAATGCGAGAATTTTTACTCTTTTCCATGAATACGCTCATTTTCTTCTAGGTACCAGTGGAATATGCAATTTAGAGGAAGATTCCGAACCGCACTCCAGCACAGAAAGATTTTGCAACCATTTTGCTGGAGCCATTTTGGTCCCGAAAAAAGACTTGTTGCGTCATAATTTAATAAAATCAAACGCAGCTTATCCAGAAATATCTGATGAGTACTTGGGGAAGATTGCTATGAGTTTCAAAGTTAGCCCAGAGGTGATTCTCCGACGAATGGCAATCTTTGGACTAGTTACCAAAGATTTTTATCGAAGAAGGTACGAAGAGTGGAAAGTCAAAGCTGAGAGAGAAAAAATAAAGAAGAAGGGATTTGGTATTTCTCCTGCAAAAAAATGCCTCTTAGAAAAAGGTTTTCCATTCGTCTCTCTCGTTTTAGAAACACACAAGCAAGGCATAGTCACTTACAATGATGTAGCAGACTATCTGTCAATTCGGCTGAAACATCTTAATGAAGTAGAACAACTCATTAAAGGCGAGACTTGATGTGGAATTTATTAAGATTTACTCGATAGATACAAGCGCACTAATAAACATGAAAATATTATATCCCCAAGATATTTTCCTTTCCTTATGGAGAAATCTGTAAACCTTAATAAATCAGGGACGTCTTATCTCCCCCCAAGAGGTTTTTGAAGAACTAAGGAAAAAAGATGATGAACTCCTGGAATGGGCAGAGACTTATAAAAGTATGTTTAAGAACTTAGATGCTGATCAACTGGAAAAAGTACGAGACATTTTGCGCCGTTTCCCAAGGCTCATCGATCCTCAGAAGACAACACCAGATGCTGATCCTTTTGTTATTGCACTCGCCATGTGTAAAGAACGGCAAAGGACATTTTGGGATGAACACCGTATAGTAGTCAGTGAAGAAAAACTTGCCGGCCCAGGAACTCGTCCAAAAATTCCTGACGTGTGTAAATCATACGATGTTGAATGCATCTCACTGACAGAACTTTTTAGAAAAGAAAATTGGCAATTTTAGATTGATGGTATCTTCAAAGAATGATTAACTTTAGGACAATGGAAGCAAGTTTCAAAGCATTCAAACCATATCTGTTGTATATGGGTAAACTTAGTTAAAATTATTCTTTAAAACTCTTGGCTGGGCAAAGATTATTAATGA
>Ga0307429_1000151_pt1 | contig 50849 bp, 54 predicted proteins | sample SalMarWE160230MG_FD_202151 | JGI IMG/M metagenome (GOLD analysis project Ga0307429, IMG submission 202151) | Salt marsh sediment microbial communities from the Plum Island Ecosystem LTER, Massachusetts, United States - WE1603-230 | ecosystem: Environmental > Aquatic > Marine > Intertidal zone >... | reverse complement strand
CCGTACAATGTGGTGCGCGCGACCTTCGATGCGCTCAAGTCGCAGGATTCGCCGCGCTCGGTAGCCGCGCGTCGCAACATCAAGGTCTCCACGCTGCAGGCGCGCCGCCGCGAAGGCGGCGAGGCCGAGCAGGGCGCCGATTGAACCAATCAAACGCTGGAAGAACCGACATGGCCCAGGCAGGAAAGACCATCAAGGTCGAGCAGATCGGCAGCCCGATGCGCCGCCACCACGATCAGCGCGCGACGCTGATCGGGCTCGGCCTCAACAAGATCGGCCGTACGCATGATCTGCCGGATAACTCCGCCACCCGCGGCATGATCCGCAAAGTGCAGCACCTGGTGCGCGTGGTCGGCGACGCGAAGTGACCGTTTGGTCATGGCCGGGTTTGCCGCGGCCATCGCCAAGCAAAGTTGACGAGGAATTTGTACGATGAAACTCAATCAGATCGCCGACCGGCCGGGCGCCCGCAAGAACCGCATGCGGATCGGGCGCGGCATCGGCTCCGGCGTGGGCAAGACCGGCGGCCGCGGCGGCAAGGGTCAGACCGCGCGCGCGGGCGTCGCCATCAACGGCTTCGAAGGCGGCCAGATGCCGCTACACCGGCGCCTGCCCAAACGCGGCTTCCGCAATTCGCCATTCGCGCTCAAGCTCAACGAGATCAATGTCGGCAAGGTGCAGGCCGCGATCGACGCCGGCCTCATCGATACCGGCCAGCCGGTCACCGTCGACGCCATGGTCAAGGCCGGGCTGATGCGGCGCGCCAAGGGCGGCGTCAAGCTGCTCGGTCAGGGCGAGCTCAAGAGCAAGGTCGATTTCTCGGTCTACCGCGCCTCCAAATCCGCCATCGCGGCGGTGGAGAAAGCCGGCGGCAGCGTCAAGATCCTGACCGTGCCGAAAGTCGAGCCGGCCGAGCCGAAGGGCAAAAACAAACGCAAGGCGCTGGAAGCGGCCAAAGGCGGCGACAAGGGCGGGGCGAAGGCCGAGGGCAAGCCGAAGGGCGGCAAGGGAAAGCCGGCCGAGGCCGAAGGCGAAGCGAAACCCGAGTAGGCCGGAGGCAGCGAATCGTCCATGACGGCGGACGGTCCGGCGGCGCTCGGCTTCAAGACGACGGCGGAATGCCTATCTACGGCCTTAGTGACGATTGCCCCGCGCCCCGTGGGGTAGAGCGCGGCAGCAGGAGCGAGCGATGGTTTCGGCAGCGGAACAACTGGCGGCCAATCTCAACTTCGGAGCGCTTGCCAAAGCCGAAGAGCTCAAGAAGCGCATCTGGTTTACCCTCGGCGCGCTGCTGGTCTACCGGCTCGGCACCTATATCCCGCTGCCCGGCATCGATCCCGCGGCCTGGGAGCAGATTTTCCAGACCCAGGCCGGCGGCATTCTCGGCATGTTCAACATGTTCTCCGGCGGCGGCATCCAGCGGATGGCGATCTTCGCCCTCAACATCATGCCCTACATCTCGGCCTCGATCATCATCCAGCTGATGACCACAGTCTCGCCCACGCTCGAAGCGCTCAAGAAGGAAGGCGAGGCCGGCCGCAAGATCATGAACCAGTACACGCGCTACCTGACCGTGCTGCTGGCGGCGTTCCAGGCCTACGGGATCGCGATCGGACTGGAAGGCTCGACCAGCGTGGTCAGCAATCCCGGTTGGTTTTTCCGCATCTCCACCACCATCACGCTGACCGGCGGCACCATCTTCCTGATGTGGCTGGGCGAGCAGATCACCGCGCGCGGCGTCGGCAACGGCATCTCGCTCATCATCTTGGCCGGCATCGTGGCGCGGCTGCCCTCGGCAATCGCCGGCACGCTGGAATTGGGCCGCCAGGGCGCATTGTCGACCGGCCTGATCCTTGCCGTCATCGTGATGGTCGTAGCGGTCATCGCCTTCATTGTGTTCATGGAGCGCGCCCAGCGCCGGCTGTTGATCCAGTATCCCAAACGACAAGTCGGCAATCGCATGTTCGAGGGACAATCTTCGCATCTGCCGCTCAAGCTCAACACCTCTGGCGTGATCCCGCCGATCTTCGCCTCCTCGCTGCTGCTGTTGCCGACCACGGTTGCCAATTTCAATGCTGGCGGCGGATCGGGCTGGCTCACCACCGTCACCACGCTGCTCGGCCACGGCCAGCCGTTGTTCCTGATTCTCTACATCGGTCTGATCGTGTTCTTCGCCTTCTTCTACACGGCGATCGTGTTCAACCCGACCGAAACCGCCGACAACCTGAAGAAGCACGGCGGCTTCATCCCGGGCATAAGACCGGGCGAGCGCACCGCCGAATATATCGACTACGTGCTCTCGCGCATAACCGTGGTGGGCGCGCTTTATCTCGCCATCGTCTGCCTGATCCCGGAGATCCTGATTTCCTACGCGGCGGTTCCGTTCTATTTCGGCGGCACCTCGCTGCTCATCGTGGTCAGCGTGACCATGGATACCGTGGCGCAGATTCAGGGCTATCTGCTGGCGCATCAATATGAAGGTCTGATCAAGCGATCAAAATTGCGGGGACGGAATAGATGAGGCTGATCCTGCTCGGCCCGCCGGGGGCGGGGAAGGGCACGCAAGCGCAGCGCCTGGTCGAGAAGCACGGTATCGTTCATCTCTCCACCGGCGACATGCTGCGCGCGGCGGCTGCCGCCGGTAGCCCGGTCGGCCTGCGTGCCAAGGCGATCATGGACCGCGGTGAGCTGGTGCCCGATGAGATGGTGGTGGCGATCGTTGCCGACCGCATCGACCAGCCCGACGCCCGCGCCGGTTTCGTGCTCGACGGCTTCCCGCGCACGGTGCCGCAGGCGCATGCACTTGGCCGACTGCTCGCCGAGCGCGGCTTGCAGCTCGATGCCGTCATCGCGCTGACGGTGGACGAGGCCATCCTGCTCCAGCGCATCGAGACGCGCGTCGCGGACATGACCGCCCGCGGCCAGACGCTGCGCGCCGACGATAATCCGGACGTGCTGAAAGGGCGGCTGGCCGCCTATCGGGCGCAGACTGCGCCGCTTGTCCACTACTACGCCGCCAAGGGCTTGCTCAGGAGCGTGGACGGCATGGCGCCGATCGGGGTAGTGGCCGCTGCCATTGACCGCCAGCTGGCGCCCGCAGGCGCAGCCAAGCCGGCTGCCAAGCGGAGCAAGCGGGTCAAAAAGCCGGCCAAGACCCCCAAAACCGGAAGCGGTAAGGGTCGGCGGCGCAAAAAGACCGCCAAGACCGCCAAGGCGGCCAAGGCCTCCGCCCGCCGCCACCGTAGCGCCGGTTCCAGGGCCCGCCGCTCCAGGTCCAAAGGCAGACCGGGAATGCGCAAATCGGGTAGCCGGCGGAGGTTGACGAAGGCCCGGTGAATCCCTTAATAAGCGGCACATTCAGGAGTTTGACGCGATGCCGGGCCCCAAATCATCGGGGACGGGCGTCGTGTTACGCTTTGCGCTATCCCCTTCTGGGTAAAGAATAATTCGGCGCGGACCACGCTGCCGGAGCATAACAGGAGAGACCTATCGTGGCTCGTATCGCGGGCGTCAACCTTCCCACCAACAAGCGCGTCGTCGTCGCGCTGCAATATATCCACGGCATCGGGCCCAAAATCGCCCGCGAGATCGTGGGCAAGGTCAGCCTGCCGGCGGAGCGGCGCGTGTCGCAGCTCACCGACGCCGAGGTGTTGCAGATTCGCGAAATGATCGACCGCGACTACATGGTCGAGGGCGACCTGCGCCGCGAAACGGCGATGAACATCAAGCGCCTGATGGATCTGGGCTGCTACCGCGGCCTGCGTCACCGCAAGGGTTTGCCAGTGCGCGGCCAGCGCACCCACACCAATGCGCGCACCCGCAAAGGACCGGCCAAGACCATCGCCGGCAAGAAGAAAGCTGTGTCACCGACTTGATAACGGGATTGGCCTGCGCCGTTGTCGGCTGGCGGGCCGCGAAAGGGTTTGGGAATGGGTAAGGAAGCCACCCGCGTCCGCCGGCGCGAACGCAAAAATATCGCGTCCGGCGTCGCGCATGTCGCGGCCTCGTTCAATAACACCATGATCACCATCACCGACGCGCAGGGCAATACCATTGCCTGGTCGTCGGCCGGGACCATGGGCTTCAAGGGTTCGCGCAAATCGACGCCCTATGCCGCGCAAGTGGCCGCCGAAGACGCCGCCAAGAAGGCGCAGGAGCACGGCATGCGTACCCTCGAAGTGGAAGTGTCCGGCCCCGGTTCGGGCCGCGAGTCGGCGCTGCGCTCGCTGCAGGCCGCCGGCTTCACCATTACCTCGATCCGCGACGTGACCACGATACCGCACAACGGTTGCCGGCCGCGTAAGCGTCGCCGCGTTTGATATTCGACAAGAGGCGGATGCGTGGGCAGCGCATCCGCTGCCGCCCAACTTTCCCCACATGGCGGGTGGGGCCAGCGCGAGGCGATCAAGCCTTAGCGCCGCTCGCAAAGGTGAAGATGTGATCCAAAAGAATTGGCAGGAATTGATCAGGCCGAACAAGCTTCAGGTCGCAATTGGCTCCGACGCCGCGCGAACCGCGACCGTCGTCGCCGAGCCGCTCGAGCGCGGCTTTGGCGTGACACTGGGCAATGCGCTGCGCCGCATTCTGCTCTCCTCGTTGCAGGGCTCCGCCGTGCAGTCGGTGCACATCGACGGCGTGCTGCACGAGTTCTCCTCGATCGCCGGCGTGCGCGAGGATGTCACCGACATCGTGCTCAACATCAAGGACATCGCCATCAAGATGCAGGGCGAGGGTCCCAAGCGCATGGTGGTCAAGAAGCAGGGTCCCGGCACCGTCACCGCCGGCGACATCCAGACCGTCGGCGACGTGGTGGTGCTCAATCCCGACCTTGTGCTCTGCACGCTGGACGAGGCCGCCGAGATCCGCATGGAATTTACCGTCAATACCGGCAAGGGCTACGTGCCGGCCGAGCGCAACCGTCCGGAGGATGCGCCGATCGGGCTGATCCCGGTCGACAGTCTCTACTCGCCGGTGCGCAAGGTCTCCTACAAGGTCGAGAACACCCGCGAGGGCCAGATCCTCGACTACGACAAGCTCACCATGACCATCGAAACCAATGGCGCGGTCAGCCCGGAGGATTCGCTCGCTTACGCCGCGCGCATCCTGCAGGACCAGCTCAACGTGTTCGTCAATTTCGAGGAGCCGCGCAAGGCGGAGGCCGCCGAGGCTATTCCGGATCTTGCCTTCAACCCGGCCTTCCTCAAGAAGGTGGACGAGCTCGAATTGTCGGTACGCTCGGCCAATTGTCTGAAGAACGACAACATCGTCTATATCGGCGACCTCGTGCAGAAGACCGAAGCCGAGATGCTGCGCACGCCGAACTTCGGCCGCAAGTCGCTCAACGAGATCAAGGAAGTGTTGGCGCAAATGGGCCTGCATCTCGGCATGGAAGTGCCGGGCTGGCCGCCCGAGAACATCGACGAGCTCGCCAAGCGCTTCGAGGATCACTACTGACAGGGGACAGTGATCAGAGGTCAGCAATCAGAAAATGTTCTGATCACTGATTACTGATGACTGATTACTGAAATGCGTCACGGCAAAGTTCACCGCAAGCTCGGCAAGCGCCCGCCGCATCGCCGCGCCATGTTCGGCAACATGTGCGCCGCGCTGATCAAGCACGAGCAGATCATCACCACGCTGCCGAAGGCGAAGGAATTGCGCCCGGTGGTGGAGAAGCTCATCACGCTCGCCAAGAAAGGCGGTTTGCATGCCCGCCGTCAGGCCATCGCCGAAATCCGCGACGTTGCCCAGGTCAAGAAGCTGTTCGAGGTGATCGGGCCCCGCTACAAGGAGCGCAACGGTGGCTATCTCCGCATCATGAAGGCCGGCTTCCGCTTCGGCGACAATGCCCCGCAAGCGGTGATCGAGTTCGTCGACCGCGACATCGAGGCCAAGGGCAAGGATTCCGGGCCGGTGCAGGAGAAGAAGGCCACGGAAGAAGAGACCGCGGCAGCCTGACGCGGCGCGTTCCGAGTTCCAAGTCAGGGGCGGCGGTTTCGCCGCCCTTTTTATTGTGTGGCCCTGTTTGCGGTGGCTGCGGCCCATGTATAATTGGTTGGGCGACAAATCGTTCGGGGGAAATCATGATCCGGCTTATCGTTGCTTTCATCGCGCTCGCGGCCGCGACTGGCTTGGCGCAAGCGGCCGATTCCAAGGCCGATCTCATCAAGCGCGGCGACTATCTGGTCAACGGCATTCTCACCTGCGGCAACTGCCACTCGCCCAAGGGACCGGACGGCCGCGACATCATGGCCAAGGCATTCTCCGGCGGGCTTAGCTGGGACGAGCCGCCGTTCAAGGTGACGGCGCCGAATATTACGCCGGACAAGGACACCGGCATCGGCAAATGGAGCGACGCTGATATCAAAAAGGCATTGCGCACCGGCGTGCGGCCGGATGGCGTACAACTCGCCATGATCATGCCGACCGACTTTTACGAAATCGTCACCGAGCGCGACATGGACGCCATTGTCGCCTATCTGCGCACGCTCAAGCCGATCAAGAACACGGTGCCGGCTCCGATCTACAAAATGAAGCAAGTGCACCACGCTTTTCCCGGCGCCGAAAAGCCGTATACGGAAGCGATGATGAGCGACAAGCTTAAGAAGGGCTTCTACCTCGTAACCATCGCGCACTGCATGGAATGCCATACGCCGATGGGTCCGAAAGGACGCGAATTCGCCACCAAGCTCGGCACCGGCGGCTTCGAATTCCCTGGCCCCTGGGGCGTGTCGACCTCGCGCAACATCACGTCGAGCAAGACCAAGGGCATCGGCGACTGGACCGACGCGCAGATCAAGCGCGCGATCACGCAAGGCATCGACGATGAGGGCAAGCACCTCAAGCCGCCGATGGCTTTCCACTCCTACGCCACGCTGACGCCGGGCGACCTCGACGCGGTCGTGGCCTTTCTGCGCACGGTGCCGGCCAAGGAATAGCGCTACCCGGCCTTCATTTGGGCCCGTTCGCGGCCTATATCTCGGCCATTCGCCGGGGTTCGAATCATGCGCCAAAGGCTACTTCTGATCGTCTTCGCCGCCGCATCGATCAGCCTTGCCGCTACGCCCGCATCCGCGCAGGCCGTGGACCGGCAGGTGCCGGGCCAGACCGAGCTGCGCCTGTCCTATGCTCCGCTGGTCAAGCGGGTGGCGCCGGCGGTGGTCAATGTCTACGCCGCCAAGGTGGTGCAGAACCGCAACCCGCTGTTCGAGGACCCGATTTTCCGCCGCTTCTTCGGCGTGCCGGGCGGCGGCGCCAGCCAGGTGCAGCGCTCGCTCGGCTCGGGCGTCATCGTCGATCCCTCCGGTCTTGTCGTTACCAACGTGCACGTGATCGAAGGCGCCGATGCGATAAAAGTGGCGCTTTCCGACAAGCGCGAGTTCGAGGCCAACGTCGTGCTCAAGGACAAGCGCAGCGACCTTGCCGTTCTGCGGCTGAAGGACTCGCAAGAGCGGTTCCCCCATCTCGAATTTTCCAATTCCGACGCGCTCCAGGTAGGCGATGTGGTGCTCGCCATCGGCAATCCGTTCGGCGTCGGGCAGACCGTGACCCACGGCATTGTCTCGGCGCTGGCGCGCACCAAGGTCGGCATCACCGACTACCAGTTCTTCATCCAGACCGACGCGCCGATCAATCCGGGCAATTCGGGCGGCGCGCTGGTTGATCTTGCCGGCCATCTGGTCGGCATCAACACCGCGATCTTCTCGCGCTCGGGCGGCTCGCAGGGCGTCGGCTTTGCTATTCCCTCCAACATGGTGCGCGTGGTCGTGGCCTCCGCCGAGCACGGCGGCAAGGCCGTCGAGCGGCCCTGGCTCGGCGCCAAGCTGCAGGCGGTTACCGCCGACATCGCCGAAAGTCTGGGCCTCAAGCGCCCGGCCGGCGCGCTGGTCGCCGATGTGTTGCGCGGCAGCCCGGCGGCGCAGGCGGGACTGAAGGTCGGCGACATGATCACCTCGGTCGACGGCCAGACGGTCGACGACGTCAACGCCTTTGATTATCGCTTTGCCACCAAGCCGCTTGGCGGCATGGCCGAGCTTGGCGTGTTGCGCAAGGGCCGTGCGCTCAAGGTCAAGGTCGCGCTGCGCACCGCGCCCGATATGCCGCGCGATGAGATCACCATCCGCTCGCGCTCGCCGTTCCTTGGCGCCAAGATCGCCAATTTGTCGCCGGCGCTGGCCGACGAATTGCAGCTCTCCAACGCCGACCAGGGCGTCGTCATCCTCGACGTCGATGCCGGCTCCTACGCCAGCAATGTCGGCTTCCGCCGCGGCGACATCATCGTTTCGGTGAACGACCAGCGCATCGAGAAGACCGGCGATCTCGCGCGCGCCACGCGCGAGCCGAACCGGACCTGGCGCGTCATCATCCGCCGCGGCGGCCGGCAGATATCCGCGGTATTTCGGGGATGACCCCGCGCGCCAAAGCGGCTGGGCCGACGCTGTTCGCCGCGGCTGGCCTCGACAAAGACGCGCCGCGGCCGCTTGCCGACAAGCTGCGGCCCGAGCGGCTCGACGAGGTCGTGGGACAGGACCATTTGCTGGGTGCCGACGGCGCGCTTACCCGCATGCTCGCGACCCGCTCGCTCGGCTCGCTTGTGTTTTGGGGGCCGCCCGGCACCGGCAAGACCACGGTGGCGCGCCTGCTGGCGCAGGCCACCGACCTGCATTTCGAGCAGATTTCCGCCATCTTCACCGGCGTCGCTGACCTGAAAAAAGTATTCGAGGAGGCGCGCCGCCGGCGCGAGCTGGGGCAGGGCACGCTGCTGTTCGTCGACGAGATCCACCGCTTCAACCGCGCTCAGCAGGATTCGTTCCTGCCGGTGATGGAGGACGGCACCATTATCCTGGTCGGCGCCACCACCGAGAATCCGTCGTTCGAGCTCAACGCGCCGCTGCTGTCGCGCGCGCGCGTGCTGGTATTCAAGCCGCTCGACGCCGCGGCGATCGAGAAGCTGCTGACCCGCGCCGAGCGCATCGAAGGCAGGCCGTTGCCGCTCGACGAGCAGGCGCGTGCCCAACTCATCGGCATGGCCGACGGCGACGGCCGCGCCGCGCTGACGCTGGCGGAAGAAGTCTGGCGCGCCGCCCGCAAGGACGAGCGCTTCGATGCCGCGCAATTGCAGGCCATCGTGCAGCGCCGCGCGCCGCTCTACGACAAGTCGCAGGACGGCCATTACAACCTGATCAGCGCGCTGCACAAGTCGGTGCGCGGCTCCGATCCCGACGCCGCGCTTTATTATCTTTGCCGCATGCTCGATGCCGGCGAGCCGCCGCTTTACATCGCGCGCCGCGTGGTGCGTATGGCGATCGAGGATATCGGGCTGGCCGATCCGCAGGCGCTGGTGATTGCCAATGCCGCAAAGGACGCCTACGATTTCCTGGGCTCGCCGGAAGGCGAGCTCGCCATCGCGCAAGCCGTGCTCTATTGCGCCACCGCGCCGAAATCGAATGCCGGCTACGCCGCCTTCGGTGCTGCCATGCGCACCGCCAGGGAAGCAGGTTCCCTGCTGCCGCCCAAGCACATCCTCAACGCGCCTACCCGGCTCATGGAGGAAGAGGGCTACGGCCGCGGCTATTCTTACGACCACGACGCCGAGGAAGCCTTCTCCGGCCAGAACTATTTTCCCGACCAGCTTCCGCGCCAGCGCTTCTACAATCCGCCCGAGCGCGGCTTCGAGCGCGAGATCAGGAAGCGGCTGGACTATTGGGCGAAGCTGAGGAAAGAGCGGGGCAACTTGTGACCCGCGGACACAACGGACCGCGCCAGCCCGGCGGCGGCCGGCAAATGGCCGGACCGCGGCATACGCAACGCAAGCGACGTGCGCGCTTACCCTCTCCCCCTGTGGGAGAGGGTGGCGAGCGGCCAACGAGTCCGCGCGCAGCGCGGCCCGCTGGTAAACTCCGCCGCGAGCCGGGTGAGGGGGCGGGCTTCCGTCGACAGAAGCCGAAGCGTCCCCCTCACCCGGTCGCTCCTCGCTCCGCTCGGACCGACCACCCTCTCCCACAAGAGGAGAGGGTTGCAGGGGCCGGCGTGCAGACCGTCACCGTCACGCCGGACGAAAACAACATGCGCGTCGACCGCTTTTTCGAGGCGCGCTTTCCCGGCCTGTCCTTCAGCCACATCCAGCGCATCATCCGCAAAGGCGAGGTGCGGGTGAACGGCAAGCGCACCCAGCCAAAGGCGCGGCTCGAGGCCGGGCAACGGTTGCGCATCCCGCCGCTCAAGCTGGAAGCGCCAGCGCCGCGCGACGACGCGCCCGCCGCGCAGAAGGATCCCGCCTTCCTGAAATCGATCACGCTTTACGAAGACGCCGACGTGCTGGTGCTCAACAAGCCCATGGGGCTCGCGGTGCAGGGCGGCTCCGGCACCGTGCGCCACCTCGACGGCATGCTGGGCGCGCTGCGCGGGGCCGGCCCCGACGCGCAGCGCCCGCGCCTGGTGCACCGGCTCGACAAGGACACCGCCGGCTGCCTGTTGGTGGCCAAGACGCGCTTTGCCGCCGCCGCGCTGTCCAAGACCTTCCGCACCCGCGCGGCGCGCAAGGTCTACTGGGCGCTGGCGGTGGGCGTGCCGAAGCCGAAGCAGGGCCGCGTCTCCACTTATCTCGCCAAGCAGGAGGTCGAGGAAGACAGCTTCATGCGCATCGCCAAGCACGGCGACAAGGACGCCATGCACGCCGTCACTTATTACGCGGTGGTGGAGACGGCGGCGCAGAAGCTGGCGTGGATCTCGCTCAAGCCGGTGACCGGCCGCACCCATCAGCTGCGCGCCCATATGGCCCATGTCGGCAACCCGATCGTCGGCGATCCGAAATACTTCAACATTGAGAACTGGGAGCTGCCCGGCGGCATCCAGGACAGGCTGCATCTGTTGGCGCGGCGCATCGTGGTGCCGCATCCGCGCGGCGGCGTGATCGACGTGTCGGCGCCGCTGCCGCCGCACATGCAGCAGAGCTGGAACCTGCTCGGTTTTGATGCCGCGCGCTACGATCCCATCGTCGAGGCCCCGGAGGAGTAGCGGGCAGGCGGTCGCACGCTTATGTGATAGCGATGCACAGAGCGCCCATCATTATCTTGCTCGCACTGGCGCTCGCTGCCCCGGCGCTGGCGGCCGAGCCCGCCTCGGACGGCGGCACCATCAGCATCATGAAGCCGGAGCCGGCCGCCCCGGCCAAAAAGAATTCGACCAAAACCCAGAAGGCGCGGCGCGGCTCGTCGAACCCGGTCTATCCAATCCCGTTACCCAAGCCGCAAGTCCCGCTCCCGCTGCCGCCCCATAAATCGGTCGCGCCCCATCGTCCCAAAGTCCCGCCGCCGCTTTACGTGCCGCAGACCGGCCGCCTGCTGCCGAACCTGCCGGCAACCGGCTCAGGCGCGCGCGGCGCCGAGACCTTCCAGGATCGCTCCGCCCGCTGCGTGCACCAGTCCGGCGTTTACGGGCCGAATGCGACCGGCGATCCCGGCAGCTATATCCGCAGCTGCATCAATCAGTAGCCGGCCCGTGGGCAAGGCGCACTTTTTTATGGCTTGACAGGCAACTAAAAGGTTGCATATTGTTGTCATGGATGAAGTGTTCAAGGCGTTGGCAGATAGCAGCCGCAGGGAGCTGCTCGACAGGTTGCGCGCCGACAACGGACAGACGCTGAACGAGCTCTGCGCGCGCCACGGCATGACGCGGCAGGCCGTGAGCAAGCATTTGGGAATTCTGGAGGAGGCCAATCTGGTGGCGACCGTCAAACGCGGTCGCGAGAAGCTGCACTACCTTAATCCGGTGCCGATCCATGAGATCGCCGAGCGCTGGATCGGAAAATTCGAGCGCCACCGTTTGCAGGCGCTGAGCGAACTGAAAAAAGATTTGCAGGTTGATTGATCAGCTAGGTAGCGTGCGACGGAGGAGGGCGCCTGTGTGCCGCGCAGGCGCCCTCCGCCTTATTCAGGCGCTCGCGGTATCGAGCGCCGCCATGTCCTCTTTCGAAAGTGTGAGCGCCGGCGCCCGCATGATGTCGTCGAGTTGCGCCATGCTGGTGGCACTGGCGATCGGGGCGGTGACGCCCGGCCGCGCCATCAGCCAGGCCAGCGCTATTTGCGCGGGCATCGCGCCATGGCGCGCCGCCACCTGATCGAGCGCCTTGAGGATCGCCAAGCCCCGCGCGTCGAAATAGCCCTTCACCTTGCCGCCGCGTGCCGGATTTTTCGCGGCTTGCGCGGCCGAGCGGTATTTGCCGGTGAGGAAGCCGCCGGCGAGCGAGTAATAGGTGATGACGCCGAACCCCTCGGCCTGGCAGATCGGCGCGTACTGGCTCTCGAAATCGACACGGTCGTAGAGATTGTAGTTCGGCTGCAGGCATTCATAGCGCGGGATGCCGAGCATTTTGCTGGTGGCGAGCGACGCCTTCAGTCGGTCTGGGCTTATGTTGGAGGCCCCGATGGCGCGCACCTTGCCTTGCGCGATCAGCTGCGCGTAGGCGATGAGCGTCTCCTCGACCGGAGTGACCGCGTCGTCGAAATGGGTTTGCAAAAGGTCTATGCAGTCGACTTGCAGGCGCTTCAAGCAGGCCTCGGCCGCGCGCAGTAGGTAGTCCTTCTTCAGGCTTTTGCCTTCGCCCATGTCGTTGCCGATCTTGGTGGCGATCACCACGCGCGCCCGCTTGCCGCTCTTTTTCAGCCAGTTGCCGATCACGGTCTCGGATTCGCCTCCCTTGTGGCCCGGCGCCCAGCGCGAATAGGTGTCGGCGGTGTCGATCCCGTTGAAGCCGGCGTCGATGAAGGCGTCGAGCAAAGCGAACGACGTCGGCTCGTCCACGTTCCAGCCGAACACATTGCCGCCCAGCATCAGCGGGGCGATCGCGATATCGGATTTTCCAAGCCAGCGCTTTTTCATGCTGGTCGTGCGGTCTAGCGCAAACCGGCGTTGATCTTGTCCAGCGCCGCCTGACCCGGGCACAATTCCTTTTCGGCCAGCGCGTTGAGCGGCCGCTCCACCGTGCGCAGATGCGCGTGCAGGTCGTTCGGGTCCTTCTCGACATAGAGCAGGCCGGTGACGATCTGACCCTTGGCGGCATGATGCTGGAGGAAACCGAGCGCGGCGCCGCGGTCGTGCAGGTCGTAGTCGGCGGCGATCTTGCGCAGCGCCAGCCTGGAGCCGTCGTGCTGCTCCACCACCTCGATCGTGCCGGGCTCGTATTTCACTTCGATCGGCATGCGGCTCGGCATAAAATCGAGCCGGTTCACCGCCTCGTTGTGCTCGCGCACGAAATCGAAGCTCTTGGTCGAGCCGGCGTGGTTGTTGAAGGCGACGCAAGGGCTGATCACGTCGATGAAGGCCGCGCCCTTGTGGGCGATCGCCGCGGTGATGATCGGCACCAGCTGCTGCTTGTCGCCAGAGAAGGAGCGGGCGACGAACGAGGCGCCGAGCTGCAGCGCCATGGCCACCAGATCGATCGAATTGTCGGTGTTGATGAAGCCGCGCTTGGACTTGGAGCCGCGGTCGGCGGTAGCGGAGAATTGACCCTTGGTCAGCCCGTAGACGCCGTTGTTCTCCACGATATAGACCATATTGACGCCGCGCCGCAGGCAATGGGCGAACTGGCCGAGGCCGATCGAAGCCGAATCGCCGTCGCCGGAGACGCCGAGATAGATCAGATCGCGGTTGGCGAGATTGGCGCCGGTCAGGACCGACGGCATGCGCCCGTGCACCGAGTTGAAGCCGTGCGAGTTGCCGAGCATATACGTCGGCGTCTTCGAGGAGCAGCCGATGCCGGAAATTTTTGCCACCCGGTGCGGCTCGATCGCTAATTCGAAGCAGGCCTGGATGATCGACGCCGTGATCGAGTCGTGGCCGCAGCCGGCGCACAGCGTCGAGACCGTGCCCTCGTAGTCGCGGTGGGTATAGCCGAGCGCATTCTTCGGCAGATCGGGATGGTGGAACTTGGGCTTGGCGAGATAGGTCATGACACTACCCTGAGCGGCTTGATTTTCAGCGTGTCGAGATGATCGCCGATCTGCTTGGCGATGAAGCGGGCGGTGATCGGCGTGCCGTCATAGTGGTTGATCGGCACTAGCCGCACCGGGTCGATGCCGCATTCATTGACGACCAGCGAACGCAACTGCCCGTCGCGGTTCTGTTCGACCACGAAGGTGAAGTCGTGGCCGGCGACGAAGCTGTTGACGCTGGAATGGAACGGGAAGGCGCGCACCCGCATGCGATCCACCGCGTGTCCGCGCGCCTCGATCATGGCGATCGCCTCGTCCATCGCCGGCGCGGTCGAACCGTAATAGATCACGCCGTATTTGGTCGGCTTTTCGGCATTGGCTTGCAACGGCCGCGGGATCAGGTCCTTGGCGGTTTCGAACTTGCGGATCAGCCGCTGCATATTGTCGACGTAAGGCGCGCCTTCCTCGGTGTACTTGGCGTAACGGTCGCGCGAGGTGCCGCGGGTGAAGAACGAGCCCTTGGTCGGATGCGTGCCGGGATAGGTACGGTAGGCAATGCCGTCGCCGTCGACGTCGAGATAGCGGCCGAATTCCTTGCCGGCTTCCAGCTCGTCCGCCGTCATCACCTTGCCGCGGTCGTATTGGCGCGCGTCGTCCCAGGCGAGCGGGCGCGACAGCCGGTGGTTCATGCCGATGTCGAGATCGAGCATGACGAAGATCGGCGTCTGCAACCGGTCGGCGAGATCGAAGGAGAGCGCGGAAAAGTCGAAGGCTTCCGCCGGGTCTTCCGGAAACAGCAGGACGTGCTTGGTGTCGCCGTGCGAGGCGTAGGCGCAGGAGATCACGTCGCACTGCTGGGTGCGCGTCGGCATGCCGGTGGACGGGCCGGCGCGCTGCACGTCGAAGATCACCGCGGGGATTTCGGCAAAATAAGCAAGCCCGATGAATTCCTGCATCAGCGAAATGCCCGGCCCCGAAGTGGCGGTGAAGGCGCGCGCGCCGTTCCACCCCGCCCCGATCACCATGCCGATCGAAGCCAGCTCGTCCTCGGCCTGGATGATGGCGTATTTTGCCTGCTTGGTTTCGGGATCGACCCTGAGATTGGCGCAATGGCGGGTAAATGCATCCGCCAATGACGACGACGGCGTGATCGGATACCAGGCGCAGACCGTGGCGCCGCCATAGACGGCGCCCAAGGCGGCGGCCGAATTGCCCTCGATGAAGATGCGGTTGCCGACCTTGTCGCTCTGCTTCAGCCGCAGCCCGATCGGGCAGTCGAGATTGAGCGTCGCGAAGTCGCGGCCGATATTCAGCGCCTTGACGTTGGGCTCGATCAGCTTGTCCTTGCCCTTGTACTGCTCGCCGATCAGTCCTTCGACCGTCTTCACGTCCATGTCGAGCAAAGCGGTGAGCACGCCGATATAGATGATGTTCTTGAACAGCTGGCGCTGGCGCGGGTCGGTGTATTCGCGGTTGCAGATCGCGGTCAGCGGCACGCCGATGACCGTGATGTCCTGGCGGAATTTCGATGCTGGCAGCGGCTTGGTCGAATCGTAGAGCAGGTAGCCGCCCGGCTCGATGCCGGCGATGTCCCGGTCGAAGGTCTGCGGGTTCATCGCCACCATCAGGTCGGTGCCGCCGCGAGCGCCCAGATGGCCTTGCTCCGACACACGCACCTCGTACCAGGTCGGCAGCCCCTGGATATTGGACGGGAAGATATTGCGCGGGGAGACCGGCACGCCCATGCGCAGGATCGCGCGCGCGAACAATTCGTTGGCGCTGGCGGAGCCCGAACCGTTGACGTTGGCGAAACGGACGACGAAATCGTTTACGCGGCTGATCGGCGTGGCGGTCGACATGAATTCCCTGCGTAGGTCATTTCCAGCAAGAATTTCTGCATGTCCCAGGCGCCGGTCGGGCAACGCTCGGCGCACAGGCTGCAATGCAGGCAGACGTCCTCGTCTTTTACCATGACGCGGCCGGTCTTGAGGCCGTCCTGGACGTAAAGATCCTGGGTCAGTGTGTGGGACGGCGCGGTCAACCGCTTGCGCAGGTCGGCTTCCTCGCCGTTGACGGTGAAGGTGATGCAGTCCATCGGGCAGATGTCGACGCAGGCATCGCACTCGATGCACAGCGAGGCGGTGAACACCGTCTGCACGTCGCAATTCAGGCAACGGCCGGCTTCCTTCCAAGCCAGCATCTCGTCATAGCCCAGCTCGACCTCGGCCTTGATGTCTTTCAGCGCCACCACCTTGTCGCGGTGCGGCACCTTGTAGCGCTTATCGGGCTCGATCTCGTTGTCGTAGGACCATTCGTGGATGCCCATCTTCTGGCTCATCAATTCGACCGCCGGGAGAGGGCGGTCGGCGATGTCTTCGCCGTTGAGCAGCTTGTCGATCGACACCGCGGCCTCGTGGCCGTGCGCCACCGCCCAGATGATGTTCTTCGGCCCGAAGGCGGCGTCGCCGCCGAAGAAGATCTTCGGATGGCTGGACGCCATGGTCTGTTCATCGACTTTGGGCATGCCCTTGTCGTCGAATTCGATCCCGATGTCGCGCTCGATCCACGGAAAAGCGTTTTCCTGGCCGACCGCCACCAGCACGTCGTCGCAGGGGAAATGCTGGGCCGGGTCGCCGGTCGCTACCAGCTTGCGGCGGCCCTTGGCGTCGTACTCGGCTTTTACTTTTTCAAACGTTATGCCGGTGAGCGTGCCGTTGTCGTGGGTGAATTCCTTGGGCACCAGGTAATTGTGGATCGGGATGCCCTCGTGTTGCGCGTCTTCCTTTTCCCAAGGCGACGCCTTCATCTCCTCGAAGCCCGAGCGCACCACCACGTCGACTTGCTCGCCGCCCAGTCGCCGCGCCGAGCGGCAGCAGTCCATGGCGGTATTGCCGCCGCCGAGCACGACCACGCGCTTGCCGATCTTGGATGTGTGGCCGAACGAGACCGAGTTGAGCCAGTCGATGCCGATATGGATGTTCTTGGCCGCTTCCGTCCGGCCGGGGATTTGCAGATCGCGCCCGCGCGGCGCGCCGGAGCCGACGAAGATGGCGTCCCAGCCCTCAGCCAAAAGCGCCTTCAGGCTGTCGATGCGGGTGCCGCCGCGGAACTCGACGCCGAGATCGAGGATGTAGCCGCACTCCTCGTCGATCACGCTGTCGGGCAAACGGAACTTGGGGATCTGGGTGCGGATCATGCCGCCGGCCTGCGGGTCGCCGTCGAACACCACGCAGGTGTAGCCGAGCGGGGCAAGATCGCGCGCCACCGTGAGCGAGGCTGGCCCGCCGCCGACCAGCGCGATGCGCTTGCCGTTCTTGCGCCCGGCCGGCTTGGGCAGGCGCTCCTTGATGTCGTCCTTGTAGTCGGCGGCGACGCGCTTCAAGCGGCAGATCGCCACCGGCTCATTTTCCACCCGCACCCGCCGGCAGGCCGGTTCGCAGGGCCGGTCGCAGGTGCGCCCGAGAATCCCCGGAAAAACGTTGGATTTCCAATTGAGCATATAGGCGTCGGAGTAACGCCCTTGCGCGATCATGCGGATGTATTCGGGGACGGGGGTGTGCGCCGGGCAGGCCCATTGGCAATCCACAACCTTGTGGAAGTAATCCGGCGCAGAAATGTCGGTATTCTTCATTGACTCCTCGAAACGCGCCCCGCTACGCGAACAACTCGCACGGGGTCACGTTACAGCCTGGCGGCTGCCCTATCCCCCGGTTCGGCCTTGTAATCCGGCATCGAATCCGAATTTCGATATTATTCGCTCAAGGCGGTTTCGGCTACCTATCCTTCCGTCTCGCCGGTGGCCTATCAACCATAGGTCTTCGCTTATGTTTTCGCTCCTTGAAAGGGGCGGCAGCATGGCACCGGGATGGCATTCTCTTTGCCTGGCCCGGCTGGCAGGCGGCCCGGAACCGGCTATTTTCGGCGGCTGGCGGCGCCAAAAGCCGGCCGCCGTTCGGCCCTTGTTGCGGCGCACAATCACGACATTCTGATGCGCGACATATTTACCGAAATCTTCGAAAAAGTGGCCGTAGACCCGATGGAAGCGGCCCGCCGGGGCGCGCGGCCGAAGCTGCGCAAGCGTTTCTACCAGCGAGCGCATGTGGGCGAGGCCGCAGACGGCGGCTTTGCGGTGCTGCTCGACGGCAAGCCAATTTATACCCCGGCGCGCCGCGCCCTCGCCGCACCCGCGCGCGCCTTGGCCGAGGAACTCGCGCACGAATGGGAGGCGCAAGGCGAGCTCATCGATCCGGCGCGCATGCCGCTCACCCGGCTCGCCAATGCGGTGATCGACGCGGTGGCCGACGCGCCCGAAGCGGTCGCCGCCGAGGTGGTCAAATATCTCGGCAGCGATCTCATCTGCTACCGCGCCGAAGCGCCGGAAGGCCTGGTCGCGCGCCAGGCGCAAGCCTGGGATCCGTTGCTGGCCTGGGCGCAAGACGCGCTCGGCGCGCGCTTTGTGCCGGTCGCGGGCGTGGTGTTCGCCGCGCAGCCGGCCGAGGCGCTCGCCGCCGCGCGCGCGGCCATTCCCGCCGCGAGCGGTCGCCTGAATGATATTTGGCGGCTGGGCGCGCTGGCTTCGGTCACGGCGCTGACCGGTTCGGCGCTGTTGGCGCTCGCGCTCAGCGCCGGCGCGCTTGACGTCGATGACGCCTGGGCCGCCGCCCATGTCGACGAGGACTGGCAAATGCTGCAATGGGGCCGCGACGAGATCGCGCTTGCCGCCCGCGCCTTCCGCTACGTCGACATGGCGGCGGCGGCGACGGTGCTGCGGCTGACGCGCTGACGGCCCACAGGCTTGTCCGGAACGCCACCCGTGGCGTCGCCCCGCGAAGGCGGGGACCCATAACCCCGGTTGGTCCGCATCTTGAACACTGGGGTTATGGGTCCCGGCCCTCGCTTGCGCTCGGCCGGGACGACAGTCGCGAAGCCCCCGTGCTATTCCTTCCCCGGGGCGGATTCCTTAGGCCAGGGGCTAAAGCAGCGACCATGAAGGACATGCTCGACAGGCTGGAAAAGCGGCGGCAGGAGGCGCGGGAGGGCGGCGGCAAGGCCCGCATCGAGGCCCAGCACAAGCGCGGCAAACTCACGGCCCGCGAGCGCATCGAATTGCTGCTCGACAAGGGCTCGTTCGAGGAATTCGACATGTTCGTCGAGCACCGCTCCGCCGAATTCGGCATGGAAAAGCAGAAAATCCCCGGCGACGGCGTGGTCACCGGCTGGGGCACGGTCAACGGCCGCGCGGTCTACCTGTTCTCCAAGGACTTCACCGTGTTCGGCGGTAGCTTGAGCGAGGCGCACGCGCAGAAGATCATCAAGGTGCAGGACATGGCGATGCGGGCGCGCTGCCCGATCATCGGCCTGTTCGACGCCGGCGGCGCCCGCATCCAGGAGGGCGTGGCCGCGCTCGGCGGCTATGGCGAGGTGTTCAAGCGCAACGTCATCGCCTCCGGCGTCATACCCCAAATCAGCGTCATCATGGGCCCATGTGCGGGAGGAGATGTCTATTCGCCGGCCATGACCGATTTCATCTTCATGGTGCGCGACACCAGCTACATGTTCGTCACCGGGCCCGATGTCGTAAAGACCGTCACCAACGAGGTGGTCACGGCGGAAGAATTGGGCGGCGCCAGCGTGCACACCGCCAAGTCGGGCGTGTCCGACGGCGCCTTCGAGAACGACGTGGAATGTCTGCTGCAAATGCGCCGGCTGATCGATTTCCTGCCCTCCAACAACGAGGCGGGCGTGCCGCACTGGCCGACGCAGGATGCAATCGAGCGCGCGGACAAATCGCTCGACACGCTGATCCCCGACAACCCCAACAAGCCCTACGACATCAAGGAGCTGATCCTGAAGGTGGCGGACGAGGGCGACTTCTTCGAGCTGTCGGCGGCTTACGGCAGGAACATCGTCACCGGCTTCGGCCGCATCGAAGGCCGCACCGTGGGGTTCGTTGCCAACCAGCCCATGGTGCTGGCCGGCGTGCTCGACAGCGACGCGTCAAGGAAGGCCGCGCGCTTTGTGCGTTTTTGTGATGCCTTCGGCATCCCCATCGTCACCTTCGTCGACGTGCCCGGCTTCCTGCCCGGCACCGACCAGGAATATGGCGGGCTGATCAAGCACGGCGCCAAGCTGTTGTTCGCCTATTCGCAGTGCACGGTGCCGCTGGTGACCGTGATCACGCGCAAGGCCTTCGGCGGCGCCTATGACGTGATGGCGTCGAAGCACGTGGGCGGCGACGTCAACTATGCCTGGCCGACGGCGCAGATCGCGGTGATGGGCGCCAAGGGCGCGGTCGAGATCATCTTCCGCGCCGACATCGGCGACAAGGACAAGATCGCCAAGCGCACCAAGGAATACGAGGACCGGTTTCTATCGCCGTTCGTGGCCGCCGAGCGCGGCTATATCGACGACGTGATCATGCCGCACGCGACCCGCCTGCGGCTGGCGCGGGCGCTGGCCATGCTGAGGAACAAGCACGTGGAGATGCCGGGGCGCAAGCACGACAATTTGCCGGTGTGACGGGCGCGTACAGCCCGAAATAAAGTGGGGACCGCGGCGTCGACCCTCTTGCCGGCGGTTAGCGCGCTTGATCTGATGCACGTCAGGCGTGCATTCCCGTGGGGGCGTCATGGCGTGGTCGCGGCTGGCACTGCTCATCGCAGCGGTCGTGGGATTGTCCGGTTGCGCGCGTAATCCGCAATTGGTCGCTGTCGGCATTGGCACGGCGGCTTATGCGCCCAAACCCGCCAAGCCCTACGCCGTGCTCTACAAGCCCTACGCCGAGATGGCGACGCTGGCTTATGCGAAGCCGCCTTATCTGACCGCCAACAGTTGCCCGAGCGCGGAGAAGCTGCGCGCGAACGGCACGGACGACAACCGCGCCGCCGCTGGGATGCTCGACGACCTGACGCGCGACGGCTGGTCCTGCCGCTTCGGTCATGTCGGCCCCTATGGCTGCAAGCCGGGCACGCGGCGTTGTCTCGACGGCCTTGAATATCACGTGTGGCGGCACCGCCGGTGCGACAACGCCGTGATCGCCTTCCGCGGCAGCGACGCGAACGAAATCGGCGACTGGCTAAGTAACCTCCGCTGGTTCGTCGGGCGGCACTTCTTCGACCAGTACGACCAGGTGCAGGCGGCCGTGCCCGCCATCATCCAGGCGCTCTACGACCAGGGCTGCCGCCCGCGCGTGATCATGGCCACCGGCCATTCGCTCGGCGGCGGGCTGGCGCAGCACGCGGCGTACGGCGACAAACGCATCGCCTATGTCTACGCCTTCGATCCGTCGCCGGTGACGGCGTTCTTCGGCATTCCGTTTCCGGTGCGTAGCGTGGCGACGGAAAACCTCGGCATCGACCGCGTCTACGAGTCCGGCGAGATCCTGTCGCTGCCGCGCTATCTGGCGTCCGGTCTATTCCCGTCGTCGCAATGTCGGCCGCGCGTGCGCATCGTACGCTTCTCGACAGTGACGGTGCCGAGCCTGGTCGAGCGCCATCGCATCCTCAATCTGACCGAGGGACTGACCAAATTGTCGGCGGGCGCGACAACGACGGACAAAGGGCGGCTGGGTTTCGCACACGCGCGGAACTGCGATTACGTGCAGCCGGATAAGTTTGGAGAGTAGGGGGTGGAAACGGTGATTGCCGCGCGCGGCACTATCGACGACGCGATCATGCCGCACGCCGCGCGCCTGCGCATGGCAGACAAGTTTACGCAGTCTGCGCAAAAAAATGGCCCGCGCGCTGGCCATGCTGCGCAACAAGCACGTCGAGATGCCAGGGCGGAAGCACGATAATTTGCCGGTGTGAGTGCTGACGGGTATTGTGCACGCGTTAGAACGCCGGCCAGCTCATCTTCAGTGGATTGCGGTGAAGGCCGCGGTGAATCGATGGAGAAAAGGCGGCCGGTATTGACTTGACAGGCAAACAAGAGCACCGGGGCCAAAGAGGGACGGAAAGGTGATTCGCATTACCGCTCATGTCGAAGTTCCGGCACAATCACTACGTACCTGTATGGTACCAGCGCCGCTTTATGCTGCCTGGTCAGCACAAATATTTTCGACTTGACCTCAAGCCGGAAACCATTAAGCGCAATGGCTTCAGTTATACGCGCCACGACGTGCATGCTTGGTCACCCGAGAACATCTTTGCGCAAGATGACCTTTACACGACCAAGTGGGGGAGCATCTCCAACACTGATATCGAGCAGTTCTTCTTCGGAGAGCTAGATAACAGCGCAGCGCCGGCACTCGATTTTTTCGCGTCCTACGACCACGAGCATTTCAATGAGGACGCGCTGAATACTCTCGTGCCGTACATGAGCGTGCAGAAGCTGCGCACGCCGAAAGGCTTGGCTTGGCTCTCTCTCATGCTGGGTGGTGGGCCCAATCTCACCCTTATAGCGCTACAGGAATTGCAGACCATATTCTGTGCGATATGGTCGGAGTGCATCTGGAAAATCGCTGACGCGTCGAAATCGCCGACCAAGTTCATCATCTCCGATCACCCGGTCGTGGTCTATAACCGCGCTTGTCCGCCGCTCTCGCAGTGGTGCGTGAATGACAGTGACCCCGACATCCGGTTTAATGCGTCACACACGTTTTTCCCGCTCTCGCTCGACAAGGTGCTTATTCTTACAAACCTGAGCTGGATTCGAAATCCGTATCAGAACGAGCTAAAGATGCGGCCGAACCCGAATTTTTTTCGAGGGACGATTTTCAACTTTCAGAGTATCCAGATCGGCCGCGAGCTCACCGAGGATGAGGTGCTGCAAATCAACTGGGTCACGAAAAAGCGGGCGCGGCGCTATATCGCAGCCGCCGATAAGGAGTGGCTGTATCCTGAGCGACGTATTTCGACCGATTATTGGAAAAAGCTCGGTGACGGTTATTTGTTTATGCCGGAGCCGCGGCTTGTACACATGGGCGGCGAAATCATGGTCGGCTACGACATCGGCAAGGCCGATTCCTGGAGCGAGTATGGTCATAAACCCTGGCAGAAGGGGTTCAAGGACCGGCAACGTGAGACGATTGAAAGCGAAGGGCTATATCGTTTCCAAGCTGAGTGGGCGTTGCGGCATGGGGCTAGGCACACGGCCTACAATAGCGATCTCGGACGTTTGGAGCGGCACGTAGATAGTCCGGAGAGTATGGAGCACTACAAAACGCTCGTACAGAAATACAGGCGTCGTTAATCTATACGCTGAGAGTGAACTTTGGCTTGGGTTTCAGTTTGACGGCAGGGCCGTAGACCAATGTGCGGACATCTGTCTTATCCGTGATAGCTCTCTCACTCCTCCTCTCTCTTCCCGCGCCTTCGAGAACGAAAACCTGCTGCTGGCCGTGCCGAAGGGCTACAAAGTCGGTTACAACGCCAAGAACGCGCGCGACATCATCACCGAAATGGTCCCGCAGCGCATAAGGCGGAATAGCCCCCGGGTCCGCGCTTCGTGCGGCCCGAGGGTAAACTCCGCGTAATCCGCCGGTGCCGTTTTACAACAACCGCGCCTTCACCTTCACCTTGCGCGCCACCGCGAACATGCGCTCGTCCGCGGTGACCAATTCGGCATGTTCGCGTTGGGCGAGTGCGACATAGGCGCAGTCGTAAATGGCAAGCGGATGCGACTGCGCCATGGCCGCCGCCGCGGCATAGAGATGCTCCAGGGGCGTGAGCGCCGCGAACGGCGTCGGCACGACCTCGGCCAGTTCGGGCAATCGATTCGACGGCAGCCGCCGCGTGCGGGTTGCCTCCCAGAGCGCGTGGAAAATTTCGTAAAGGATGCTGGCCGGCGCGATCAGGTCGGCGTCGGCATCGAGCATGCGCTGCGCCGCGGCCGAGCGGTCTTCCTCGATGAACCACTTGACCGCGACGGAAGCGTCAATCACCAGACCAGCCACGGTCGCGCATCCTTCGAATGACGGCGGTCGAGTCGCCGGGAACGGGGCCGATGCTTTTGCGGAGCGCATTGATCTTGGCGACCGCTTCGGTCCGCGTCGGCTTGGCGGCCTCGGCCAGGACTTCGCGCACATGCCGTTCCAGCGACATGCTCCGTTCGGCTGCGCGCCGCTTCAAACGCGCGATCACGTCCTCATCGAGATTGCGAACGATGATTTGTCCCATTACCGATTGTCCCGGTCGTTGCGGCCTTCGCCGCTAATGATATCACTTTGATATCATCCGGCGTGGAAAAGCGCAAGCGCCTCTTGACTATATTCCCAAGGTATGTTTTCCTATTGGCATCCCGCCTCGTTACCGAGGGGTGTCTGTACAGCATCTTCAGACGCGGGGCGGGGAGCGGTGGCCGGGGAATGACTTCGCGTCGGAGATGCGGCGCGCAAGTCCCGGCGGTCCAAGCCGTGATCGTCCCGGCGCGCCTGGCGCGCGCCGAGGCTCCTGACGGCCGGTACGGCCGGCGGCCCGTCAGAGGCGGCCGGCCCGAGCGCCTGGGCCTCAACGGTGGAGAGTTCACGGCCCTTAATCGGGTTCAACGTGACGAACGGTCGACCACCGGGGACAGTGCGGAGCAAGCCTATAAACACCGCGCGCGGGACGCCTTGGGTTTTGGCGGACTTGCGGCTTGTCTCGCCGTAGCCCCGAAAGGGGCGAAGGCGGACAAACGGACTTCGGCAAGGCTCGGTGTCGCTCGGCGCCGGGGCCCGCGGGTCCTCAGGACCCATCAGCGTCCCGCGCGCCCTCGGTTCTTTTTCGGGGAGCGGGCGGCGAAAGTTGGGAATGCGGCCTGGCCCGGGGCCGACCAAAGAATACGGGCGGCGGAGCGTTGGCTAAATCGGCTGTTTCAAATTCCAATCAGAGGACGTGACGTGCACGAGGCAGTCGGTCTTTCCCTCTCCCCTTGTGGGAGAGGGTGCCCGAGCGGAGGCGAAGCCGAGCGAGGGCGGGTGAGGGGGCAGAGAGGCTTATCGCGGGTCACTTCCCCCTCACCCGGCTTGCGCTTCGCTTACGCTTCAGCGCTCGCCACCCTCTCCCACAGGGGGAGAGGGTAACGGAGTTCGTGGCGGCGCTCCTCAGCATGAGGAGAAACGCTGTGGAAGCATTGGCTGTTTGACGCACAAGGAATGACCAAAAGAATTACCATCACTCCATGAAACGCCCCAAGCCTGCCCCGCCCGAACCCGCAAGCTTCGCCGACATCATGGCCGCCGAAACGCCGTTCATCGTCGGCGCCTTCACCACCGGATTCTTCTTCACCGTCGGCAAAGGCTTGACCGAGGATTTCTCCTATCCGCTGCTGACCATTGTGCTGTTCGCCTGGCTGTTCGCGGTCATGGTCTGGTGCGCCTTCGGCGTGGTGCGCCACGCCGAGGCGCTGGCCGAGCATCTGGGCGAGCCCTATGGCACGCTGATCCTCACCATCGCCGTCATCGCGATCGAGGTCGCCATCATGGCGACCGTCATGCTGCACGGCGGGCCCAACCCGACGCTGCCGCGCGATACCGTGTTCGCGGTGCTGATGATCGTGCTCAACGGCATGGTCGGCGCCTCGGTGGTGATCGGCGCCCTGCGCCACCGCCAGCAGCAATACAACCTGCAAGGCGCCGTCGCCTTCCTGGCGGTGATCTCCTGCCTCGCCGTGATCTCGCTGGTGCTGCCGACCTTCACGGTCTCGACCCCCGACCATTCGCTGACGGTGCTGCAGGCGGTGGTGTTCGGCGCGCTGACGGCGCTGCTTTATGGCGGCTTCCTGCTGATCCAGACCATGCGGCACAGCGCCTTCTTCACGGAGGCGGCGCGGGCGGCCCCCGCCCGGCGCGGCGCCGGCGCCGGCGCCAAAGCGCAGCACGCGGCAAGCCACGGGCCCACTTATTCGATTCCCGTGCACGCCGTGCTGCTGGTGCTGACGCTGCTGCCGGTGGTGCTGCTGTCGAAGCCGCTGGCCAATGTGCTCGACTACGGCATCGAAGAGCTCAAGGCGCCGACCGCGCTGGGCGGCATCCTGATCGCCATCCTGGTGCTGTCGCCGGAGGGGCTAAGCTCGTTGCAGGCCGCGCGGCGCAACCAGTTGCAGCGCTCGGTCAACCTGTCGCTGGGTTCCGCGCTCTCCACCATCGGGCTCACCATCCCCACCATGATCGTGATCAGCCTGCTGACCGGCGCCCCGCTCGAACTCGGCCTCACAGCCGTTGACACCATCCTCTTGGTGCTGACGCTGTTCATCGCGCAGATGACGTTTTCCGGCGCCCCCACCAACATCCTGCTCGGCGGCGTGCATCTGGTGCTGTTCGCCGCCTTCGTCGTGCTGATTTTCAATCCGTGAGCGGGCCCATGCCGAAAGCCTTCTTCCTGGTCCGCGCCGTTGTCGAAGCGCCGTTGCGTGACAAGTTCGAGCATTGGTACACGGCCGACCACCTGCCGCTGGCGATGACGGTGTTCCAATGCGAGAAGGCCTGGCGCTTCTGGAGCGAGGTGGAGGAGGGCGTGCATTACGCCGTCTACCGGTTCGCCGACAAGGCAACGCTCGATGCCGTGCTGGCCAGCGACGGCTTCAAGGCCATGGTCGCCGATTTCAACGCCGCCTGGCCGCAAGGCGTCACCCGCAGCCGCGATATCGTGACTCTGGTGGAGGAGCGGGACGGCTAGTGCTGCGCCGCGATCGTCTGCCCGGCGGCATAGCCGGTTGCCGTGAGCTGGTAGCGATAGCGGTTGCGCCGGTCGATGGCGATCCACTCGTTTGCCACCGCCTTGTTGAGCCCGCGCTGGAAATCGCCGTCGCGCACGGCGCAAAAATAATTGCGCGGCAGCGTGCCGCTCACCGGAATCCGGTGGCGCATGAAAACGTCGAGGATCTGGCGGCCGACGTCGTCGTCGGAGATTGCGAAGGTCATGAGGCACCGGCATTCGAGAGGCGTGTCCAGCAGCGTTATGCCGATGTTTGCCCGTTGTCGCGCCGCTCCGGCACAATCTGGAAAGTTATACCGGCTTTATTCCACCGTCAGGTGCCGGCCACCACCTGGTTGCGCAGCACCCCGATGCCGCTGATCTCGATCTCCACCGTGTCCCCCGGCTTGATGTTCTGCGGCACGCCGTCGGTGCCCATCCACATCACGTCGCCGGGCTCGATGGTGCAGTATTTCGACACTTCCGCGATATAGGTCGCCGTGTCGAAGATCATGTTGTTGGTCTTGAAGCGGTCGGTCTCCGTGCCGTTGACGCGGATCACCGTCTCCATCTTGGCCGGATCGAGCCCGGTGACGATCCACGGCCCCATCGGCTTAAACGTGTCGGCGTTCTTGGCGCGCCACAGCGTGCGGTCTTCCTTCTGCCAGGCGCGTTCGGAGACGTCGTTGCCGATGGTCCAGCCCAGCACATAGTCGAGCGCGTTCTCGCGGCTGACCTTGCGCGCGCGCTTGCCGAACACCGCCACCAGCTCGCCCTCGTATTGGAAGGCGTCGCCCGCGTCCTTGGGCTTCACGATGTCGTCTTCGTGAGCGATCAGCGCGTTGTTGGCGCGGTAGCCGATGTCCGGCTTCTTGGGGAACACCGGCTCGGTGCCGCGCTTGGCGGCCATCTTGCGGATGTGATCGGCGTAATTGATGCCGACGCAAAAGAAGGTCGACGGCAGCACAGGGATCAGCAGCTTGACGCTCTTGAGCGGGAAGGTGCGGTCGCTGCGCTTGTGTTCGCCGAACGGCGAGCCCTCGACCGCGATCACGCTGTCGCCCTCGACCACGCCATAACTTGCCTGGCCGTCCTTGCTGAACCGGCACCACGTCGTCATGGCATCACCTCCAGCCGCCGCCGCCGTTCACATAGACCGTGTCGGCGGTCATGAACTCGCAGGCGTCCGAGCACATGAACAGCACCAATTCGCCGATCTCCTCGGGCGTGCCGAGGCGGCCCATCGGCACGTCGTCGAGCATCTTCTGCTTAAGTTGCGGCGAGGTCGCCGCCGCCGCCGCGAAGGCGGTATCGATCGGGCCGGGCGAGATCGACAGCGCGCGGATGCCTTGGGTGGCGAACTCGCGCGCCACCCCCATGGTCATGGTCACCACCGCGCCCTTGGCGGCGGCGTAATGCACCGAGGACCCGGGTCCGCCGCGCCGGTGCGCCATCGAGCCGACATTGACGATGACGCCGAATTTGTTCTCCAGCATGTGCGGCAGCACCGCTTGCATGGCGTAGAACGTGCCCTTCAAATTGAGGTCGAAGGTGCGCTCGAGCAGGTCGTCGTCGATGTCGAGGAATTTCGAGCGCCGCAGCGCCGCCCCTGCCGAGTTGAACAGGAAATGAATGCGGCCGAAGTGGCCGAGCGCGAGCTCAATCATGTCTTGAACCGCCGCCCGCTTGGTCACGTCGATGGTGAGCGCCAGCCCCTGCGACCCTGCCGCGTTGACCTGCGCGATGGTTTCCTTGACGCCGTCCTCGTTGATGTCGGCGCACACCACGTTGGCGCCCTGGCGCGCAAAAATCTTGGCTGTGGCGCGGCCGATGCCGCTGGCGGCGCCGGTGATGACGATGGTCTTTCCGTGGAAATAGTCGGGGGTCTTCGGCATGGGCGCTTCCTCGTTAATAGTCCTGGTTTGAGCCTGCGGCGGTCGCGGTCGGGGTCGAAAATAGCTTATCCCCAGTCACTACGGGGCACCTATAATCGGGCGCAAGCCAAAGAACTCACTCAGGGATACGCCCAATGACCCCACCCCCGATCGAATACGCCGACGCAGCGCCCGCGGTGCGCGCCGTTTATGACGACATCAAGCACACTCGCAACGTGCCCGATGTGAATAATTTCTGGAAATATCTTGCCCGCGACCCGGCCACCCTCAAGCGCACCTGGGACAGCATCAAGGAGATCATGGCTTCCGGCGCGCTCGACCCGCTCACCAAGGAAATGATCTATCTGGCGGTCTCGGTCACCAACGGCTGCGCCTATTGCATCGCCAGCCATACTGCCGCCGCCCGCAAGGCCGGCATGACCGAGGCCATGTTCGGCGAGCTGATGCCGGTCACCGGCATGGCCAACGAGACCAACCGGCTCGCCAACGGCTACAGGGTGCCGGTCGATGACGCTTTCCAAACCTGATTGAACGCCGTCGCGCGACGGGTTATCAAGAAGCCGCAATCCGGGGGAGAACGTTCCATGATGACTGATCGGCCATTCATCGCGAAACTGCTGTGCATCGGCCTGGTGGCGGCGATCATGTTGCCGGTCGGGCGCCTGCTGTTTCCCTATGTCAGCGCCGAACTGACGCGCATGCAGTTCCAGGCCCTGGAAGCGGTGCTCGGCGCGACTATCGGTTTCGGCATATACGGAGTCTTCGGCTAACGCCGGCTCCCAGAATGGGGTTTCTCGACCGGTTTAACCGCGGCCCGCTCAGCCTTACCCGCACCGAAGCCCTCAGCGTCGCGGTGTTCGCGGCGAACACACTGCTGTTTGTGGCGCTCCACGCCAACCTCCGCGCCATCCACCCGGAACTCCCCGCAACTCGCTGACGCCCCGTGCCGAGAACTTCATGCGCCTGACCCGACTGGCGATCACGACAGCACCGATGTTGTTCGTGCTGCTGTGGAGCACCGGCTTCATCGGCGCGCGCTACGGGCTGCCCTATATCGAGCCGATGACCTTCCTGGCGGTGCGCATGGTGTTCGTGGTCGCCATCATGATCCTGATCGCCGTGAGCGCGGGCGCGCGCTGGCCGGATACGACCGAAATCGGCCACAGCCTGGTGGCGGGCTCGATGGTGCACGGGCTCTATCTCGGCGGCGTGTTCACCGCCATCAGCCAGGGCGTGCCGGCCGGCATTTCGGCGCTGATCCCGGGTCTGCAGCCGATCCTCACCTCCACGATCGCCAACCGCTTCATGGGGGAGAAGGTGAGCCCGCTGCAATGGGCAGGCCTCGCGCTCGGGCTGATCGGCGTGCTGATGGTGCTGCACGACCGCCGCATGGTGGCGGAAGGCTCGGCGCTCGGCTGGACCGCCAGCTTCGTTTCGCTGTTCGGCATCACGCTCGGCACGCTCTATCAGAAGCGTTTCTGCGGCAAGATCGATTGGCGCACCGGCAACACCGTGCAATATATCGGCGCCGATGTCCTGTTCTGGATCGGCGCCTTCGCTTTTGAGACGCGCGAGATCCAATGGAGCGGCGAGCTGATCTTCGCCATGGCCTGGCTGGTGTTAGTGCTCTCGATCGCCGCCATTGCCTTGATGTATTGGCTGATCCGCCGGACGGCGGCGACGCGCTTCGCCAGCCTGTTCTATCTGGTGCCGGCCTTCACCGCGCTGCTGGCCTATTTCCTGTTCGGCGAGAAGCTGGACGCGCTGTCGGTCGCCGGCATGGGGGTGTGCGCGGTCGGGGTGGTGCTGGCCAACCGCGGCGGCGCGAAGCCGGCTGCGGTCACCGGCGACGCCTGATCTTAATTCCTCGGGTTGAGCACCAGTTGCGTCTGCGTGACCAATGCGCACAGCCTGCCGTCGCCGCGGGTGACGCGGGTCTGCCAGACCATGGTGGTGCGGCCGCGATGCAGCGCGACGCATTCGGCATAGGCGGTATCGCCGATCGGCACGGCGGCGAAGAAATTGGTCTTGCTTTCGATGGTGGTGGTGGACTGGCCGTCTTTGAGATTGGCGATGGTGGCGGTGCCGCCGAGATTGTCGGCCAGTGCCATGAGGGCGCCGCCATGTATGATGCCGAAGCGGTTGTTGAGCTCGTCGCGCGCGACCAGTTCGGCGGTCACCCGTTCGGGCGAGATATGGGTGACCTTCATTCCGAGAAATTCGGCAAAGGGCGGCGGCTTCTTGGCCGCCGCGTTCACGTCGTTCATGGTCTGCTGCTCCAGCCTTGGCATGGCGGCCGGCACCATCGCGTCGGTCGCGCCGGAAAGCAAGACCTTCGCGGTCACTGGCCCGCGCTGGCCGCGATCCATCGCAGCGTGGTGGCAATGCCTGTCTCGTAAGTCGTCATCGCCTGCGGCTTGAGCAAGCCTTGCAGCTTACGCGCGTTGTAGCTCACAGCCTTCATATAGTTGGGTGCGACCTGCAGTAACCCGCGCAGCTCCTTGTTGAACAAGCCGACGATGCGCAACATCGTCATTCCGGCGGCGCGCAGCTTGACCGGCCGGCCCAAGTGACGGCCGCATATGTCAGCGACCTGGCGGCCGGTGAGGGGGCCGCTGCCCGGCAGGCACCAATGCGTGCCGAATGCTTCGGCGTGCGCGCCGACCTCGGAAGCGATGCGCATCGAATCCGGGACATAGACATATTCGCGCTGGATATCCGGCTTGCCAAGCCAGTTGACAGTCTTGTCCTGCGCCGCCTCCAGCAGCGCGTTTTGCAGCGTGCTGACATGCACCTGCGGTCCGTAGAAATCCGGCAGGTGCAGGATGGCGGCGCCGGCATCGCATAGAATGTCCTCGGCCTCGCGCCGCCAGCGCACCCAAGGCGGCCCGCCGCTGCGCGGATGACTTTCATCCATGGTCTCGCGCGCCTGCGGGTAATAGGCCCAATAGCTCGATACCTGCACGCAGCGCGCTTTGGTTTGCGCGAGCGCGCCGGCGATGTTGCGCGCGGTCACCGGATGCAGATGCATCTGGTCGCCGGGCAGGCCGATGCAGTCATAGACCAGGTCGCAACCCTCGACCGCGCGCAAGGTGTCGCCGGCATCGAGAATGTCGGCGGGCCGTTTTTCGATCGCCGTTTCTGAAAACAGGCGCACCAGTCTGTCCATGCCGCGCGCGACCACTCGCACGGGCGTTCCATCTTGCCGTAGCGTTGCGGCCAGATGAATGCCGGTCGGTCCGGTCGCGCCGAGGATCGCGACTTTGGTCATGACGGCGCTCCCATGCTGGGCATGGGATGTAATGGTCGCGCCGCGGCTGAAATGCAACGCGTCGGGGCTCTAAAATATGCAGGGCGCGGCATCGCGCCGCGCCCTTTAATCGTTGCCCGAACGGGCGTCAGTCGCGCGGCTGCGGCACGATGCGAATATAGGGCCGCGGCGTTTTCCAGCCTTTCGGATAGAGCTTCTTGGCTTCCTCGTCGGTGATAGCGCCGGTCATGATGACGTCATCGCCCTGTTTCCAGTTCGCGGGCGTTGCCATGCGATGCTTGACGGTGAGTTGGAGCGAGTCGAGCACGCGCAGCACCTCGTCGAAATTGCGGCCCGTGGTCATTGGGTAGACCAGGATCAGCTTGATCTTTTTGTCCGGTCCGATGATGAAGACGTTGCGTACCGTTTGATTGTCGGCCGGCGTGCGGCCTTGCGATGTGCCGCCGGTCGCCGCCGGCAGCATGCCATAGGTCTTTGATACCTTAAGGTCGGTGTCGCCGATCATCGGGTAATTGGGCGCAAAGCCGACCACATCCTTGATATCCTGCGACCACTTCTTGTGGTCGTCGACCGGATCGACCGACAGCCCGATAATCTTGGTATTGCGCTTGTCGAATTCCGGCTTGAGCCGGGCCATGGTGCCGAGCTCGGTGGTGCAGACCGGGGTGAAATCTTTGGGATGCGAAAACAGCACGGCCCAGGAATTGCCCAGCCAGTCGTGAAAGCGGATCTTGCCTTCGGTGGTATCCGCCTCGAAATCCGGGGCGGTGTCGCCAATTGCGAGAGCCATGACAAACCTCCAAACGCTCACGTGAAATTGCGTCTCGCGGGCTAATATAGTCGTCTGCGCCGGGGTGGAATAGGCCCGCGTCGAAAGAGTATCAATCCACCATGGTCCGCCGGTTCGGGAGGACAAAGCTTTCGGTGCGGAAGCGCCGAGTGGAACGGCTTTTCCACCCGGCGAGGCCCGTCGCGTGGCTGGTCCCGGCTCAGTCCGGCTGCGCCACCGTTACCGCGTCATCGCCGGCAGACCGCCGAAATAGCCGACAATACCCCGCTCATCGACCAGTCTGCGCAGCTCGCCTTTGATCTCCAGCGGATATTTGTGAAGATCTTCCGCGGCGCCCGGATGCTGGACGTTGCCGGTCAGGTAGGCATGGCCGTTGATATTGTCGTAGACCTTCAGCCCGGTGTTCTCGCCGCCGGCGGGCGCGCTGAAAATCCCTCACGGCTTGCTTGCTGTCGACGTTGAAGGCCCAGGTGAAATTGTTGAGGTGGTTGCCTGAGTCCTCGCCGATGAACAGCGTGCGCATGGCTTCCGAATAATTGGCGTTGTCGGGATTGGCGACCATGTCGGTGTTGCACTTGTCATATTTGCCGGCAGCGGATTCGACCGGCTGCTGCTTGGCGCCATGCACGAGTGCCGTCATGTCAACCGCCACCCAGTCGCTGGCGATCGCGGCGCCGCTCATGTCCTTCTGGCCGCCGCTCATGCGGCTCTCGTAGACCACGCCACAGATGAGGTCTTTCGGGTCACCGGTAAGCTTGATGTCGTCCTGCGGCCTGTTCTTGTTCTGACCGTCGAGCATGCCCTTCCGCGCATAGCTGATCACCGTATAGAGCTTCTTGTCGGCGGCGTTGTGGGCCTGGCCCTCCATCTTGGTGAACTCGGTGGTGGCGCCGAGAAAAGCCGCGTCTCCAGGAAGGCGGCCGCCTTCTCCATGCCGGGCTTCAGCTTATAATAGGCAAGGCCGCTCTTGCCGCCGGTGCCGGCATAGACGTAGAGCGGCTTGAAGCCGGGCGCGGCAGCGCTCGCCACTTCTCAGATGTCGCTGAACTTGATGCCCTTATAGACCAGTGCCTTGATCTCGGCGTTGGTCGCGTGACCGAGCTTGATCCAGCTGAGCTTGGCGGCACCGAAATTGTTGCCGTCGGTCTGGATCCATTTTGCCGCGTAGAGCGTACCGGCCGACAGATCTTCCGGCTTGTCGGCGACGAACATGGCACGGATCACGTCGTCACCATCGTCGCCCAGATAGACGGTCTTGCGATCGGGCATGACCTCGCCCAGTTCAAACGCAAGGCGTCCCATGGCGTAGTGCTTGGTCACATTCGTGGCGCCGTCAGCGCCCACCTTCACCTCGACCAGATGGCCGTAGTGGTAGGGATTGGCACCGCCTTGCGCCGCGGTCTTGCCGAACGTGCCGAAATACAGATTCATCGGCTCGAGCGGCCGCGTCTCGGAGTACTGTGCGTGGGGCTCGTATTCCTCGCTGCCAAGATGCGTCATCCACGGCGTGGTCGAGGCGTTGCACGGGATCCACAAGCCATCGACGCCGGAGAAATCAACATTCCACATCTTCACCTGCGTGAGCGCGCAGGTCACCGGATCCTGGTCGAACACGGTCAGGTTCATCGCCATTGGCAGCGCGGCGTAAAGCATGACCGACGGCTTGCTAGGATCAATATTGTCGGCCGCGGTCTCGTATTCCAGGTGGTTGAGCAGAAACACGGTGTGGCCTTTGACGCCGTCCACCTTGGCATTGGGCACCACCTGCATCGAGCTGCCATCGGCGCCCGCGGAGAAGAAGGGTCCGCGCGCGACATTGCCTTTCACGGCGGCTGATTGGGTGATTGGCTTGCCGCTCTTGTCAACCACGAGGCCGGCATACCAGCCGCCGACATAGTCGCCCGAACGGTGCAGCACGTGATAGGTCAGCGGGAAGGTCTTCTTGCTGCCGTCGGCTAGCGTCACCACCGCCTGCGAGCGCGTATAGGGCTGCGTCATTTCCATGACATTGGACGGCGCCGGCGTCGCGGTGAATTGTACCGATTTCACCTTGAGCGGCGTGGGCGCCGAGTCCCCGGCATTGGCCGAAGTGACCAGGGCGCAGCCTATCATCGCCACGCTGCCGAACAAAAATGCACGCATCTTCTTCATGACGTCATCCCCCATATTATGCGGATTTCGTTGAATACGCGCGCATTGCGACGTTGATGTAACAGATTGTCGACAACCGCATCTCGGCGCCGCTGCACAAACCGGTGGCGAAGCGCCGTTTGCCGCTGGCCAAGTCCTGGCCTAGATTGCCGGAAAGCATCGGGGCCTGCGCCGGCCATGGACATCGATCATCTGCTTTCCCGCCTTGCGGTCGCGCTCGGCATCGGCCTCCTGGTCGGCCTCGAGCGCGGCTGGAAGACACGCGGCGTGCAGGGCGGGCGGCGCGCCGCCGGCATCCGCACTTTTGCGTTGATCGGCCTGCTTGGCGGCGTGGTCGCCGCACTGGCGCAGGCGACCGGCACCGCCGAAGGCGCCGGCCTGGTGCTCGGATTCGGCTTTGCCGTCTTCGCGACCGTGTTTGCCGTGCTCGAGCGCGACGCTGACCGCGCCGCCGGCAGCTTTTCCGCCACCACCACCATTGCCGCTTTGCTCACCTTTGTGCTCGGCGCCTACGCGCTCATCGGCGATCTGCGGGTGGCGGCGGCGGTGGCGGTCGCCGCCACCGGCATTCTCGCCGCCCGACAGGACATCCACGCCTCGGTGGCGCGCATCACCTGGCCGGAGCTGCGCTCAGCGCTTGTGCTGCTGGCGATGACCTTCATCGTGCTGCCGGTGCTGCCCGACGTGCAGGTGGGCCCAAGCGGCGGTGTCAACCCGCGCGAGGTCTGGCTCATTGCCATCGTGCTGGCGGCGGTTTCGTTCCTCGGCTACGGGGCCGTCAAGCTGCTTGGCGCCGAGCGCGGCGTGCTGCTGGCGGCTTTGGCCGGCGGATTGGTGTCGTCGACTGCGGTGGCGCTGAGCAATGCGCGGCGCGCGGCTTCAGGCGAGGGCGCCCCGCGCCTGCTGGCGGCCGGGGTGTCGATAGCCACCGCGGTCTCTTTCCTGCGCGTCATCGCCATCGTCGCGGTCATGCAGTCGGCGCTGCTCACGCTAATCGCGCCGGCGCTGGCGGCAGCGATGCTGGTGGCGATCCTGCATGGACTCGTCTCGGTCTATTGGCACGATGGCGCCAAGCGCGGCGGCAAACGACGCGACGCGACGCCGCCAATCGAGTTCCGCAATCCCTTCAGCTTCTGGCCGGTGGTGGGCTTCGCGGTCTTTCTCGGCATTGTGATTTTGCTGGGGCACGCAATCGGGGAAACCTTCGGCGCCGGTGGCGCGCTGTTGGGCGCGGCCGCGCTCGGGCTGGCCGACGTCGACGCCATTACGATTTCCATGGCGCGGCTGGTGCCGGAACCGCTGGGCGAACTTGCCGCCGCCGAGGCCATCCTCGCGGCGGTGGCGGCCAATATGTTCAGCAAGCTGGTGATAGCCGCCAGCATAGGCCGCGGGCGTTTTGCCGGCGAAGTGGCGACGATGACGGTCGGCTGCTGGCTCGCCGCCTTGGCAACGCTGTGGGCAGCGCTCGCCTTCGCAGGGTCCTGAACCGCCGTTGACATTTTCATGACAACCCCGCAAAGCCAAAGGGCCGACAGCAAGGGTCCTCAACGCGGCATGTTCAAGCGTATCCTCATCGCTAACCGCGGCGAGATCGCCTGCCGGATCATCAAAACGGCGCACCGGATGGGCATCGAGACGGTCGCCGTTTATTCGGACGCCGACAAAGACGCCTTGCACGTGGAGATGGCCGACTTAGCCGTCGCCATCGGGCCGCCGCCGGCCGCCGAAAGCTATCTGGTGATCGACAAGATCGTGGCCGCTTGCGAGCAAACGGGCGCCGAGGCGGTGCATCCCGGCTACGGCTTCCTGTCCGAGCGCGAGGCCTTTTCGAAGGCCTTGCAAAAGGCCGGCATCGTCTTCATCGGGCCGAACCCGAAGGCCATCGCCGCCATGGGCGACAAGATCGAGTCTAAAAAAGTTGCCGCCGCGGCGCGCGTCTCGACCGTGCCCGGCCATCTCGGCGTGATCGAGAACGAGGTGGAAGCGATCAGTATCGCCGAGCAGATCGGCTATCCGGTGATGATCAAGGCGAGCGCCGGCGGCGGCGGCAAGGGCATGCGCATTGCCTATAGCAACGGCGAAGTGGCGGAAGGCTTCGCGCGCGCCCGATCGGAGGCGAGTTCCTCGTTCGGCGACGAACGCGTCTTCATCGAGAAATTCATCACCGATCCGCGCCATGTCGAAATCCAGGTGCTGGGCGACAAGCACGGCAACGTCATCCATCTCGGCGAGCGCGAATGCTCGATCCAGCGCCGCAATCAGAAAGTAATCGAGGAAGCGCCGAGCCCGCTGCTCGATGAGGAGACGCGCGCACAGATGGGCGCGCAGGCGGTCGCACTGGCTAAAGCGGTGGGATATGACAGCGCCGGCACCGTGGAATTCGTCGCCGGCCAGGACAAAAGCTTTTATTTCCTGGAGATGAACACGCGATTGCAGGTCGAGCACCCTGTGACCGAGCTTGTCACCGGCATCGATCTGGTCGAGCAGATGATCCGCAGCGCTGCCGGCGAAAAACTCGCCATCAAGCAGAGTGACGTGAAACTCAACGGCTGGGCGGTCGAGACCCGCATCTATGCCGAAGACCCGTACCGCAATTTCCTGCCCTCGACCGGGAGGCTCACCCGCTATCGCCCGCCGGCCGAGCGCAGCGCTTCCGGCGTCACGCTGCGCAACGATACCGGCGTCTATGAAGGAGCTGAGATTTCTCTGTTCTACGATCCGATGGTCGCCAAGCTGGTCACCCACGCCTGGAGCCGTAGCGAGGCGATTGACGCGCAGGCCGACGCGCTCGATGCCTTCGTCATCGACGGCATCCGCCACAACATCCCGTTCCTGGCCGCCCTGATTGCGCACCCGCGCTGGCGCGCCGGCAAGCTTTCCACCGCCTTCATTGCCGAGGAATTCCCCAACGGCTTTCATCCCCACGCGCCCGAGGGCGAACCGGCGCAAGTTCTTGCCGCCGTCGCCGCGGCAATCGATCACGTGCTGGGCGAGCGCAAGCGGCGCATTTCCGGCCAGCTCGAAGGCCCGCTGGTGACGCGCGAGCGCCAGCGCGCGGTCTGGCTCGGCGAGCGTGAAGTTGCGCTCGAGGTCAAACGCGAAAACGGCACCATCGAGGTACGCTTTCCCGAGCAGGCCAAATCCGGCATTCGCCATTTGTCCTCGGACTGGCAGCTGGGCGATCCCTTATGGACTGGCACCATCGACAGCCACCCGGTGGCCGTGCAGGTGCGCAGCATTCCCAACGGCTTCGCGCTCGCCTACCGCGGCGTCGAGACCAGGGCCTATGTCTATACCGCGCGCGAGGCCGGCTATGCGCGGCTGATGCCGCCGCCGAAAGTCGCTGACACCGGCAAGCAGGTGATGTGTCCGATGCCGGGGCTGGTGATGTCGATCGCCGTGAAGGAGGGCCAGGAAGTCAAGGCCGGCGAGACCGTGGCGGTGGTGGAAGCTATGAAGATGGAAAACGTATTGCGCGCCGAGATCGACGGCACGGTCAAAAAAATTCATGCCAAGCCGGGAGACAGCCTGGCGGTGGATGCGGTGATTTTGGAATTCGCCTGACAACGGCTACAAACGCGAGATCGCCAGCCGACGCTGCGAACGCCAACGCGATCGCTGACGGGGCCGCAAAGTCATTCATCCAGCCACGCCACGGCGCGGATCGGCGCGCCGGTGCCGCCCTTGATCTTGATCGGAAAGCCGATGAAGCGGAAGCGGCCCTTGCCGACGAGCTTGTCGAGATTGACAAGCCCCTCCATGTGGGTGAAGCCGAGATCGCGGCATACGTGGTGGACCTCGAAATTGTTGCGGCCAGGCCGTCCGGGGCTCACCGCCTCGACGCCGAACATGCCGATGCCCTTCTGGCCGAGCCAAGTGGCGGACTCCTTGGTCAGGCCGGGGAAGTCGGTGAGAAAGCCGGGCGTGCCGTGGGTGCGGCGGAAGAAATCCATGTGCAGCAGCACGGTGTCCTTTGGCGTGATGGCGACGCCGGCGGCCTTCTCGGCTTGCTCCAAGTCCGCGATCGAGATGTCGGATTTCAACGGCTTGTGCGACAGGTCGAGACACACCGCCTCGGTGAAGAAATTCTCCAGGGGCACTTGGTCGATCGGCAGCGCCTTGGGATCGGCATTGAAATGGCACGGCGCGTCGACGTGGGTGCCGGCGTGATCGCCCATCACGATCGCCATCGTGGCCGAGGAGAACTTGTAGCCATCGGCGCTACGCACCTCGTCGTGTGTGCTGAATTTCGTGACGATAACCTGCGGGTGAGTCGGGAATCCGGCCATCCTATGTTCGATGTCGCGGCTGAGGTCGATGAGGATCATGGGCTGCCCACAAGCTGCCAAGCGTGAAACGCGAACTTTACGATAACCGATGGCGGGCGTGTCCGCATCGCAAAATACCACGCTGACAAGACCCGCCCCGCGCTGCTATGCCGCATGCATGACGCTCTATTTCGCCTACGGCTCTAACATGCAACGCGGCGCCATGCGCCGCCGCTGCCCGAGCGCGCGTGCGCTCGGGCCAGCCGCGCTCGAAGGTTATCGTTTCTTCGTCGGGATCGACGGCTGGGGCTCGGTTGCGCCGAATGCCGGCGACACCGTGCACGGTGTGCTGTGGCGGCTCACGCCGCGCGATGTGGCGGTGCTGCATGCCTATGAGCATCTGCACAGAGGACTCTACGACGTGCGGTATCTGCCGGTGCGCGTTGGCGCGCGCCGCCTTACGGCCATGGTCTATCTGTTGCGCCGGCGCAGCCCCGGCCAGCCGCGGCCGGGCTATGCGGAGATGATCGCCGCCGCGGCGCGCGACTGGCAGCTGCCGGAAGCTTACGTACGATCGGTCAAGCGCTGGTCGACCTCGCGCTGGACCGGCGCGCGGGTCATCGACGTGGGGGAGATCGCATGAGCGCCATTCGCCACATTATCGTGCATGGCCGCGTGCAAGGCGTCGGCTTTCGCGCCTTCGTCGAGGTCGAAGCGCTCCGGCGTGGGCTGGAAGGCTGGGTGCGAAACCGGCGCGACGGATCGGTGGAGGCGGTGTTTGCCGGCGAGGAGGCTGTTGTCGCCGAAATGATAGAAACCTGTCGGCGCGGGCCGTCGTTCGGCGCGCGCGTCGACGTGCTGCATCAGCGCGACAGCGACGGCGACGATCTCCGGCTCAGGCGTCCGGGCGAATTGTTCTCCGTGTTACCGACGGCCTGATCCGTGGCGGCGCCGAACAGCGCCTCGAATTCCCGCCGTAGCACCATGTCCACCTCCGGCATCGACACCGGGATGCCGAGATCGGCCAGGCTGGTGACGCCGTAGCATTGTTCGTTTACGCCGCACGGCACGATACCTGTAAAGTGGCTGAGGTCCGGCGCCACGTTGAGCGCCATGCCGTGCAGCGTCACCCATTGCTTCACCCGGATGCCGATGGCCGCGATCTTGTCTTCGTAGCCATCGCCCTTGTCGGGCCGGCGCACCCAGACGCCGATGCGGTCTTCGCGCCGCTCGCCGCGCACGTTGAAACGGCTAAGCGTGCGGATGATCCATTCCTCCAGCGTGGCGACGAAGCGGCGCACGTCGGGACCGCGCCGCTTCAGGTCGAGCATGACATAGGCCACGCGCTGGCCCGGCCCATGATAGGTCATCTGCCCGCCGCGCCCGCTCTCGAACACCGGAAATCGCGCCTCGATCAGCTCCTCGGGCTTGGCGCTGGTGCCGGCGGTGTAGAGGGCAGGGTGCTCGACCAGCCAGGCGAGCTCGCCCGCCCGGCCGGCGGCGATGGCGGCGGCGCGCGTGCCCATAAAAGCCACGGCGTCCTCGTAAGATATCGGCCGGTCGCCCACGCGCCACTCGACCGGCGCCGATCCGGGGGGCGCGGCCAATCCTGTTGCCAACTCGTCGCGCACGTTAACCATCCGTTCACCATACCATGGTCACCTGAAACCAGCCCGCCTGACGCGCGGCGCGCAATGGGAAGCAAACGTGACCACATTCGACAAAGTTGCCGTCGACATCGCCGTGGTGCTGGGCACCACCACCATGCCGATCCATCAGGTGCTGCGGCTCGGCCGCGGCGCCATCATCGAACTGGACGCCTCGGAGGACGACGCCGTCAACGTCCTCGCCAACAACCTTCCGGTCGCCAAAGGCACGGTGGTGGTCAACGGCAACCGCATCGCGGTCGAGGTCTGCGAGCTGTTGCCGCGGCCGCCCGATATGCGCTGAACTAGCGCCGCACGGCGGCCGCAAGGGCTTGATTGCTTGAGAAAAATCGCCGGCCTGCGACGCCCGAGCCGCCCTTGTACCCCGACATCCTATTTGTTACATGCTCCGCCGTCCTGGGACGCGGGGCTTTTGGGGCCTTTTCGTCCCGCTCCCCATGAGCATGATCCCGAAAAGTGGGAACCGGTATTCGGGTAAGATTATGCTCGGACAAATGCGGTCGTGGCGGAATTGGTAGACGCACTAGCTTGAGGTGCTAGCGGGGCAACCCGTGGAGGTTCGAGTCCTCTCGACCGCACCAGCCTTAGGAAATCTGCCGGGCGACACCGAACTAGTAGTACGGCTTATTCCGGTCGAACATGGCGTTGGCCGTGTAATTGATCTTTGCCGCGGTGTGTCTCGCCGCGCGATGACGATGCCGGCTGGCGATCGCTGTCTTGACGCGGTGGCGCAGCGCCGACGTGGCCGCGTCGTTCTTCTCCGACTTGGCGTGCAGTACCCGCGGCCAATTCTCTTTTTCCGCGGGCGTGGCCGCCACTTCCGGCAGCGTCTTTGGCCGCTCGCCGGCGGCGACCACCTGTACCACGTGGTAGCCGCTCTCTTTGAGCCTCTTGAGCAGCGCCGGCAGCGCCAGTGCCGTGGCGGGATGGATATCGTGCATCAACAAGATGCCGCGGCCTTTGGCATTCAGCCGGCGCATGGCGCGCTGGATGAGCGCGCTGGGGGTCGTGCCGCGCCACCAGTCGTTGGTGTCGACGTCGGCGCTCCAGGTCACCAGCCCTCTGTGCTCAAGGAAGTGCTCGATCGCATTGGTGCGGCCGAGCCCGGGGATACGGAAGAACGGCGAGATCGCCTTGGAATCGCCGAGGGCGGATTCCACCGACCCGATGCCGCCGTTCACCTCGCGCTCGACCCGTTGCATGGACAGGTGTTGCATCGCGAACGGATGGTGCTGGGTGTGGGTGCCGATGGTATGGCCCTCATTGTAGGTGCGCCGCACCAGATAGGGACGGGCATGCGCCATCTCGCCGACCAGGAAATAGGTGGCCTTCACGCAATTCGCAGCCAGCGTGTCGAGAATGGAGTTGGTATAGGGCGGGATCGGGCCGTCATCGAAGGTAAGCACCACCTCATGATCTTTGAGCGGCAGCGTCTTCTTATATTGCATGGTGCCGAGCAGGCTGACGTCGCCCGCGGGGATGGTGATTACGCGGCTGGTGCCGATCGCGTCCGGATGGCCGGGGCAGGCCGGTTCAGTCGCCGTTGCGACTTTCTTGGCGCCTGGTTGCGCATTGGGCTGTTCAGCCGGTTTTGCAGCCGGCTGTTCGGCGGCTGGTTCGGCTGGCTTTGCAACCGGTTGTTCGTCCGGTATTGCGGCTTGCTCGACCGGCTGCGCCGCAGGTTGTTCGGTTGGTTTCGCCGCTTGCTCGACCGGCTGCGCCGCAGGTTGTTCGGCTGGCTTTGCCGCTTGCTCGATGGGCGGTGCAGCGGATTGTTCGGTCGGCTTTGCGGCTTGGTCGGCGGGCTGCGCGACCGGTTGCTCGCCTTGCTTTTCAGCTTGCTCAACCGGCGGCGTGGTCGATTGTTCGACAGGCTTAGCGGCTTGTTCGACCGGCTGCGCCGCAGGTTGTTGGGCTGGTTTCGCCGCTTGCTCGATGGGCGGTTCAGCGGATTGTTCGGTCGGCTTTGCGGCTTGGTCGGCGGGCTGCGCGACCGGCTGCTCGCCTTGCATTTCGGCTTGCTCAACCGGCGGCGTGGTCGATTGTTCGACAGGTTTAGCGGCTCGTTCGACCGGCGGCGTAGCCGATTGTTCGACAGGCTTCGTGGCTTGTTCGGCCGGCGGCGCAACCGGCTGTGCGGACAGCGGTGTGGCGGACGCTTCGTGCTGCGTTGAAACTGATTGAGCAAAACCCGATGCAATACCGGCAACAAGGCAGCAAGCTACAAACAAAACAAAACGCATTTTCTCCCCCGTTCCGCCCATTCGCGCCCAATGGCGTTTTCCCGAATGGCGGGTTTGTTGAGTCTAACGAACCCAACGTTACCCGAAGATTAGCTGAGGTAAAATGGCCTAGGGCTCTGCTTTTTGTGACGTTTTCGGCTCGGGGGCGAAAAAACGGGGACAACTTCAGTTTACGATGCGCCGGCTCGGGGATGGCACGACGTGGACGATGCGATAGCCGCGCTGTTTCAGCGCGCGCAGGAACGCGGGCAGCATATGAGCGGTCTGCGCCTTGGTGTCGTGCAGCAGCACGATGCCGCGGCCGACTGTCTCGATTCGGGACAGCAGCAGATGCAATTCCTGGTCGGGGGTCATCGGCAGCCAGTCGCTCGCCCAGACGTCGGCGCCGAACACCACGATCCCGCGGTCTTGCAGGTAGCCGAGCAAAGCGGGGCTGGGGACGAAACCCGGAAAGCGGAAGAATGGCGCCGCCGGATCGCTGCGGCGCTCGCCATAAAGGGCGAATTCGTCGGCCGCGATGCCGCGGTAAATCTCGGCTCGCGCTTTGGCGAGCGGCATGTACCTGAGCAGCGGGTGCGAGAATGTGTGATGGCCGAGGCTATGACCCTCAGCCAGTTCACGCCGGACGATCTGGGGATGCGCCTCGACGTTGCGGCCGAGCAGGAAGAACGTGGCCTTAACGCATTCGCGCTTGAGCGAGTCGAGCACTTTCGGCGTGGTGGTCGGCCACGGTCCGTCGTCGAAGGTGAGCACGAGTTCCTTGGGGCTCAGCGGCAGCGTGCCGGGGAATTGCTTGCGGCCGACCCGCCGCGTGCTGTTGGCATCGACCTCGAGCACCCGCTCGGTTCCGAGCGCTTGGCGGTTGCCCGGGCACGGCTGTGCCGCGGCGGCCCAAGGCAAGAGGACCGCAGCAACGAGGATGGCGATAAAGCGAATCATGGGTGCACCTCGAGCATCGGACAATTGACCGCGAGTGCCGGTAGGCGGCAAGGGCATCCTGATCGGGTCCGTCATGCGCTAATCATTTGCCCGCCCCGAAGGCCGGGCGTACAAGCGGCACGATCATTTTCCACGCCGAGGCCCGGCATGCTCGATCAAAAAACCAACGTGCCACTTCGCACGAAGGACGGCTCGATCCGCGTTGCGTTCGTCAGACAGGTCGCGCGCGCGATCGGTGCCGGCGAGGTGGAAGCCCTGCGCGGCCTGGTCGGTGACCTGCACGAGGCCGATCTCGGCGCCGTGCTGGAGGCGTTGGAACCGGAACAGCGCCCGCGGCTGATCGAACTGCTCGGGATCGACTTCGACTACACCGCGCTCACCGAGGTGGACGACGCGGTGCGCGAGGACATCCTCGAAGAGCTGCCGCCGCAAGCGGTCGCCGAAGGCGTGCGCGATCTCGATTCCGACGATGCGGTGGCGATCCTCGGCGATCTTACGAAAGAAGAGCAGGCGGAGATCCTCGAGCAGCTGCCGCCGCCCGAGCGCGTCGCGCTGGCACGCAGCCTGGAATACCCGGAAGACGCCGCCGGCCGGCGCATGCAGAGCGAATATATCGCGGTGCCGCCGGCGTGGACTGTCGGCCAGGCGATCGACTACATGCGCGAGACCATCGAACTGCCAGAACGCTTTTACGAGCTCTATGTGGTGGACGAAAGCGCGCGTTTTCTCGGCGCCGTGCCGCTCGACCGGCTGCTGCGCTCAAAGCGACCGGTGCCGATCGCCGATTTGATGGAGGAAGGGCGGAGACGCGTGCGGGCCGATGAAGACAAGGAGGAAGTGGCGCGGCTGTTCCAGCGCTACGATCTGGTTGCGGCGCCGGTGGTCGATGCCAACGACCGGCTGGTCGGCGTCATCACCTTCGACGACGTCGCCGACGTCATCGAGGAAGAGGTGGAAGAAGACATCAAGGCGCTCGGCGGCGTCACCCATGACGAAGAACTCTCCGACTCGGTTTGGACGATCGCGCGCGGCCGCTTCAACTGGCTGCTGGTCAATCTCGGCACCGCCTTCATCGCCTCGCTGGTGCTCGGCCTGTTCGCGGAGGAATTGCAGAAGATGGTGGCGCTGGCAGTGCTGGCGCCGATCGTGGCGAGCCAGGGCGGCAATGCCAGCACGCAAACCATGACCGTCGCGGTGCGCGCGCTTGCCACCCGGGATCTTTCCGACGCCAATGCCTGGCGCGTGATCGTGCGTGAGCTGCTGGTCGGGCTGGTCAACGGTGCGGCCTTTGCCGTCATTACCGGCATCCTGGCCTATATCTGGTTCAAGGTGCCCGGTTTGGGTTTCGTGATCGGCTTGGCGATGCTCTGCAATCTCACCGCCGCCGCGCTCGGCGGCATCCTCATTCCGCTGGCGCTCAACCGGCTTAAGTTCGATCCGGCGGTGGCCTCGAGCCCGTTCGTTACTACGGTGACCGACGTGGTCGGGTTTTTCTCGTTTCTTTCCATTGCCACCTTCTGGTTCGGCCTGCGCTAGGGCCAACTTTCGGCTTACGTTTCGTTTACCATTTTTGCTGACCGACCATTAACGCTGAATTCGTAAGCCTGATCGCCTCAAAGAGCGGCCCGAAGGGTTTCCGGTGGAGGGCGAGGCGATATTGCGGGCGGAGGGCGAGAGTCCGAAGCCGGCGCTGGTGGCGTTGGCCGAGCCCCGCGCGGCCGGCGATGACATTGCCGGCACGCCGCGGGCGCATGCGCTAGGGCTGTTTTCGGCCTCGCGGCTGATCGTGCTGCTCGCCGTCATCGCCATGGGTGCGACGCTTGCCTTCGCGGTCATCGGCTATGGGCTGGCGCAGCGCAGCGACGCGCGGCTGTGGTCCGAGCAGCGCGCCGCCTTGCGCAATGCCGTCGCCGAATTTCGCGTACTGTTCGGAAAGCCCGGCGCGATCGATCCGCGCTTCGTGCGCATGGTCGAGCAGAGCGCGCGACTGAACGGCCTCAAGTTCGAGACCGACCCGGCACCGGGCGAGCGCGAGATGCAAGCGGTGGTGGACGGGCAGGGGCGCATCGCCGGCTTCTTCACCTGGGACAAGGCGCATCCGATGACGCGGGCGTTGAGCCGGTTGTTGCTGCTGATCGCCGGCATCGCCGTCTTACTGGTGGGCCTCGCCGGTTATTCGCTGCGCCAGCTCAAGCGCGCGCGCCGCGATCTGGTGGCGAGCGAGGAGCTTGCCCGCCGCGCTGCCGACACAGACAAGCTGACCGGGCTGCCCAATCACGCCAAGACACTTGATCTCCTGGACCTTGCGCTGGCCGAGCGCGCCGGCGACGAGGTCGTGAGCTTCGCGCTGATCGAGCTCGACGGCATGGCCGACGTCAACGCCCAGCTCGGCGTGCTCGCCGCCGACGAGTTCATTGTCGCAGTCGCCGAGCGGTTGAAAGAAGCGTTGCCGGCGGACGCCGGTTGCGGCCGCATCGGCGGCGACGAGTTCGCCGTGATTTTCTCTGCCGCGCCCGCTACCGACATGCAAGCCATAATCCGCGGCGCGATCGAGGTGGTGGCGGGTCCGCATTGGATCGAGCGGCTGGTGCGGGTGAGCGCCCATGCCGGCTTCGCGCAGGCGCCGCGCCACGCCGCGACGCGGGGCGAGCTGACGCGCCGGGCGGAGCTCGCGCTGCGCGCAGCGGCCAAGAAGGAGCCGGGGGCAATCGTCGGTTTCGAGCGCGCGCTCGACACGGTGTCGAGCGACCAGAAATTTATCCGGCGCGAATTGCCGCGCGCGCTCAGCGCCGGCGAGCTGGAGCTGCATTATCAGCCCATCGTCGCCGCGCAAGGCGCGCGCATCGTCGGCGTCGAGGCGCTGCTGCGCTGGACCCATCGCGAGCGCGGCGCCATCGGCCCGGCCGACTTCATCCCGGTGGCCGAACGGATGGGCCTGATGGATTCGCTCGGCGCCTTCGTGCTGCGTCGCGCGCTCTCCGACGCCAAGCGCTGGCCCGACCTTTACGTCGCGGTCAACCTGTCGCCGGTGCAGGTGCGGGACGCTTCAATGGTCGATCTGGTGCGTTCGGCGCTGGCCGAGAGTGGCGTCAAGCCGTCCCGGCTGATGCTGGAAATCACCGAAGGCGTGCTGATCGACAATCCCGACGAGATGCTCAAGCGCATCGAAGACCTGCACGCGCTCGGCGTGCGCGTCGCGCTCGACGATTTCGGCTCCGGCTATTCCAGCCTCGGCTATCTACAACGCTTCCCGCTCGACAAGCTCAAGATCGACCGCAGCTTCGTCGCCGCGCTCGGAGCTTCATCCAATGGCGGCGTGATCATCCAGGCGATCGTGGCGCTCGGCCGCGCGCTCGGGCTGTCGGTGCTAGTCGAAGGCGTGGAAACCGAGCAGCAACGCGTGCTGCTGCGGCTGGCCGGCTGCGACGAGATGCAAGGCTTCCTGTTTGCCAAACCGGCGCCGGCCGGCGCTATCGACCGGCTGCTGCAAGTCGGCCAGGGTGGCGCCCTGCGCGCGTCTGGCGCTGCGTGAGCCGCTGACAGCGCGACGCCTGTGCGATAGACTTATGTTTAATCGCGCCAGAGCTTGCGTGTGCCGGAGAATGCGATGATCCCCAATGCCTGGGCGGGCTTCGATTTCGGCCTTGGGCCCGACGTCGATATGCTGCGCAAGGCGGTCGGCGATTTTGCAGCTGACCGTATCGCCCCGCGTGCCGACGAGATCGACCGCGCCAACGTCTTCCCGCGCGAGCTATGGCCGGAGATGGGCGCGCTCGGCCTGCACGGCATCACGGTGGAGGAGAAATATGGCGGCGCCGGGCTTGGCTATCTTGCCCATTGCGTAGCGATGGAGGAGATCTCGCGCGCGAGCGCAGCAATCGGTCTGTCCTACGGCGCCCATTCCAATCTCTGCGTCAACCAGATCCGGCGCAACGGCAACGAGGCGCAGAAGCGCAAATACCTGCCCAAGCTGATTTCCGGCGAGCATGTCGGCGCGCTCGCCATGTCGGAGCCGGGCGCCGGCTCCGACGTGGTGTCGATGCGCACCACCGCCATCAAGCGCGGCGACCGGTATGTTCTCAACGGCTCGAAAATGTGGATCACCAACGGCCCCGTGGCCGACACTCTGGTGGTCTATGCCAAGACCGATCGCACGGCGGGCGCGCGCGGCATCACCGCCTTCATCGTCGAAAAGGGCTTCAAAGGCTTCGCGCCGGCGCAGAAGCTCGACAAGCTCGGCATGCGCGGCTCCGACACCAGCGAATTGGTGTTCACCGACTGCGAGGTGCCGGAGGACAACGTGCTGGGCGCGGTGGGCAACGGCGTCAACGTGCTGATGTCCGGCCTCGATTACGAGCGCGTGGTGCTGGCGGCGGGACCCTTAGGGATCATGCAGGCCTGCATGGACGTGGTGGTGCCCTACGTGCACGACCGCCAGCAGTTCGGCCAACCGATCGGCCGCTTCCAGCTGGTGCAGGCCAAGCTCGCCGATATGTACGTGACCATGAACGCGGCCAAGGCTTACGTGTACGCAGTAGCGCGCGCCTGCGACGAGGGCCGCACCACCCGCGAAGACGCTGCCGGCGCCATTCTCTATGCCGCCGAGCGCGCCACCTGGATGGCGCTGGAGGCGATCCAGTGCCTGGGCGGCAACGGCTACATCAACGACTTCCCCACCGGCCGCCTGCTGCGCGACGCCAAGCTCTACGAGATCGGGGCGGGGACGAGCGAGATCCGCCGTATGCTGATCGGCCGGGAGATTTTCGAGAAGACAAGATAGCCGCCCGCGTTAACTTTTGCCGTCCGCGAATCAGCTAGTCCATTGGCCGACATCACCGGCATGGGAGACGCGGCCATGATGCGGGTGCGGCTGAAGGCCGACGGGCGGATCGTGGAAATCCTGCCCGACGGCAGCGAGAATACCATCGACCACAGCGATCCGGCGGAATTCGTGCGCCAGGTGCGCGCGCGCTGCGGGCTCACGCAGGCGGCCTTTGCCGAAAAGATCGAGGTGCCGATCGAGACCGTGCGCAATTGGGAGCAGGGCAAGCGCCATCCGCGCGGTCCGGCGCGCGCGCTGCTCAAGCTGATCGACCAGGCGCCGGATGTAGCCTTCGCGACGTTAGGTGGAAGACGGCGCTGACGCGCATATTGGGGCGGGAAAGCGAAGGCCGGCTAGGGCGTGTCCTCATAAAACAGTCCGCATGTGCGCTATTGCCCAAAAGGCGACATCGTGCGCTTGGTTTGAAATGAAAGAGGCCGCCAACTGAGGCGGCATCGCATCATTAATCACGCTTCGGGGTCGGGATTGATGTCCCGGCATTATTTGGTTTTGGCGCGTCCCACGGGCGTTTCGTATCAAGCTTCATATCGCGATCAAATTTGTCGCGGGCAGCTTTGATGTCTTCTCGCGTCAAGGCTGGGGGCATGACCAACTGGTGCGTGGGTGCAGCCACGAGCGTGGCTGCGAGAGTTGCCGCCATAAATGTTAGTATCATTGATGCCGGTAACAGGAATAACCGCATCTGTCCAATTGATTCAAAACCGGCCACTCTCAATTTCAAACCCGGCCACTAGGGGTCAAAACCGGCCAGTACCCATCCGCCTATAGGAATAGATCAGGACTCTAGGACATTTCCTGAACGTGGTAGACGGTGCGACAGGCCGCTGCCGCATGGTCCTGATGTCTGCTGTGGGTCAATCGCGACCTAGTTGGACGAGGCCAACGCCCGGCTTTGTCCACTATGCCCCCAATAGCGACCATTCGACGGCTGAGTTCGTTTGTCCGCTAAGTGCCCATGTAGGTACCTGGCGACAGCAAATCCTTTCCGAGGTCCCGACAGTCTCATGCGAACAAACGCATTATCGCCATGTTTTAAATAAAGGCTCAATGCTAGCTGGGAGGGTCGCAGGAGTTTGAGCTATGCTTCGTGTAGCTGCAGTGGTGGCCGGGCTGACGTCTGCTTTGCCCGCCATGGGCGGCGAGATGACCGCAAGCGAGGCGCGCTATTTCGTTGTTGGAAAGCTGTTTAACTATACTTGCTATGACGGCACGCGTGGGGTGGCCCGCTTTCAGCCCGACGGTTCAGTGGGTGGCTCCATCCAAGTTCGAGGCACAGGGATGACTCGTTACGGCTCCATGCCAGTTGGCACCTTGCGTGCTGACGGCGAGCGAGTCTGCGCGTCCCTTCCCCGCTCCATTTTGCAGCCGTGCTTCTATCTCGAGCGCACCAATGAAAATAGCTTCCGTGGCTCGATTTTGGGAGTCAACTTCGCGTATTGCGACTTCACCCGGTACGAAGGGCGCGCGTATGTAGAAAAACCGGGGCAACATGGGCCATTGTCGTTGACTGTCGACAAATAAACCTCGGCAACCTAAGTTCTCGCCTTTCCCGTCCTTCCGTTTTCATACTCAACAATGAATTTCATTTGCTCGCTTTCTGGTTTTGCTCTCATCGGCTCAGGCTGTGACTTTCTCGTCTGCTGTGTCGTTGGGCGCGGTGGTTAGTCGTCCATCGTTGGCAAAGTCGATCAACGCTTGCGCCCGCCTTCTTGAATGAACTTCATGTGCCCACCGATCAAGCCGCTCCTGTAAGGTAACGAGCCACCGCTCGAAATGCTCATCGTTGTAGAAATCGTCCTGCATGCGTCGCCTCCAGAGACTAGTTCGGAGCAAATCCTGCCTATCTCTGTGGATTTTTTTGGGCTTCACTGTGGCAAGTCAGCGGGCAGTATCGTGACGTAATCTAGGCTTCACTGTTGCAACACCAATGCGGCAGATAAAAAGGCCACCCTCGACTTTTAATTGGGGTGGGCCGCGTTCATCCGGCAAGGCCCGCCCCAACTCACGCCACCCGACCGCCAATAAAGCATCGTAGTCGGGGAGCGAAGATGACAAATGCAATTGATCAGTGGCAGTCGGAGCGCGAGCAACCGCGCGAGCCGTTTTTCGGTTGTCTTTGCCCCCTAAAACTGAGCCACTATCGTTGTGCCGGTGGGAGGGTTTGGCATGGCTCGGAAGCGGTATTCGGACGAGGAGTGTTTGAGGATATTGCGGCAGGTTGAGGTTGAGTTGGCGGC
>Ga0307429_1000144_pt1 | contig 51749 bp, 45 predicted proteins | sample SalMarWE160230MG_FD_202151 | JGI IMG/M metagenome (GOLD analysis project Ga0307429, IMG submission 202151) | Salt marsh sediment microbial communities from the Plum Island Ecosystem LTER, Massachusetts, United States - WE1603-230 | ecosystem: Environmental > Aquatic > Marine > Intertidal zone >... | reverse complement strand
AGGCTTCCAACAAAACACTTGCCGACATCAAGGCGGCCTCGCTACAGGCGGGTCACACGCAATCGGTTGCCGACGCGGCGCGCGACAAGGCTATAGCCAAGCTCAATACCGCCATCGAAGATCTCAAAGCCGGCATCGACGATAATGCATCTTCGCAAAAAAAGTCGTTGGACGTGATTGCGAAGTCGATTGACACGCTGAAAGCGTCGGCGATGGCGCAGAAAGCCGGAAACGACTTGCAGGCGTTCCATGCGCTGGGGCCGCCCGCAGCAGAAACCACATCGAGCATTTCGGCAACACAACCGATGATCGTCCGCTTTGACAAGGTCGGCAGGACAAATCTCATTGCCCAGACCAATACGATCATCGGTAATCTTAAGACGATCATGAAGGGCCGGCACGATTGCTCGATTTCTGTCGCTGGTCACACCGACACGCTCGGCCGCGACGACGTCAATCTCGACGTGTCAAAGGAACGGGCCGATGTGGTCGCCGCCAAACTGAAGACGGCATTTGCCGGGCAGGAAATTCAAATCAACAGTATCGGCTGGGGCGAACGCCGGTTGAAGGTCTGGACGCCCGATGGCAAGAGTGAGATGGCTAACCGGCGCGTGGATATCAGCGTCGATTGTAAAGGCTAAAGATTATGGCGCTTTGCGGCTACCGTCTCAGCGTTCGGATGCGTGTACCTGAACAACATGCGCGGATCGCGATGGCCGCTGATGAGCGCCACTTACAGCACACTCAAGCCTTGTTAAAAGAACTTGCTAACGGCTTCGTGACGCAGATCGTGAAACCTGCGGTCTGCCAGACCCGCCCGCTTCACGAGCCGCTTCCATGCCATTTATCGCCGCGCTCTCAGTGATCGGCAGGACGCGGTCGGATGATGACTTGAGACGGCTACCTTGCAAACTAACACTCTGCGTAATCCGTGTCACAATGGTGTCACAACGGATGCTGTGAGTAGAGGGCCTCACAGCGTCATTGCGATCCGTTTTAATCAGGTCGTAACGCAAATGTTTCTTGTGGCGAACTGCCGGATGAGACTAGGCTATCAGCGGCTAACAGACTGACAATAATGGTGTTTGAGATAGCGGCCCTAAATGGCGGCCACTCGCCGTAATTTCTCGCGCGATGACGTTAAATCGTTGCGATTCGGCGGGGCCGTAGCTCGGTTGGGAGAGCGCCTCGTTCGCAATGAGGAGGTCAGGGGTTCAAATCCCCTCGGCTCCACCACCCAAGCCCTCAGGGGCAATCTTTTCCGCCGGCCGGAGTTTTCAACAATGAGCGGCAAGCTTCGAGCCGCGCCGAGCTTATTTCGAGGCCGCGGGCTTTGGCGCCTTCATCGGCCGAACGCGATCGCCGTCTCTCAGAAACGCTCCGGCGCGGGCGACAACCAAGTCGCCTTCCGAGAGCCCTTCGCTGATCTCAACCTTTCCTGCCTCGATCAGGCCGACGGTCACATTTCGAGTTTCGACCCGATTATCGCGCACCACCTGGACGACAGTGCCGTCCTGTCCGTACAGAACCGCTGACAATGGAATGGCGGCCCCGCAACTTCGGCCAACATCGATCGTCGCGCGGCCAAAGGCGCCGACCCGCAGCGAAGGATCGTTGCCCACGAACACGCGGACCTGGCCGAGCTGCGTCTGCGGGTTGATAGCGGTCGAAGAAACCCGCACCTTTCCCGCCAATGCGCCGACGCCGATGATATCGACGATTGCAGTCTGCCTGGGAGCGAGACGGGACAGCGCATCGCTTGGCGCTTCGGCCAAGAGTTCTAATTCTCCGCCTTTTACGATCTGGAATAATGGCGGCGCTTGCGGCGACGCCGTCGTCCCGATTACGGCCGCCACCGAATTGACCACGCCTGCCGCCGGCGCCCGCACCGTGACGACCGCGCTATTTTTTGATCCCTCCGGCGGCACCAACCGCGCCAGCACCTGACCCGATACAACCGTGACGCCAGGCTCGACGAGGACCTCGGCAATCTGCAATCCTTCGCGCTCCGGCCGAACCAGAATTTCATTGCGTGGAACGAGCACCCCGGTGACCTGAAGTGTGTCGACAAAGCACAATTGCTCGGCAGGAATTACGGTCACCGCCAGATCGGGGTTCGGACCCATGTTGCCTGGCTCGGCAGCCGATAACGGCAACGTGGCGCCGAAACAAGCAATAACCATTCCCGCCGCGATTGCGGCCACACGCGCCAACAGAGCGCGCAGCAGCAAATGTGCCGAAGGCAGCCGAACGTCGCTGCGGCCGCAGCGCGGATTGGTCCAGACGGCGAACGGAAAAAGCGCCAGCGCCGCCGTCTTGCTAAATGTCAACATCTTGGGCCAACCACCATCCTTCGGCCATCACGGCAGCTCTGTGCGTAAGGCGCTAGCGACTATCGGGGCAACTCCGTTCGCAAGTCGTTAGCGACGATCGGGGTAACTCTGTCGCCGTTGCGCAGCGAGCTGCCGGCATGGGCCACGACCATGTCGCCTTCCCGCAACCCCGTGCGAATTTCAGTATCGGTATCCGAATGGAATCCGACCTCGACCCGGCGCGTCCCAATAACATTTTCCTGAACGATCTGAACGCTCGTACCACCGGTTTGATACATTACCGCCGAGCGCGGAACCGATATTCCGCAGCTTCGATTGGCATCGATCGTGGCTCGGGCAAATATTCCAACCCGAAGCCCCGAAGCGGATTCCAGTGAAATTCGGGCGCGGCCAAGTTGCGTTGCTTGATTAACCGCGGAAGGCACCCGCCGAACCCAGCCGGACAGCTCGCGATTGTCATTGAGGAAAATTCGCGCTCTTTGCCCGGGAGAAAGTGCGGGCAGATGTATGCTCGGAACTTCCGCCTCGAGTTCGATTTCGCTGTTGACCGCGATAAGAAACATCGGTTCCTGGCCCAGCGAAGAGGCTGTTGCGCCCACGACGGCGGTGCTACGCATGACCATGCCGGCCACAGGCGCCTTCAATGTCATAGTCTCTTTTGTGTTGTTACCGGAACTCGCAGCTTCGCCGCTCTCGCGCTTCAACCGCACGAGCGTTTGACCGGCAATCACCTGGTCACCTTCGCGGGCCAGCACTTCGGCGAGTTGATAACCGGGGGACTCGAGCGTCACGACCGCCTCTTTACGAGCAACCAGAAAGCCGGTGACGTGAATGGCTTCGGAAAAGCAGGCTTTCGTCGCGCGAACCACCACCACCTGTGCTGAGGGCAGCAATTCGGCATCGGCCGCAACAGCATATTCAACTGGAAAGGCAGCGATGTTTGACCCGCTAATGAGGATCACACCCGCAATACCAATCACCACCATAGAAGGAGGCTTCACGGTCGACGCCTAAAATTCCGGACCACCACGGCTCCCATCATCGGCTGCAACCTTATTGCTCAACATTATTGCAATTGCCGCACCACCCGAAAGCCATTGCCGGAATATCGTACGTCGACATCGTAGCGAAATCGCGAATTTGACCGCACATAATCGACCTCGCTGTCGAAAGACCCGCCGCGCAAAACGCGCAGCCGGCATTGCCCGGTAACCCAAGCCGCACCGTTTGTCGGAGCCCGACGGTAATCGTCATTCCAGCAGTCTTCGACCCACTCCGCCGCATTGCCCGCGGTGTCGTAGACGCCAAATGGATTTGCCTTGTACTTACCGGCCGGAAAAGTCTGTTCACTTTCACCGGTGCTGCATGCGCGACAATTGGCATGGCGCGCGCCAGCGGCGCGGCCCCACCAATAGGCGGTGCTGGTGCCGCCACGCGCCGCATATTCCCACTCAGCTTCCGACGGCAGCCGATAGACCTGGCCTGTCTTCTGAGACAGCCACGTTACGAATTGCTTCGCATCAACCCAGCTCACGTTGATAACCGGCCGGCGGCCGCGCCCCCAGCCCCGATCGCCGGGGCGGAACTTGCATCCGTGTTCGCTCACACACCGATCCCATTCCTCGAAAGTCACCTCGTGAACGCCGATAGCGAACGGTTTCGCGATGCTGACTTGGTGGACCGGCTTTTCGCGGTCGTTATTCGATGATCCCATTTCAAACGAGCCGGCCGGCACCACCACCATTTCGGGGCATTCCGCACAGTCGCGGAAAGTGTCGCCGGGCTTGAAAGCCCCGCGGGTCGGCTCACGCGGCGGCGAGAGCGCAGCACGAGCAGGTTCCTTTTTCGGCGAAGAGGACGGCGAAGTCTTCGGGGCCGGCGGAAATGGCGATGACGGGGTCGTGGCCGGCCGTGTCATCGTTACTCCCGAAGAACTTCCTCGGAATTTAAATTCCTCGAGAAGAGAAGAGGCGACCCAAGGGACCTGTTCACCGCGCGACATGCGCGACACGGCAACGCGAGTGCGGTTGAACATCTCCTCTGCGCTCAGGTCGGGCGAACCGAGTTCTTGGAGCAACTCGCCGGCAAACCGGCTCGTTGCGCCACTGTTTTCGTCTTGGAGCAACTTGCCGGGGGCCGCGGAATACAGCACGAGCGTGCCGGTGGGCGCCTCTACCGGAGCAAGCCCGGCGGCCGATGCGCGAAACCGACGCTCAAACGGATTTCGTCGCGCAGCGTCGATAATTACAATCTTTACCCTCGCGCCTTTACGATTCACCTCGACGAGTAGCCCGTTAACACTGAAGCCATCGCGGCGCACGTCGGCTTCGGTCCAAATTTGCGCGTTGACCGGGATCAGATAAGTCCGCCGGTTGACCTGGAGGCCGATGCCGCTGTAGTAGAAGAACGCAGTCGTGCCGTTCTTGATCCGGTCGGTAAAGGCTTTGATTGCGCTTTGCATGTCCTTCTTGACAAGATTTGTCTTGAATTCGACGCTGAAATTGAGGCGGCGAAGTTCGTCCGCAATCTTCGTGGCATCTTTGATCGGGGTGGCTAACGGCGTACTGGCGTCGGGATATTTCGCATTTCCGATGACGAGCGCCACACGCTCATTATTCTGCTGGGCCAGCGAAGGCGTCGTCAGCATCACAGAAGCAAAAAAAATACTCAGCCAAAATAGCGGCCGGGTGCTAATCCCGGCGCCCGCCTTGCCGGCGCGGTTGTCCATACGCATTCGCGCTTTTGCTGCTTTGTTTCTCATTACAATTGCATAGGAGATCTTGCCGCAGGAACATTGGTCCCTAGCTCTACGCCTTTTATTCGAGAGCTTGAAGGCCGTCGATCTCCTCCTCGTCCTCCCCGACGCTGCCGATTTTGCGGTCAAATTCTAAACGGATTGGTGGTCGCGGACAACAGGCAGAAAGGGAAGCGCCAGCACCATTCGCCGATATTTGGTACCGCGCAGCCCTGCTGTCCGCCAGGCCGAGCGGTCATCGACCGTCGATTCAATGCCGCTGCGTGGTCCGAGCGGAACCTACTGACGGCGGCAGGCACGGATCGCACATTTCGCTGGGGCACGTCCCTTCGGATTGTCGCTTCGGAAATAGTGCGCGTGCAGCCAGTCCGACGCACCGTCGTTCATTCTGCGGGGCGACCAGCCTTCCTACCGCGACCCGACTCCGGTTCATCTCCCGGTCCCATGAGATGCACGAATAGACGCCACGTAAAGCTGCCTATGTCGTCCATGATTGTGAAAACGGCCGGCACGAACAGCAACGACAGGAATGTCGACACGATGAGCCCGCCGATAACCGCGATCGCCATCGGTGACCGGAACTCGCCACCGGCGCCAAGCGCCAAAGCGCTTGGTGCCATCCCGGCCGTCATTGCGATTGTCGTCATCACGATCGGTCGGGCACGCTTTTGACCGGCTTCGATGACGGCCGCCGTACGGTCATGTCCGTCGCGCATCGATTCCACGGCGAAATCGACCAGCATGATCGCATTCTTGGTGACGATTCCCATCAGCATCAGGAGTCCTATGACCACCGGCGTAGTGATCGGCGAGAACGTCACGAGCAGCGCCAGGATCGCGCCGGCGATGGACAAGGGGAGCGAAAACAAGATGGTGAGGGGTTGCTGCAAACTGGCGAAAAGCACGGCGAGGACCACGTAGACCATCACGAGGCCGTTTCGCATGGCGGCGCCAAATCCACCGAACAGCTCCGCTTGCAGCTCCGCATCGCCTCCCTCGTCGACCTTAATACCGGGTGGGAGATGTTTCATAACCGGCAGATCATTAATGGCCGCGCTCGCGTCACTGAGAGTGGAACCGCCGACAAGATCCGCCTGCACCCGCGCTTCGCGTTGGCGGTCATACCGGGAAATGCTGACCGGGCCTTCGCCGAAGCTGATGTCGGCCAAGGCATTGAGCGGCACCCCGGTGCCGCGCATTGATGGCACCCGAATCTGCTCGAGAATTTTACGATCGGCGCGCGCTTTTTCGTCCAGCAGAACACGAATCGGAATAACCCGTTCGCCATCGTTGAATTTTGCAAGCGCCGGAGCGAGGTCGCCGACCGTTGCGACGCGGATGGTCTCCGACAGCGTCTCTGTCGATACGCCCAGACGAACAGCCAGGTCGCGGCGCGGGTAAATCCGAAGTTCGGGTCGATTGAGCGTCGCCGCCGAGATGATATCGGTGACCATCGGGAGCCGCCGCATCTGGGTGGCGACCTCCGAAGCCACATTCGCTACCGTGTCGGCGTTTTGTCCGGTAACGATCAGCGTCACGTTGCGCTGTCCGTTCTCGTCCACGAACCAATAGCGAACGTCCGGAATATCCCGAAGATCTTTGCTGATCTCATGCTCAAGCTCACGTTGTGAAAGCGACCTTTCCGTTTTCGGCACGAAATTGATGATCAGCGTGGCTGTGCGGACTCCCAGCACGCCATCTGGAGTTCGACCGCCGTTAACAAACACGCTCACCACCTCCGGTTTGCGGCGCAGGAGCGTGGCAATACTGTCGGCGACGGCTTCCGTATCGGCGAGTTGCGAGCCGGGCGGCAGATCAATGGTAAGCGTCGATCGGGAAATGTCCGCAGCGGGAAGAAATCCCACCTGTAGCAATCGCGCGCTCGCCAGCGAGAGGGCGAAAAACAGCACACCGGCGATAACGGTCAAGAAACGGTGCCGTACCGCCAAATTGAGCGCGCGCGAATAGAGCTGCATAATACGCCCATCTTTTCGCTCTCCATAGTGATGCGGGATGAGGAAGTAGGCCGCGAGCATCGGCGTGATCATGCGCGCGCACAGCAACGAGAACATGACCTGCACCGAGACCGTCACGCCGAATTGCTTGAAGAACTGGCCCGGGACTGAAGGCATGAAGCTCGCAGGCACGAAAACTGCGACGATGGTCAGACTGATGGCGATGACGGCGAGCCCGATTTCGTTGCTGGCGTCGAGCGCCGCCTGGTAGGGCGTTTTCCCCATCCGCATATGACGCGCGATGTTTTCGATTTCGACGATCGCATCGTCGACAAGAATTCCGGTACTGAGCGTGATCGCCAGCAGGCTCACCATGTTGAGCGAGAAGCCGATAACGTACATCGCCCAGAAAGCGGGAAAGATCGACAGCGGCAGCGTGATGGCCGCGATAATGGTCGCCCGCCAATCGCGCAAAAACAAAAACACCACGATGACCGCGAGGGCAGCGCCTTCATACAATGTATCTATCGCCGAGTAGTAATTGCCCAGCGTTTGCGGGACTGAGGAATCGATCAATTTAATAGCGACTTCGGGATGGGCCTTTTCGATAGTCTCGACACGCGCTGCAACGGCCTTGGCCACCGTAACGTCGCTCGCACCCTTTGCACGAAAAATGCTGAAACCCACAACCGGTTTGCCGTCGAAGCGCGCAAAAGTACGCGGTTCGGCGACCGTGTCGGTGACGAGACCCAAATCGTCGAGCCGCACTTCGCCGCCGGTTGGCAATCCGATCTTGGTCGCCGCAAGGCTGCCGAGCGTTTTTGCACCGGCAAGCGTGCGAATGGCTTGAGCACGGCCGCCAATTTCGGCGCGTCCGCCGGCGAGATCGACATTGCTGCCGCGGAGTTGCCGGCTGACATCGAGCGGCGTCAATCCCACGGCCTGCAGCCGGACAGGGTCGAGCCCGACCCGGATCTCGCGCTCGACGTTGCCTATAGGGGCGATGTTGCCGACCCCTCGCAAGCCTTGCAGTTCACGGACAACGACGTCCGAAACAAAATAAGAAAGCTGCTCGGGTGTTTTGCCGGGTGCAATCGCGGCATAGGTCAGGATCGGCAGACCTGCAATCTCAACCCGTTGAACGCTTGGTTCCTCGATGCCGCTGGGAAGGTCGGGCCGCGCGCGCGTTACCGCGTCTTTGACGTCATTGATCGCGCGATCGGTATCCGCCTCCAACCCAAATATGATTGTCGTGGCAGAAACGCCGTCGGTGATCATCGACTCGATGTGGCGGACGCCCTCGATGCTCGACACTGCGTCTTCAATGGTCTTGGTGACCTTGGTTTCCAGCTCGGCCGGGCCGACGCCAAATTGCGCGACCGCCACGGAAATGACCGGGGCATCGACATTCGGCATGCGGGTAACCGGCAGCTTGCTGAAGCTGAGCAATCCGAGCGCGACAATCGCTCCCGCTATGACGATGGGAGGGAGCGGATTGTGGATTGACCACGCAGAAATATTGACTGCCATCGTCCCCTCTCGGTTGACGGCCTGCCGACGGTTCGCGGGCGCGGACCGAGCCCCCTGTAGCCCTTTTGCCGTTGAGTCTATTTGAGAGTTGGTCGTGGCGCCAGCCGGAAGAGCGTCGGATAAGGCTCGCCAGGGTTGCTAAGACTGCGGCGGATGGGCGCGCCAACACTTCGTATCCAGGCTTCCGCGCGCCTGTGAAAGTCGCTATCGTTACCGCCGGGTATGCTTCCATCCGAGAGTTTGGGTTTTCTGAAACAAAGTGTCGCTCATGAACAACACTATCTTGGCCACCATCGCGGCGTTGTCTCTGTCGGTGATTGCGGCGACATCGGCGCCCGGCCAGCGCGCCAATTCGCCTCAATACGCTCAGCTAAAGAGCCCGAATGCTCAGTCCATCGAGAAGTTGGACATGTCGGCGGTACCCGATCTCGACCGCGACGAAGTTCGGAAAGTTCAAACAGCGCTCCGAGCGAAAGGCTTCGACCCAGGCCCGTCGGACGGGAGGGCCGGAGCAGAGACCAGAGCAGCCGTTAAAAAATTCCAAGATCGTTTTGGAATCAAGGCAACCGGCACGATCGACAACCAAACGCTGTTCGCGCTCGGCGTGGTGGGTGGCAAGACAGCCGCGGTAGAAGAAGAGCCGCGCCCACGGGCTGAGCCCAAGCAGCCGCGCAAGAAGGCTGATAAGCCCTCGACTAGTTCGCAGCAGAGTGGCCGGCGCAGCACCTCTTCTGGTGCTCGCAGCCGTTCTAACTGGTGTGCGAATTATCAGAACGGTTCGCGCAATTGCGGTTTCTACTCGTTCGAGCAGTGTCGGGCGGCAATCAGCGGGATTGGCGGCAGTTGCCAACCTGAATGATCGGCGGCCTGCCGGGCGTTTGGGAAACATGAATTCGAACAGCCTCGAATCGTTGGTCGCGCCGACGCAGGCAGATCAAAGAAAAGCGCGCTTTTCAGCTGCGCCGAGTTCCTTTAGATTGCCGGGATCGGGGCCGGAGAGCGGAGTATCGCACATGCAGTCGGGCAGCAAGCGGATCAAGGCCGCGACGTCTTTCATCGCATTGCTGTTCGCGGGCGTTGCGCTTACTGCAAGCGCTGCGGTTGCCCAGAGCAGCAATGGTTTAACCGTGTCACCGCCGGGCGCGGAGGTCTATTTCATCGATCTCAAGGATGGCGCCACCGTTCAGGAAAAGTTCAAGATTCATTTCGGCCTGAAGAACATGAGTCTCGCCCCCGCCGGCTCGAATGTTCCGAATTCGGGCCATCACCATCTGTTGGTCGATACTTTATTGCCGCCGCTCAACCGCCCCATTCCCAACGACTTCAATCACCTGCATTTTGGCGCTGGCCAGACCGAGGCGGAAATCACGCTCAAGCCCGGCCCGCATACATTGCAGCTGCTGTTGGGAGACAAAGATCACGTTCCGCATTCGCCCCCAGTGATGTCGGCGCGAATTCACGTTAATGTGGTGCCGAAAGGCGGGCCGACGCCGTCCGCGCCCGACGCCGCCGTCTATTTCATCGAACTCAAGGATGGTGCGGTCGTTCCGCCGAAATTTACCGTCCATTTCGGAGTTAAAAACATGGGGGTGGCGCCGGCCGGCTCGGCCCGCGCCAATTCAGGCCATCATCATGTGCTGATCGACACCGACCTGCCGCCGCTCGACCAGCCGATCCCCAATGACTTCAATCATCTGCATTTCGGCGCCGGCCAGACCGAGGCCATGGTCACACTGAAGCCGGGCGAACACATGCTTCAGCTGTTGTTCGGCGACAAGGACCACATCCCGCATAACCCGCCGCTGTTTTCCAAGCGCATCACGATCCGGGTCTCCGATCCGTCCCTGCGCACGCCATCGCCGCCGGGCGCCAAGGAATATTTCGTCGGCCTGCACAACGGTTCTGTTGTGCCGCAGCACGTGACGATTCATTTCGGCCTGGTCAACATGGGCGTCGCGCCCGCGGGCATCAATAAGCCCAATACCGGTCACCACCATCTCCTGATAGACACCGAGCTGCCGCCGCTTGACCAGCCGATCCCAGCCGACTTCCATCATCTGCACTTCGGCACCGGGCAGACAGAAGCAACTGTCACCTTGCCTTTGGGCAAGCACAAGATTCAGCTGCTGCTCGGCGACGCAAATCACGTGCCGCATAGTCCGCCAGTGTATTCTGAGCCGATCACTGTCACCGTGGTCAAAGATAAGGAGTAAGCCTGCGGGAATGAATCGGGCAACGACTGGTGTTTGACATGCTGGAATTTGCCGCTTGCCATTTCCGGAGGAGATTTTCGTGAAAAAGCCCGTCATCGCCATCGTGGCGGCACTATCGTTGTTTGCGGTGACGACCGTGTCAGCAATAGCCCAGGTGGATAAATCGACGGCTGTCGGTCAGTTGAACATGGCCCGCGAGCTCGGCAGGAACAACGTCCGGCAAGTCCAAGATGCGCTCCAGGCAAAAGGCTTTGACCCGGGCCCGATCGACGGAGTTGCCGGCTCAAGGACAAAAGCCGCTGTTCGCAAATTCCAGGACCGCTTTGGAATGAAAGCAACTGGCGAGATCGACAATCAGACGCTGTTTGCGCTCGGTAAAGTGGAATTGGCTACGGGTCATTAATTGGCGCAGCCTTTCCCCGCGCGCCACGCGGCAAACGCCCCTCGGGAAGCCGCTTCCGCCGCTGATTGGCCGGCTTGCGGCCGATCCAGTGGTCGATGAAGGCGGCGAGCCATTGCCGCGAGGCGAGATCGTGTACCGCGCGGTCGGCGATGTGCTCGGCGCGCTGTTTGGCGCCTGGCAGCGTCATGCGGTGCGCCCCACGAACCAGCCAGCGATACATCATGGCGTGGGTGACTTCCGGATGGAACTGGATGGCGTAGCCGGTGCCGTAGCGGAACGCCTGGACGGAGAAGGCTCCATCGCCCTCGGCCAGGAGTTCGCCGCCCGCCGGCAGGTCGAAGCCCTCGCGGTGCCACTGATAGACGTAGTCGGGCCATTCCGGGCAGACGCTGAGCCCGGCCTCGGTCGCGCGGATCGGATAGTAGCCGACCTCGGCGTGGCCTTGCGGATGCGGCCAGACACGGGCGCCAAGATGGCGCGCCATCATTTGCGCACCAAGGCAGACGCCGAGGAACGGCTTCTTTTCGCGCAGCGGTACGCCGATGAAATCAGTCTCGCCCTTGAGGAAATCGTCGGTGTCGTTGGCGCTTTGCGGCCCACCGAAGATCACCGCGCCGGCATGATCATCCATGGTTTCGGGCAGCGGGTCGCCGAAGCGCGGGCGGCGGATGTCGAGCGGATAGCCGAGCTTCGCCAATACCTGGCCGACCCGGCCGGGCGAGGAATGCTCCTGGTGTACGATGATGAGGACCGGCTTCGACATGGCGGTACGAGCGCGAGTCCTAGCCGCTTTACCGCATTTTGCAAAGATGAGCAGCGATGAGCGGCTATGTGCCTTGCGCGGACCTACGCCGTCTCTGGTGGGAAGCGATCAATCCCAGCAGCAGGCGGCGCGGGACGCGGGGGGCCACCGAGGCGACCAGCCTGTTGACAATCCCGGGCACCACGGTGCGCTGCCCCCGAATAAGGCCGCGGTAGCCCAATTCCGCGACGCGCTCGGCGCTCTGGGTCAGCGGCCTCGGCGACAGCCCGCCGCTGATGCCCGCACGTTCGGCGAATTCGGTCGGCACCGGGCCCGGGCAGAGTACGGTCACCCGCACGCCGCGGCTTTTAAGTTCGCTGCGCAGCGCCTCGCTAAACGACAAGACGTAGTTCTTGGTGGCGTAATAGACCGCCATGCCGGGCCCCGGCAGGAAGCCGGCCAGCGAGCCGACATTGAGCAGGCCGCCGTGGTGGCGCGTCAAACTGTCGATAAAGGCGAGCGACAATTCGGTGAGCGCGCGCGCATTGACGTCGATCATCGCCAGCACTTCGTCGCGGTCGCGCGCGCCGGCGAATCCGATCAGGCCGAAGCCGGCATTGTTGACAATGAATTGCGGCTCGACGCCCTGCGCGGCGAGCGCCTTGCCGATCTGTTCGGCGGCCCCGGGCGCGGCGAGATCGGCGGCGATCACCAGCGGCTTGAGCAGCCCCGTCGCGGCGATCTCGTCGGCGAGCGCGCGCAGCCGGTCCTCGCGCCGCGCCACCAGCGCCAATTCGTGGCCGTGGCGGGCAAAGACGCGCGCCAGCGCTGTGCCGATTCCGGCCGAGGCGCCGGTGATCACGGTGACGGGCCGCAAACCGCTCATTGTTTCGTGCCATCCGCGCCGGCGCGCGACGCCATTACCCGCTCGCGCAGCGCAATGCGCTCGTTGCGCGAAATGCCGAGCAGGTCCGCCGCCCGCCAAATCAGATTATCTTCGAATTCGGTGATGACCCCGTCGGCGCAGACGATCTGCCACAACATTTCAACAATGCGCGCGCGACCGCGGTGGTCGAGCGAGCGGTTGAGTTTTGCCGTAAACTTGTAGAGATCGATAGCCTCTCGCTCGGCTTCGGTGGCCTTCTCGATCAACGCGTCGGCGGCCGCATCATCCAGATTGAAGCGCTGCTTGATCACGCCATGCAGCTTGTCGCGCTCGACCTGTGAGGCCGAGCCGTCGATGGTGGCGGCATGCATCAGCAGCGCCGCGGCCGCGAGGCGATAGTCGTTCTCGTCGTAGCGCTCGGGGTGCTTGCTGCCGTCGCCCTCGCCCGCAATCAGCTTCATGAACGATTCGAACATGCCGCAATATCCAATATCACGCGTCCCCTAGCTTATCTAAGAACGGCATCGGCAGCCCGGAAGCCCGGACGGCCGAAGTTTTAAGCCAACGAAGGTCAGGCCTTTGCGACCGCGACGTCCTCCAGACCCCGGTTGCGCGGCTCCACGCCCCAGACCCAGACAACGATGATCTGTACCACCAACAGCGCGATCATCAACCAGAGCACGCCGGGTAGCTTGTAGTGCACCATCAGGAAGCCGACCACGAAAGGCGAAACCACCGTCGCGGCCCGCCCGATGGTGTTGCAGATGCCGTTGGCGGTCAGCCGGATTTCAGTCGGGAACAGTTCCGGCGTGTAGACCCCGAATGACAGTGCGGTCAGCACATAGATCGCCAGAATAAGAAAGAAGCCCACGGCAAGCACGGTCGCCGGATCGGAGGCGGCGTCGAAGCGAGCATAGAACCAGCCGAACACGATCGTGCAGATCGAGGCGCCAATGATGGTCCAGCGCCGGCCGATAAAATCGGCGGCGTAGGCGCCGATGGCGCAGCCGATCAATGACGCCGCCGACAGCACCAGCGTATAGGCGAGCGAGTGGGCGATAGTGAGGCCCTGGCGCAGGAAGAACTGCGGCAGAAAGATCACGAAGCGGAAGATCAGCGTGTTGATGGTGATCAGCACCCAGGAACCGACGACCATGCTTTGCAGGACCGGCGGCTTCAGCATGGCGGTAGCGGTGACTAGCGCAACCGGTGCTGCTTGCGCCGGGGCCGGCAACGCGCCGGCGGTGGCGGCTTCTTTTTCGATGGTTTGCAGCAGGCTTTCCGCTTCTGCCGTGCGGCCCTTCGATTCCAGCCAGCGTGGCGATTCAGGCAGCGCCTTGCGCAGGTGCCACACGATCAGCGAGCCGATGCCGGCGACCACGAACATCGGCCGCCAGCCGAAGCTCGGTATGATCAGGTAGCTGAGAATGGCGGTGACCGGGAACCCGGCGACCACGATGAAGGACATGAAGGCCAGCCAGCGGCCGCGCGTCTTCGGCGGCACGAATTCGGTCAGTGTCGAATAGCCGACCACGATCTCGGCGCCGAGGCCGAGCCCCTGGATAAAACGGCAGATGATCAACTGATTCATATCTTGCACGAAGGCGGCCGCCAGCGAGGCCAGGCCGAAGATCAAGGGGTTGATCTGATAGGTGAAGCGCCGGCCCATGGCGTCGCCGACAAAGCCGGTGATGAGCGCGCCCAGCGTCATGCCGACGAAGGTCAGCGAGAGGAATTGCAAGTTCTGCGGCAACGTAGAGAACTTGGTTTGAATGGCTGAGGCCAGCACGCCGCCGGCGACATAGAGATCGTAGCCGTCGAAAAACATGCCGGCGCCGACCAGCCAGAAGATGCGGTAGTGGAACGATTAGATCGGGAGCCGGTCGAGACGCGCGCCGGCATTCACGGACGTAGCCATGTAGGATTCTCCCCCAGCAGGAATGATGTGACCGGTCTTGGGCGCCGGGTTGCGGGGGATCGTAGTCGAGGCGGAAAGCGTGCGCTACCGGGGGTATTCGGCGCGATCGAATTTCACGGGTCCGTTGCACAGCCGGTTCGGTGGCTCGAACGTCGTTCGCCGCCTCGACCTGACGATGGAGGTCACGGCCGCGGCCGGGGTTCCAACCGGATCGGAAAACATCTACTTTATGCCGCAGTCCGGCCGTCAGTCAGGGGAATGCCGGTTGAGTTCGTTGGCAATAGTCCAAAACAACCAAAAGCGATCGTGTGCCAGGGAGCAGGAAAATGAGGGTACCAAAGTTTGCATTTTTTGCGCTCGCAGCATTGCTCCTGTTTACTTGCGTAAAGCCGTCGAGTGCCCAGACCATCGGCTACGCCGGAGCGCTCGGAAACCTCGCGGTGAGCTGCGGCAAGGATATCAATCGACTTTGCAGGACAGCCAATTTAGGCGGAGGCCAGGTTGCCGACTGCCTGGAACGCCATCAGAGCAGAGTCTCTCCCGGCTGCAAGGCGACGGCGGACGAGGTGGGCGCGCTATTGAGAAAAAGAGCCGCCGCGCGCGCCTCGGTCAGGCACGTTTGCGAATTGGACCGGCTTCAGTATTGCGGCGGCATTCAGCCAGGCGACGCCCAGATTCTGGGCTGCATGTACAAGTCGAGGAGCGTTTTGAGACCGGCGTGCCGGCAGGCACTGGCCGACTCCGGATACGAGGCGAGGCTCGACCCGGGTCCGCTGGGCGCTCAAATCCACCTGCGCTCGCACGACATCCTCAGCAGTCTCGTGGGCGTCGGGCAAACAACCGTAGGTCTCGATGTTGCGCGGATGCGCCAGATTGCCGCTCAGGCTGCTCGTGACCCGTCGCGGGCCGATCCGTTCCACCGGCCGCCACTGTTCGAACAGCTCGACAAACTCGCGCAGCTGACCATCGCCATTTATTTCGACTTCGACTCGGCGCGCATCAGTCCGCGGTCGTACCGCGCCATCGGGTTGATGGCGGATGCGCTGTATCACCCCTCTCTCTATGGCTATTGCTTCCTGATCGTGGGCAACACCGACGCCACTGGCCGCCGTGAATACAATCTCAAGCTCAGCGCCCGGCGCGCCGAGGCCATCCGGCAAGCGCTCATCAATCCGTTTGGGATCGGCAGGCTGCGGGTCGACACGCTGGGCCTGGGCGAAGAGCAGCTGCTCAATCGACGCAATCCCAAGGCGGCAGAGAACCGGCGCGTCCAGCTGGTCAATGTCGGCCAATTGCCCGGCAACCGGGAATGTCCTGTGCGCGGGCCGGTCGAAATCAAATAAGGAAAACGCGGCGCGCCCCTAATCGATTCCTTTGCCCTTGCGCCAGCTCTCGTTCAGCAGGCGCAAATTGTTCGCCACGTATTTATTGTCCGGGTCCTTGCGTTGGGCGGCACGCAGCTTGGCGCGCGCGCGCTTGTAGTCACCGCGCAGCATGTAGGAATAACCCTCATTGTTGAGGATCTCGACCGTCGGCCCGAGGATGCGGGTGGCCTCCTTGTAGGCGCGGTCGGCAAGATCGAAGCGGCGCAGGCGGTCGTAGGAGGCGGCGAGCCCCAGCCAGGCTTCAGCATCGTTGGGATGCAGCTCGACCGCGTGGCGGAAGTGCTTTTCGGCGAGACCGTAATTGTTGGCGCGATACTGGATCTTGCCGCGATTGAGGTCGTCGTTGGGATCGCTGCCGAGCAGGCCCGAATCGGCTGCGGCCGGCACGCCGAGCGGCGGCGGCACCGTTCCAGTGGCGTCGAGCGCCGCGGCGGACGGCTCGGCAGCCGTGTCGGCGCTGGCCGTCTTAGCAAACGGCGCGTTCGGATCGTCCGAATTGGCGAGCTTGTTATTGGCGGTGCTGCAGGCAGCCAGCCAGGCGCCGGCGAGTACAACAGCTAAGGTTCGGGCTATTCCTGTATGCATCACAAAGCCAATCGAAAACGCCCGTTAGCGGGACACCGGTAGGCTAGAGCAGGTTAGTTAAGAAATTCTTCACTCTTCTCGGTGCCGGTCGAGGCGGTCCGGCCGCGGCTCGATTTCCGCGAGATTGAGGCGCGGCTCAAGATCGAGATAGTCGGCGACAGCGCCGTGCTGAAAATCCAGGTCGACTAGGCAGGTGGACGGCTTCGCGCGCGGGCCGCCGCTGTTGAGCAGCACCATCGCGGTCTGGATCGCCAAAGTCGTCACACCGGCGCCGCCGACCGTCGGAAGAGACGTGTAGATCTGCGCTTCGGCCGACTTCTCGGTGCCGGTCTGGGCGACGCGCGCGCAGGCGCGCACCTGATTGACCGCCGCCACCGGCTTCACCAGAAAATCTGCGAGCCGCATTTGCAGCAGCGTGCGCGCGACGCTCTCGTCGAAGCTTTGCGTCACCGCTACCACCGGCGGCCAGGTGCCGACGCGCCATCAGCCGCGACAGCGCGTACATCTCTTCCGCGCGCCCAGCGTCAAGATCTACCACCACCACGGTGGCGTCCTCGACAGCAAGCGCGTCGTTCTGGGCAGCGACGGTGTCCTCGACCATGACGAGATCGATTGCGCGCGAGGCACCAAAGGTGGCACGTACGTCGCGCTCAAACTTGGCGTCGGCGGTGAGCACCACCACGCGAGTCTGTTTCTGGTCGGAGGCGCGGCTGAGGCGCATGGGATTTTGTCCGATTCCGCTTATTTCACCGGCGCCGCCGTTTGCGTCACCGTAGGGCCAACCGGTGTCGGATTGTTGGGCGAGGAGCTCGGCTGATAAGCGGTGGAAGTGCCGCTGCTGCTCGGCGGATAGACCTGGTTGGTGCGGTAGCGCTCGACCGCGCTTTGCATCTTGGCTCCGTTGAAGCCGATGTTCTTGTTGGCACTGGCGCGCGGCCACGGATCGACCATCTGGGTCACCTTGTCGGCGGCGATGGCGTCGCCAGCATTAAGCGAAATGGTGTCGCGGCGGTCAAAATACTCCGCGCAGCCACTGATCGCGACGAGCACGGCGGCAAGCGTGAGTGCGCGCATGATCTTACTGAATGGTCGCATCGGATACCCCCTTCGCGCTCGGCAGATCAAGCATGTGCCCGGTAAACGGCCGGTCGCCGGCGATGGCGACGCGGGCGACCACCGGCGTGAGCGCGCGCGCTTCGGCCCGCGTGACCTCGGTCTTGCCGAGCAGGAAGAAGTCCACGTCGTTCGGCGGCAGTGTGTCGTCGGCCGGCGTCTTGATGACGTCGCCCGGCCGCGTCGGACGCACCAGGTGCGGCGTGACGATGATGGCGAGATCAGTCTCGTGATTCTGATAGGACTTCGAGGAGAACAGCGTGCCCAAGACAGGGATGCTGCCAAGCCACGGCAACTGGTCGATCTGGTGGTCATTGACGGTTTGCAGAAGACCGCCGATCACGAAGCTTTGGCCGTCGCGCAGTTCAACCGTGGTCGACGCGCGGCGCACGATGATCGCGGGCACCGCGACGCCTCCCGGCACCCTGACAGAATTTGTAGTATCGATCTGGCTGACCTCCGGCTCGATCTTCATGTTGATGAGGCCGTGGCTGAGCACAGTCGGCGTGAAGGCAAGACCGACGCCATATTTCTTGTAGTCGACGGTGACGTTGCCATACGAGCCGGCCACCGGGATCGGATATTCGCCGCCTGCAAGAAAACTGGCTGTATCGCCGGACAGAGCAACCAGGTTGGGCTCAGCCAGACTGCGGGCAACGCCCTTCTGCTCGAGCGCGTTGATCAGCGAATCGATCGTGGTGCTGCCCGAAATCATGCGGGCGATCGCAAAGCCGAATGGCGACGTGCCGGACAGCACGCCAGCGGCTACTTCGCCGATCGGGATATTGGTGCTGCTTGTCGGCGTCGTGATCGGCAGGGCCGGGGCAGGCAGTTCCGAGCCGATGTTGGTCGTACTGTGGGTGCCGAATCGGTTCCATTGCAGGCCAAGCTCGCGGCCGGCGGTGCGCATAACTTCGACGAAGCGCACTTCCAGCAGCACCTGCTGCGGCGACATGACCGAGACTGAATTGATTACATCGGGACCGAACTGGCGCGCAATGGTGACGGCCTTGTCGAGCGTAGCGGCATCGGAGACTTCACCCGAAACCATGATGCGGCCGTTCACGGATGAGGCGCGCAGACGCGAGCGAGGGAAGCGACGCTTCAATTCGTTGGCAAGCCGGGTGATGTCGTAGGAAACTTCCACGTCGAAAATGCCGATCAGCTTTTTGCTCTCGTCATATACCGACACCCGGGTGGTGCCGATCTTCTTGCCGAGAATTGATAGCGAGTGGTCGGTGAGCGGATTGACGTCGGCGACATCCGGATCGCCGACCGTGACGTCGACGAAACTGTTGTCGGTGCGCACGTCGCGTGATTTGCCGATGGTAACCAACACCATCGCCGTGCGGTTGCTACCGCCGATCTGGATGACGCGCGGGCCCGCCGCATGCGCGTCGCCGACAATGCACAGCAGCGATGCCGCCAGCGCGACCAGCAACGCAATCGCAAGATCGCGCACCCAGCCGCCCCGCTCCGCACTCCTGTCCGCGTGCCGCCAAGAGAATCTGGCGGCGTACTCGGTTTCGTTATTGGTGTTCACGACACACTCCCCACCCCTGGTTAAACGCTGCGCCCTGCATCACCGGGCAAGTTCCCCTCTCTCCGCCTTGGCCATGGCATCACTGCCTTCAACCGGAACGATGTATTCCTCTTTCGATTTCGGCCGCATCACCACGACCGTCGTAGTCGCTCCCTTTTCGCTGGCGATCGACCCGCCATTTTCCAGATCCTTGAGCGTGACCTTGCGCGTATTGACTCGCGTCGTTTCACCGGCCTTGCGCAGCAGCAGCGACAGATTTCCGACCGACGCCGCCAGCCACAACTTTTGCGCTTCCACCGTGGTCACTTCAAGCGTCACCGACTTTGCCACTGCCGCCTTGGCGACGCGATCGTCGGCTATCTGGTCGACCGCAAGCACGCGCGTGTCCTGTAACACGACTTCGGTGCTCGCCGAGCCCTTGGCGATCTGGCGCGTGAGCACGACGTCGACGCGATCACCGGGCAGCACGAAACCGCCAACGCCTTCCACGTCGTTGACGCGGATGGTGACCGCCTTCATGCTCTTGTGCACCAGTGCCGACAGCGTCGCGCGCTCGCCGGCGCCGGTGATCTTGACCGCCAGCACTGGCTCGTTGGCTTCGATAGCGGTGAGAACCGCGCGGCGGCCGCTCGACAAGATATCGCTGATCTTGTGGAAAGCGCCGGCCGGCAGCGCGTGGTCCGGCCACGGCGTTTCCTTCAGCATCGCCGCGTTGAGCTCGGCGCCGAAACGCAGCGGCTGCTTGGCGACGACGATGGTTTGCGTGGCCATCGGTTTCTTGTTCGCCTGCATGCTCTCCGCCTGCATGCTCTTCGCCCGCATGTCGGCCTGGTTGTTGAGCCAGACCTCGGCGATGAACACGGCGAGCAGGCCGAAGACGACCGCAAAGCCGATCATGACGATGGTACTGGCACGCACGGCGTTTTTCCCCGTTTGACGTGACCGGAATTTGCTCTGGTCTATTCGTCAGGAGGCTAGCCGGCAGGGAGTATTCAAATGCTAACGGCGCGGCCGCATCTGAGACTATGCTGAAGGGTCGCTGAATTACTATTGTTTACGATCGGTATCAGATCGAATGAACTTTGCAGTAACCTTGCGCCAGATTAACAATACTGGATGGTATGCGTGGCCGCCCCGTAACGATCGATTCAGCCTAACGCTTCCCTGCACCCCTGCGGCGCGGCCCGCAAATCATGGATTTATGAGCATGCCAGCATTGCCACGCGCGGGCGCGCTGGAACGCCGCCACGGTCAAGCAGAGTTAGCAAGGACACAAGTGCCGTTGCCCGCCCCGCGCGATTGCGGCAACATGCCGGCCGCCCAACGAAAGGGGCCGCCGAAACTGCTGGCGGCAACGATAATATCTGGGAGAAAAGCGCGCGATGCCAAAACCTCGCATTAGCTATGTCGATCCTGCAACCGTCACGGACCCGGCGATGCGCGCCGAATTCGAGAGCTGCGCGCGGGAGGGAACACCGCGGCCGGAAAGCCAAGCAGTGCGCGCCCACGTGCCGGCGGCTTTCTGGTCGTTTGCCAATACCTGGCGCGATGTATTCAAGAACGGCGTCGCAGATCACAAGATCAAGGAGTTGTGCCGCGTATATGTTTCTCGCTCGGTGCTGTGTGAATTCTGCGGCAATCAGCGCTCGATCAAGGCGGCCAAGTCAGGCTTGAAGGAAGACGACTATTCCGACCTGATCAACTTCGAGAGCTCGCCGAACTATGACGAGCGCCAGAAAGCGGCACTCGCCTATGCCGAGGCGATCACCTGGGATATACCAGCGGGCAACGAACTCTGGCACCGTCTGCACAAGCACTTCAGCGAGCCCGAGTTGGTTGAAATCGGCTACTTCGTCGCGATCACCATGGGGCAGCAGCGCTGGCTGCGCACGCTCAACATCGAGCATCACCAGATTATGGCCGGCACCGACGCCTCGATGGCGCCGGGCTTCGAGACGGCGGAGGCGCTCGAACGTTCCAAGCAGGCCGCCGGCTACTGGGCCAAGATCGCCCCCAAACCCGCAACACAGGCAGCCGAGTGACCACACAATATCAGGCGACATCAGCCGTGCGCCCAGCCTCCGCATCGCGGATGGCCAAGGGCGAGCCTCGCATTCGCGTCAAGGGCCTGGCCAAGTGCTACGGCACCCTGGAAGTTTTCAGCCGCATCGAATTCGAAGTAGGCGAGCGCGAGATCGTCGCCGTGGTCGGGCCGTCCGGCTGCGGCAAGACTACGCTGTTGCGTTGCATCGACGGGCTGTTGCCGCACGATGCCGGCGAGATTTGGGTCGGCCGTGAGCGTATTGAAAGCCCGATCGCGGGCGTCGCCATGGTGTTCCAGCATTTCGGCCTGTTCCCGTGGAAGACGGTATCCGAAAATGTCGCGTATGGCCTGCGTATGGCCGGCACCTCGAAGACCGAGATCGACCGCAAGGTGCCGGAGTTCATCAAGCTGGTCGGCCTCACCGGCTTCGAGGAAGCGTTTCCCTATCAGATGTCTGGCGGCATGCAGCAGCGCTGCGGACTGGCACGAGCGCTGGCGGTGGAGCCGAATGTGCTGCTGATGGACGAGCCGTTCGCGGCGGTCGACGCGCAGACGCGCGAGATCCTGCAATTCGAACTGTTGCGGATATGGGAAGAGCGCCCGACCGCCATGATCTTCGTCACCCATTCGATCGAGGAAGCGGTGCTGCTCGGCCACCGGGTGATCGTGCTCAAAGGCCGGCCGTCGAGCATCCACGAGACCGTTACTATCGACCTGCCGCATCCGCGCACGCGTGTGACGCTGCGCGAGCCGCGCTTCGCCGAGTTGCGCGAGCGAGTGTGGGGCACGCTGATGCGGGAAGCCCGCGAGGCCGAATTCAAGCTCGAACGTTGAAGCGGCGCCCATGCCATCCGACCCCCGGCTCAAGGCCGCCATCGCCCACTGGGGGCCGCGCTTCGTCGCCAACGGCGTCGTGCTCACCGATTTCGAGGAAATCACCGGCTCGCTCGAGCGTTACGACGACTGGTGCAGCGCCTGGTCGGCACGCGCCACCCATCACGAGGAGCTCGGCCGCGAGGCGCTGACGCGCGGGCATACGCTCACCGCCGGTGAGTGCTTGCAGCGCGCCGGCGTCTACTACCACTTCGCCGCTTTCCTTTTCGTGCACGACGTGCCGCAGATGAAGGCCGCGCACATGAAGGCAGTCGAATGCCGGCAGGCGGCGCTGCCGCATCTGCGCCCGCCCGGCGATCGCGTGAAGATTCCCTACGAAGGCAAGATGCTGCCCGGCATCCTGCGCAGACCGGTCGGCTACGACAGGCCACCGGTGGTAGTGATGGCGGTGGGCCTCGATTCGACCAAGGAGGAAGCCGACGCCTATGAGGCGCCGTTTTTGGCGCGCGGCATGGCGACGCTGGTCTTCGAAGGCCCCGGCCAGGGCGAGGCGCAATATGAATTCGCGATCCGCGGCGACTACGAGGTGCCGGTCAAGGCGGTGATCGACTTTGTCACGACGCGGCACGATCTCGACGGCTCGCGTATCGGCATGTGGGGCGTGAGCTTGGGCGGCTATTACGCGCCGCGCGCGGCCGCTTTCGACAAACGCATTCAGGCCTGCGTCGCGCTCGGCGGTCCGTTTGACTTCGGCGCGGCCTGGGACGGTCTGCCGGCGCTGACGCGCGAGGCCTTCCGCGTGCGCAGCCATTGCGAGACGCAAGCCGAGGCACGCAAGAACGCGGCCACGCTGTCGCTGGAAGGGATCGCGGGCAACATTACCTGCCCGATCTTCATCGTGAACGGCCGGCGCGACCGCATCGTGCCGGCCGCCGACGCCGAGCGGCTGGCGCGCGAAGTGAAAGGCCCGGTCGCGCTGATGCTGATCGAGGACGGCAACCACATAGCCACCAATCGCGCCTACCGCTGGCGCTCGCAGAGCGCGGACTGGATGGCGGAGCAGCTCAGATACGCTGGAAACCGCGCGGAATCGTGTGCAACGGCTCGATACCGCTTTCGGTGATCAGCACCATTTCGCCCGTTTGCACGCCGGCCTTGCCGTCTCGCGTCACGACATTGGGCTGGATCACCACCGTCTGCCCGGCGCGGAACGGCGAATCGGGAACGGGCCCCGCCGGCCGGCTCTTGCAGCCGAGGATCGGCGGCAGATAGCCGCCCCCGAAGCCGTGCAGCAAATCATCGATGATGGTGAAGCCGGCCACCTCGATCACGCCTGACGCCTCGATGACCTGCGCGGGCGTGGCACCGGCTTTCAGCACCGCCGCGATGGCGTCGAAAGCGGCATCGGCGGCGGCGTGCAGCTCGCGATAAAGGCCCGTCGGCGCGCCGAGCGCGAAGCTTCTGAGCACCTGCCCCGGATGCTCCCAGAACGCGGCGGTGATTTCGGCTACCACCACATCGCCCGCCTGCAGGCACCGCGACGTTGGAAACTGACGCGGCACGGCGACATCGGGCGCGGTCATCGACGTGGTGCAGATGTAATGAATGCCGGTCGTGCCACCCCGGCCGACATAGGCACGCTCGACGGCATTGCCCATCTCGCGCTCGTTAACCCCCGGCTCGATGGCGGCGCGCAGTGCCGCCATGCCGAGATCGGTGAAATGCGCGCCGATGCGCAGCCAGTCGATCTCCTCCTCCGACTTGACCTGCCGCAACTGGATGTAAGCGCGGTCGAGGTTTGCGAGCCTGCCGAATTTCGCCGACAGCGTTGCGTGGTGGTCAACGCTCAACGGTCCGAGCGTGGCGACGCGATCCCGGCGCGCGCCGCGCCGCTCGAGCGCCTCGACCGCCGCCGCAAGCGACGAAGGGCCGCCCCATGCCACATCGGCCTGCGAGGCGACGAGCCGCGCCTGGGGCGCGTGGTTGACGTGCTGCACGAACAGCCCATCGCGTTTGCCCGGCGTCAGCACGCCGATTGCTTCGGCGGTCACCGGCCATTGCGTGAGCCACTGCACCGCCGAACCGAAGCGGTTGGCGCCGTAGAACAGGAGATACTCGCAACCGGCCCGCTCAAGCAGGCCCTCCGCCGCCGCGCGGCGGCGCCCCATTTCCGCGTCGGAAAAGCGCGGACAGTCCGCTGCGGCAATGCGCGCGAGATGGGGCGGAAGGGCCACTCACGCCTTCTTCGGCAGCGCCACGATCATGTCGAGCTCGATGCGCGCGCCCGGCGATGACAATTGATTGATGCACACGGTGGTGCTGGCCGGCCGCCAGTCGCCGAAATACTTGGCCATAGTGGCGTGCATGGCGTCGGCGTCGCGGAAGTCGGTCAAATACTTCGTTACCTTCACCACGTCGCGCCAAGTCGTGCCGGTTTCGTCGAGGATCGATTGGATCGCTACCATGGCGCGATCGGTCTGCTCCTCGATCGAATGCGGGTGCACGTGCTCGGCGTCCACGTGCGGGTGCTTGTGATAGAGCGGCGACGGGGTCGCGCCCGACAAGAACATCAGGTCGCAGGCGCCGACGATGCGCACCGCCGGCGCATAGGGCATGGTGTGCGCCTCTTCCGGCTTCGGGTGCACCGGCTCTAGCCTGAAGCTCGGCTTTGGCTTGCTCATTACGGTCATTGTCGTGCCTCCCGTGCATCGATCCGGCCAATTTGGAACCGAAACACGCCGACGCGCAACAGCTTCGAGTTGATCGGCACGCCGGACGCGCTAACGTGCGGCGCCAGCCGGTCAGGAGGCCCCGAATGCCGTCCACGATCCTCGATTCCGCGGTGTTCCGCGACATTTTCACTACCGAAGCGATGCGGAACGTGTTCTCCGACGAGAACCGGGTACAGAAATATCTCGACTTCGAGGCGGCGCTGGCGCGCGTGCAAGGCAGGCTCGGCATCATTCCCAAGCAAGCGGCCGAGGAGATTGTGCGCCACTGCGACGCCAAGCTGATCGACATGGCCAAGCTGAAAGAAGCGACCGAGCGCGTCGGCTATCCGGTGCTGCCGGTCGTCCAGCAACTCGTGAAACTGTGCGAGGGCAATCTAGGCGAATGGAGCCATTGGGGCGCCACCACCCAGGACATCACCGATACCGCCACTATTCTGCAAATCCGCGAAGCGCTGACGATCATCGAGCAGGACATCGACGCCATCGCCGATGCGCTGGCCGCGCTCGCCAAGAAATACCGCGACACGCCGATGGCCGGCCGCAGCAACCTGCAGCAGGCGGTGCCGATCACCTTCGGTTACAAGATGGCGACCATGCTGGCGGCGTTCGAGCGCCACAAGCAGCGCTTGGCGGAGCTGAAGCCGCGCGTTTTGGTCGGCGAATTTGGCGGCGCCGCCGGCACGCTGTCCTCGCTCGGCAAAAATGGCTTGAAGGTGCAGGACGAGTTGATGAAGGAATTGCAGCTCGGGCAACCGGCGATTTCCTGGCACACGGTGCGTGATTGCATCGCCGAGGCCGGATGCTTCCTCGGGCTGGTCACCGGCTCGTGCGGCAAGATCGCCTTCGACGTGAAGCTGTTGATGCAGACAGAAGTCGAGGAGGTCTACGAGCCGTTCCACGCCGGCCGCGGCTCGTCCTCGACCATGCCGCAGAAGCGCAATCCGATTTCATCCGTTTACATCACCGCGCAGACCGCCATGGTGAAGCAACTGGTGGCCGCGCTGCTGGAAGCCATGATCGAAGACCACGAGCGCTCGACCGGACCATGGGAGATTGAATGGATCGCGTTGCCGGACATTTTCATGCTGTCCGCCGGCGCGCTGGCGCAGACGCGCTTTCTAGTGAGTGGGCTGCAGGTGAACGAAAAGAAGATGCGTGAGAATCTCGACATTACTCATGGGCTGATCATGTCGGAGGCGGTGATGATGGGGCTCGGCGCCAAGATGGGCCGCAACCGCGCCCATGACGTGGTCTACGACATCTGCCGCGAGGTGGTGAAGACCGGGCGGCCTCTGCTCGAGCTGCTGGAAGAGAACAAGGAGATCAGCAAGCACGCCGACGGCAAAATGCTGGAGAAGCTGGTCGACCCGGCCAACTACCTCGGCGTCGCCGGCGAGATGGTCGACCGCGTGCTGAAGATGCGGAAGTGAGGTGTGGCAGCGCCGGAGGCACGGTCGGCTGCCTCTCCCCTTTGGGGAGAGGGTGAAATGAGGGGGCGAATGACTCTCGGATTAGTTGGAGCGAAAAGGTGAGTGCGATTATCGATTAAGCAGGAGGCGCGTCATGAAAAAATTGACATGTCGGGATCTTGGTGGGCCTTGTGATGCGGAGTTCACTGGTGAGTCGTTTGAAGAGATCGGCAAGAAAAGCCGTGAGCACGTCATTGAGCAAATGCAAAAGGGCGACGAGGCGCATCTTTCTGCTGCAAACAAAATGAGAAGCGCAACGCCAGAGCAACAGAGAGCTCTGATGGCCGGGTTCAAGCAGAAATTTGACGTAGCTCCGAACGTCTAGAATCGTGTTGGGTCCCCGCCTTCGTGAGGACGATATTTAGTGTCGCGGCATCGTCTTCCAGATCGCCAGCGCCACCAGCAGCGTCGCGGCGCCTAACCCCAAGAACAAGGCCGGCAACGTTACGCCGGCTTTTTGCAACAAGGCCACCACCACCGTCGCAACGGTCATGAACGCCGCGTTGAGCACGTTGACGGCGGCGATGGTGCGCGCGCGGTAGGCGACATCCGACCACGCCTGCACCGCGGCGAAGGCCGGCACGACAAACAGGCCGCCGGCCACCGCCATGCCGAAAAGATCGATGGCCGCGCGAATGCCGAGCGTGGACGAAAACACCGTCGCGGGCGCTTGCGGCGTGAGCGCCGGCGCCACGCCATGGATCGCCAACCCAAGATCGAGTGCGAACGCCGCAATCAGCACGGCGCCGGCGAGCGTGGTGTTGAGCACGATGCGCCCGCGCGCGATCATTGCGGCGGTGCCCGAGCCCACGCCGACCGCGATCGAGAACAGCGCCAGATAGGCGGTGACCGTGTCCTCGTCGCCGCCGATCAGCACCTTGATCAGCGGCGGCAGCAGCGACAGCACCACGATGCCGGTGAGCCAGAACCAGCTCGTCACCATGGCGCCCCACAAGAGTCTGCTGTCAGCCCACAAGTGGCGGAGCATGGCGGCGGTCGAGGCCGCGATATTGAGCGTGACGTTCAGGTGCGGCGCGCCCTTCCCGCTCGGCGGAATGAGCAGCGCCGAGAGCCAGCAGGCGAGCGCGAAGGCCATCACCAGCGCGCCGAACAATACGGCGTCGCCGCCATTGCGCGCGGCGAGGCCCGCGGCGATGGTGCCGGTGAGGATGGCGATGAAGGTCGCGCCTTCCACCAGCGCATTGCCTGCCGGCAATTCCTCGCGCCGCAAATGGTCGGGCAGGATGCCGTATTTGACCGGGCCGAACAGCGCCGAAACGATGCCGAAGCCGGCGAGCGCGACGAACATGATGACCACGGAATGGCGCTCATAGCCGTGGACCGAAAGGCCGGCGATGAACATCTCGGCGAACTTCAACACCTGCGCCATGCGCGCCTTGTCGAAGCGGTCGGCCAGTTCACCGCCAAGCCCTGACAGAAAGAAGAATGGCGCGATGAATACTGCGCTGGCCAACGTGATCAGCGCTGGGGCGTCGGCGTGGCCGACGTGGAAAAGAATGAGGAAGACCAGCGCGGTCTTGAGAAAATTGTCGTTGAAGGCCGCGAAGAACTGACACCAGAACAGCGGTGCGAAACGCCTCGACAGCAGCAGCGGCGGCGCCCGCACGCGGCTCAAGACTGCAGCCGGATCGAAGATTGCAGGTCGGCGAGCAGGATGCGCAGGTCGAGCTCGCGAAATTCACGGAACGCCCGTCGCAGCCAGCGTTGCAGCTCGGCATTGACCTCAGGCGGCATGTCGACGGCGGCCGCCGGCTGCAAATGGGAGAACGAGAACGGCGGCGTCTCGACGAATTTGCGCACGCCCGGCGCCAGCGCCGGCAGCCGCACCACCGTCTCGCCGCTGCCGGCGAGCTGGTATTTGTCGCGGTGCTGCGCGCTGCCGAAAATCTCATTATGCACCGGCGCTAGCACCGCTTGCGGAAACCGGCGGCGCAGGCCGCGATAGGCCTCGACCGATGTCGCGTCCGGCGTGATCACGTACAGGATGGCCGGCGCGATCGCGTGTTTGAGCGCTTCCTCGGCGAACCCAATCTGCTGAGCCAGCGCAAAAAAGCTTTCGAACGACTCATAGCCGAGATCGACGACCTTGGCGCCGCCGTCCTCGGCGATTAGGCGGTCGAACAGCGCCATCTGTCCCTTGATGTCGCCGATCGTCGATACGATCGTGTGCTCGGGCAAGAACCGGGCCAGCGTTCCGCCGCCGGCATTAAGATCGAAAGCCGCGACCGCGCCGCCTTTCTGGGCGTAGAACTCGGTGAGCAGGCGCGCCAGCAGCGTCTTGCCGACGCGCGATCGCGGCGAGGCGACGATGGTGATTGAACTGCGGAACGACATCACTTCACCGGAGGCCGTCCGCGCGTCGGCGCAGCTTACGATGCTGAGCCCGAGCGGCTCTCAAATCGGGCCCTGCCATTTCCCGCGCGCTAGCTGGCGGCCTGGCGAGCGCTGTCTTCCGCTTTGGGCGAGACCAGATCGATGAGCTTGACCCGGTCGTATTCGCTCCAGACATTGCCGAGCCAGTGGCGGACATAGCCGCGCAAAACGAACGAATAGTTCGCCGGTTCGTCCCGGGCCGTCTTGTTGGCGATGAATGACACGAATGGCGTGCTGGCAACTTCCACCTGCTCGCAGGCCATCTCGTTCAGCTTGGGGATGCTGATTTCAGAGGCGCCCTTGATCTGCTTGAAATAGGAATTGTAGGTCGGCGGATCCCACTCGAAGAACGTGGTGTCGTTGATGCGGTTTTTCACCAGGAAGTAGCTTGCGTCGCCCACGAAGCGGGCGGTCTCGGCGATTTCGTTGAGCGAGGCGATCGTGGGGCCGAGGATATGGAACACCGAAAACGTGATCTGGCCCTTCTTGGCCGATTCGATGAACCCGATGTCGCTCAGCGCCTGCAGCGTCGACGACAACAGACCGGCACGCACGTCGATGACGGTGACGCTGGAATCGGCGCCGCCGAGCGTGTCGAAGATCTTCATCTGGTCGGCAACGGACGTGACGTTGACAACCTCCGTCACGTCGGGATGGAATCGTTTCAGGGTGCCGCGCGGGAATTCGGTATCAAAGGCGCGGGCCGGCGTCTGATGGGCGCCGAAATAATCGAGCAAGGTACGGGCGACGGTGGTTTTTCCGACGCCGCCCTTGTCTGCGCCGACGAGAATGACTGCTGGTTTGGCCATTAGGCTACTCTTTAGGACACGGTGGGCTTTGGGCTCCTAGCATCATCTTACTACATTATCGGGCTTTGAACATGACAAGGTTTATGTTCGGCCGCGCAGATGTCGCTAAGGGCCTCCGAGGCAAATCGCTCCAGATTTCAATAAGTTTCGTGAAAATTGTGAGCGCGTCGGCCTGCAATCTTGCGACGCGCCCGCTGCGAGTCCAGCGGTCGAGGTGAAAATGATCGTGCCCCCGGCGCGCCCGAAGAATCAAGTCTCGCCCCCGCGCGGCATTGGCGCCAAATGTGTCGTTAGAGAACAAGACAGATCATGGCTCCCCTGCGGTAGCAGAGGCGCTAGTCGTCATCTTAAATGATGTATAATACTGCTTATCTGATGCTTGACATATTAGTATAGATATTTCAAATACCTATTCACAGGCTTTATTTCGAGACAAGACCCTATTCGCATGATCACCGCCGCCCAGTTGCGTGCCGCACGGGCCTTGCTCGGCATTGACCAGCGCGAGCTCGCACAGCGCTCGGGGCTGTCGCTGCCGACCATCCAGCGCATGGAAGCGAGCGACGGCGTGGTCCGCGGCAACGTGGACTCACTCATGAAGCTGGTCGATGCGCTCGCCGCCAACGGCATCGATCTGCTTGGCGAAGGCGCCACCAGCGGCGGGGGTGGCCGCGGGGTGCGGCTCAAGGCAGGGCCGCCGCCATGATGGCCGTCTACGCGCTCTATGGGGTGGCGGTGCTGCTGGCTCTTGCCCCCATCGCTGTCATTCTCGCCGCCTCTCCGCGCGCCACCGGCATCGTCTATGGCGCCAGCCTGGTGGTCACGCTGATGCAGGGCGTGATCGCGCTCATGAGCCTGATCGACCAGCCAACATCCACCGCGACTTTGCCGCTCGGCCTGCCTTGGCTGGGCGCGCATTTCCGCATCGACGCGCTGGCAGCGTTCTTTCTGGTCGTGGTCAATCTCGGCGGCGCGGCGGCGAGCCTCTACGCGCTCGGCTACGGGCGCCACGAAGAATCGCCGCAGCGCGTGCTGCCGTTCTATCCCGCCTATCTCGCCGCCATGAATCTGGTGGTCATGGCCGACGATGCCTTCAGCTTCCTGGTGGCGTGGGAGTTCATGTCGCTCACCTCCTGGGCGCAGGTGATCGCGCACCACCGCGACTCTGAGAACGTGCGGGCGGGCTATGTCTATTTGTTGATGGCGAGCTTTGGCACGCTGGCGCTGCTGCTCGGTTTCGGCCTGCTCGCCGGCAGCGACGGCAATTACGTCTTCGCGGCCATGCGCGCGTCGCATCCGTCCGCCGCCCTGGCGGCGCTGGTTCTGATCCTGGCGGTGGTCGGCGCCGGCTCGAAAGCTGGCGTGGTGCCCTTGCATGCCTGGCTGCCGCTCGCGCATCCGGCCGCGCCCACCCAGGTGTCCGCGTTGATGAGCGGCGTGATGACCAAGGTCGCGGTCTACGGCTTCGTTCGCATCGTGTTCGACCTGCTGGGGCCGCCGGACTGGTGGTGGAGCATGGTGGTACTCGGCATCGGCGGCATCACCGCGGTGATGGGCGTGCTCTACGCGCTGATGCAGCACGACTTGAAGCGCCTGCTCGCCTATCACACGGTGGAGAACATCGGCATCATCTACATCGGGCTCGGCCTCGCGCTCGCCTTCAAAGCCTATGGGCTGGCATGGGCAGCGGCGCTGGCGCTCACCGCGGCGCTGTTCCACGTCTTCAACCATTCCGTCTTCAAGAGCCTGCTGTTCTTCGGCGCCGGCAGCGTGCTCAATGCCACGGGTGAACGCGACATGGAGCATCTCGGCGGGCTGATCCACCGCATGCCGCAGACCGCCTTTGTGTTCCTGGTCGGCTGCGTGGCGATCTCGGCGCTGCCGCCGCTCAATGGCTTTGCCTCGGAGTGGCTCACCTTCCAGGCCATCCTGCTCAGCCCACAACTGCCGTCCTGGGGGTTGAAATTCCTGGTGCCGGCGGTGGGCGCGCTGCTGGCGCTGTCGGCGGCGCTGGCGGCGGCCTGCTTCGTTAAGGCCTTCGGCGTCAGCTTTCTCGGCCGCGCCCGCACGCCGGCGGCGGCCGAGGCGCAGGAGACCGATGGCTATTCGCTCGCCGCCATGTATGTCCTCGCCGCGCTCTGCCTGATCGCCGGCGTGCTGCCCGGGCTGTTCATCGACGCGCTGGCGCCGGTTGCCCAGGCGCTGATCGGCGAGACCATGCCGCACCAATCCGGGCTCGCTTGGCTCACCATCGTCCCGATCGCGGAAAGCCGCAGCTCATATAATGGGCTGCTGGTGTTCGTCTTCGTCGTGCTGTCCGGCTCGGTCGCGGCCTTCGCCATCCATCGGCTGGCCTCCGACCGGCTGCGGCGCGCGCCGGCCTGGGATTGCGGCTATCCCGACCCGAGCCCGGCAACGCAATACACCGCGTCGAGCTTTGCCCAGCCGATCCGCCGCGTTTACGGCACCACCGTGTTCCACGCCCGCGAAATCGGCGAGATGCCGCCGCCGGGCTCGACCGCACCGGCGCGGTTGACCGTCGATCTGCGCGACCTGATCTGGGAGGCGCTTTACGCGCCGATCGCGGGCTTCATCGGCATCGCCACCGACCGCCTCAATATTCTGCAATTCCTCACCATCCGCCGCTATCTCACGCTGGTATTCGCCGCACTGGTGCTGTTGCTGCTGGTGCTGGCGATATGAGTTTCGTCCGCGACTACGCCTTCCAGGGCGCGCAGATGCTGCTGGTGCTGCTGCTCTCGCCGCTGCTTACTGGCTTCGTGCGCAAGGTGAAGGCGCGGCTGTTGCGCCGGCAAGGGCCGCCGCTGTTGCAGCCCTATCGCGATCTGATCCGGCTGATGCGCAAGGACGTGGTGCTGGCGGAAAGCGCCTCCTGGTTGTTCCGCGTCATTCCCTACCTCGTGTTCGCCGGCACCTGGGTGGCAGCGTCGCTGGTGCCGACCTTCCGCGGCGGATTGTTGTTTTCCTGGTCGGCCGATTTGATCGCCATCATCGCGCTGATCGGCAGCGCGCGCTTCTTCCTGGCGCTTGCCGGTCTCGACGTCGGCACCTCGTTCGGCGGCATCGGCTCCAGCCGCGAGGTGATGATCGCTTCGCTGGCGGAACCCGCGATGCTGATGATCGTATTCACGCTGGCACTGGTGGCAGGCTCCACGCAGCTTTCCATCATAGCGGCCTATATGCTCTCGTCTCAGGTGGGCCTGCGGGTGTCGCTGGGCCTCGCCCTGCTCGCGCTAGTCATGGTGGCGATTGCCGAGAATACGCGCATCCCCATCGACAATCCGGCAACGCACCTGGAGCTCACCATGGTGCACGAGGTCATGGTGCTGGAATATTCCGGCCGTCATCTGGCACTGATCGATCTGTCGTCCGAGCTCAAACTTCTGCTTTACGTCTCGCTGATCGGCTGCCTGTTCACGCCCTGGGGCATTGCCGGGCCCGACGCCGGGCCGGCGGCGATCGCGATCGGCGTCGCCTCTTACGTCGGCAAGCTTGCAGCCGGGGCCACGCTGCTGGCTGTTTTTGAGACGGCTATCGCCAAGATGCGGGTGTTCCGGGTGCCGGCCTTTCTCGGCGCCGCGCTGATGCTCGGCCTGCTCGCCACCCTGCTGTTGTTCGTGTCGGGGAGCCTGTGAGCGGCATGCACAGCCTCACTTTCGATGTCGCCCATATGCTAGCGGGCTCGCTGGTGCTGGTGAGCTTCATGCAGCTCTACCAGGACCGGCTCTACGCGCTGCTCAATATCTACGCACTGCATGCGCTGGTGCTGACGGCCTCGGTTGCCTGGCAGGCCTTCATCCAGGACGCGCCGCATCTCTACGTCACCGCCGGCATCGCGCTCATCTTCAAGGCCATCGTCATTCCCATCGTCCTGCACCGGATCATCGTGCGGCTCGGCATCCACCGCGAGATCGAGACCGTGGTCGGCGTTGGGCCAGCGATGCTGCTCGGCATGGGCCTGGTGGCGCTGTCCATGGTGGTGATGCTGCGGGTGACGGCGGAGGCCGATCCGCTGGCGCGCGAGGATCTGGCCTTTGCGCTTTCGGTGGTGCTGCTCGGCCTGTTGATGATGGTGACGCGCCGCAACGCGGTGAGCCAAGTGATCGGCTTCATGTCGCTGGAGAACGGCCTGGTGCTGGCGGCGACTGGCGCCAAGGGCATGCCGCTGGTGGTCGAGATTAGCGTCGCCTTCTCGGTGCTGATCGCCTTCATCGTGATCGGCATCTTCCTGTTCCGCATCCGGGAACGCTTCGACACCGTCGACCTGCAGGCGCTCGACCAGTTCCGCGGAGAACGGGAATGAAGCTCGACGCTCTCACCGGCATTCTGCTGATCCCGGCGGTGGCCGCGGCGCTGCTGGCGGCGCTGCCCGGTTACCGACTGACTGCACGCCTCAACGTCTTGGCGGCGCTGGCGACCTTCTTCACGGCCTGCTCGCTGTTCGTGGTTCAGCCGAAGTCCGGGCCCTATCTGCTCGTGGACGACCTCAACAAGGTCTTCATCGTGCTCACCACTTTCGTCGGCTTCACCACCAGCGCTTTCAGCGCTAGCTATATTGGCCACGAAATCGAGATCGGCCGGCTCAGCCCGCGTTTCGTGCGTTTCTACCACGCCATGTACCAGGTGCTGATGTTCGCCATGAACCTGGCGCTGGTGGCAAACAATATCGGCCTGATGTGGGTGGCGATCGAGCTCGCGACATTGACCACCGTGCTGATGGTCGGCATCTACCGCACCCACGAGGCGCTGGAAGCGGCCTGGAAATATTTTATCCTCGGCAGCGTCGGCATCGCGCTGGCGCTGTTCGGCACCATCCTTGTCTACATGGCCGCGCGCCCGGTGATCGGCGAGGGCCTCTACGCCATGGTGTGGACCGTGCTGGTCGCAAACTCGGCGAAATTCGATCCGGCACTGCTCAACGTCGCCTTTGTGTTCTTGCTGCTCGGTTACGGCACCAAGGTGGGCTTGGCGCCGCTGCATGCCTGGCTGCCGGACGCGCATGCAGAAGGCCCGACGCCGATCTCGGCGGTGCTTTCCGGCCTGCTGCTGAACGTCGCGCTCTACGCGCTGCTGCGCTTCAAGATGCTGCTGGCGCTCAATCCGGCGGCAATCGCGCCCGGCCCGCTGATGGTGACTTTGGGCCTGATCTCCTGCGTGTTCGCCGCATTCATGCTGTACCGGCGGCGCGACATCAAACGCATGTTCGCTTATTCATCGATCGAACACATGGGCATCATCGTGTTCGCCTTCGGCATGGGCGGCGGGCTCGCCAATTTCGCCGGGTTGCTGCACATGACCATGCATTCGCTCACCAAGTCGGCGATCTTCTTCGCGGTCGGTCACATCTCGCAGGTCAAGGGCACGCAGAAGATCGCCGACATGGGCGGGCTGACTGTGACCAACCCGGTGCTCGGCTGGGGCCTGGTGCTGGGCGTGGTGGCGATTGCCGGCCTGCCGCCGCTCGGCATCTTCATGAGCGAGTTCCTGGTAGTCAGCTCGACCTTCGCGCGCCAGCCCTGGCTGGCGGTCATCCTGGTTCTCGGCATTCTCATTGCGCTCGGCGGCCTGTTTATGCGCCTCAACACGATTGCCTTTGGGGAACCGCGCGGCCCAACCGCGAAGGCTGAGGCTTCCTACGTGCCGATGTTCGCCCATCTCGCCATCGTATTCACCGCCGGCCTCTATATGCCGCCGGCGCTTGTTGCCGGCTTCGAGAACGTCGCCAAATTGCTGGGATAGCGCCATGGCCCTGATCGACAGCATCAAGCACCGTGAGCACGCCAAGGCGCACCGGCCCTGGCCGCGCGCGATCGTCGGCGACGACGGCTGGAAGAAAGCGATCGATCTTTTGGCGCGCGGCCGCTGCACGCTGCTGGGCCTGTGGGGCGATGCGCCGGATGTGCACATGGCGCTGTTGGATGAAAAAGCCGGCGACATCGCCGTCGTCAGCTACGCCTGCAAGAACGGCAAATATCCGAGCGTCGCCGAACGTCACGCGCCGGCGCTCCGGCTCGAGCGCACCATCCGCGATCTGTTCGGAATGGAGGCTGTGGGCACACCCGATACGCGGCCCTGGCTTGATCTTGGTTTCTGGGACGTCCGCTATCCGCTTGGAAAACGACAGCGCGCGCAAAAGCCTGCCCCTTACGTCTTCCTGCCGGCGCAGGGTGAAGGCCTGCACCAGATTCCGGTCGGTCCCGTGCATGCCGGCATTATCGAGCCCGGACACTTTCGCTTCACCGCCAATGGCGAGCACGTGGTGCGGCTGGAGCAGCGGCTCGGCTATGTGCACAAGGGCATCGAGTCGTTGATGGACGGCGCGGCGCTAGACGCTGCGGCCAAGCTTGCCGCGCGCACTTCCGGCGACAGTACCGTCGCGTATTCCTATGCCTTTGCACAAGCAGCCGAAGCCGCCTTGCAAGTGAAGGCGCCGCCGCGCGCCAACTATCTGCGCGCGCTGATGGCCGAGCTGGAGCGGCTGGCAAATCATTTCGGCGACATCGGTGCCATCTGCAACGACGCTTCCTTCGCGCTGATGCATGCGCAAACCAGCATCCTGCGCGAGCGCACATTAAGGGCGGCCGAAGCCTGCTTCGGCCACCGGCTGATGATGGACGTCATTGTGCCCGGCGGCGTGACGCGCGACATTGCCCCAAATGGTCCAGCGCAACTGCGCGCGCTGCTCTCCGAGATCCGAAAAGCATTTCCGCGCCTGATTGAGCTTTACGACAACACCGCCTCGCTGCTGGACCGCACCGTCACCACCGGCATTGTGAAGCCCGCTCTGGCGCGCCAGTTCGGCGCCGGCGGCACTGTCGGGCGCGCTTCGGGACGCGGCTTCGACGCCCGGCGCAACCTAAATTATGCGCCCTATGACGAGATTAAATTCGATGTACCGGTGCTGGAAGCCGGCGACGTCAACGCCCGCGTCTGGATTCGCATTCGCGAGGTCGAGCAGAGCCTGTCGCTGATCGAGCAGATTCTGAACCGACTACCGGAAGGCGCGACGCGGACTTCGGTCAAAGCGAGCGCGCGGATTTGCGAAGGCTTAGGCGTCGCGGAAGCGTTCCGCGGTGAGGTATTGGTCTGGCTGCGGCTCGACGGCAAAGGGCGCGTTGCGCGCTGTCACCTGCGCGATGCCTCCTGGTTCCAGTGGCCGCTGCTGGAGGCCGCGATCGAGGGCAATATCGTTGCCGACTTTCCGCTCTGCAACAAATCGTTCAATTGCTCGTATTCGGGACACGACCTCTGATGCGCCGCACGCTGTTTGAGAGCCTGACGCAACGCGCGCTTACGGAAGCGCCGCCCGCACCCGACAAGACGGCGCTGGCCGAACTCACCAAGAGCGTCAACCGCGCCGCCCGCGCCAAGCTCGGCCGTTCGCTCTCCATCCGCCAAGTCGATGCCGGCTCCTGCAACGGCTGCGAGCTGGAAATCCATGCACTCAACAACGCCTTCTACGATCTCGAACGCCTCGGCTTGCGCTTCGTCGCCTCGCCGCGCCATGCCGACGTGCTGATGGTGACCGGGCCGGTGACCAAGAACATGCGCGAGGCTTTGCTGCGCACTTACAACGCCACGCCGGATCCGAAATGGGTGGTGGCGGTGGGCGGCTGCGCGGTGGATGGCGGCATCTTTGCCGGCAGTTACGCGGTGGCAGGCGGCGTCAAAGATATAATCCCGGCCGATCTGCACATTCGCGGTTGCCCGCCGTCGCCGACTGAGCTTTTGAAGGGATTGATCGCGCTACTTGAGCATGCGCGCTAGCAATCCGGCCGATCTGAAATCCGCCTTTCCAGCAACGATCTAGCTCGCCAGCCGCCGCGCCACCTTCATCTGCTGCACGGCGTCGCCAGCGAGATGGCTCCAGATGATTGCGTCGCGGCACAATTTGTCGGTGTGGTGATCCATGCGGCAGCCATCGCCGCCGCGTACGTCCATGTAGAGCTCGGTCACCTCCTGCACGACATAGGTTGAATAGTTCATGGCAAGACCCGCGTTACAAGAATGGATCTTCTGGTCGTGTTCCCAGGCGACCCGCATGACGAACGAACGCAGCGCCTCGGTGAGCATAAACATCTTATTGATCTTCAACTGGACGATCTGCTGTGCGAACAGCGTCTGGCCGCCCTGCTTGGCGGTCTTAGCATGATGCATCGCCGTCTCGCAGGCATCGGCGCAAATGCCGAGCGCACTGGAACAGAGCTCAAGATCACCAAAGAGATCGCCCCCGGTGGTGTCGCCGCCGCGGCCACCGGCCTTGCGCACCGCGCCGCCTACCTCGCCGACGACATTGGCATGCGGCACGCGCGCGTTCTCGAAGATCATCTCGCCGTTCTGATAAAAGCGCCAACCGCTTTTATTGAACACCTTGCCGATGCGGAAGCCGGGCGTGTCGCGCGGCACCAGGAACATGGTGGTGCCCTGCTTGGGCGGCACCGTTGCATCGGTACGCGCGTCGATGAAGAACAGCTTGCCGACCGGCGCATTGGCGATATAGGCCTTCTCGCCGTTGAGAATCCATTCATCGCCCTGGCGTTCGGCCTTCAGCTTCAGCCCGAATTTGGGATCGTCTGGCGGCAGGCGGCTGTCGGAGCCGGCGCCCGGCTCGGTGATGCCCTTGCCAAGAAGGAAGGTGTCGTCGGCGACGAAAGGCTTGAGGAAACGTTCCTTCTGCTCCTCGGTGCAGGCGTGCGAGATCAAATGGCTCCATTTCCAGTTCTGGCTGAAGGCCTTGGAGATCGCGCTGTCCGCCTTGGCGAGTTCGGTCATCACCAGCGCTTGCGTCACGAAGTCGGTGCCGTGGCCGCCCCATTTCTTCGGCACCGCCATAGTGCGGAAGCCGAGCTTGGAGCCCTTCTTGATGATGTCCCAATCCCAGGTCTCGCGCGCGGTTTCGATCGCGTCGCGTTGAAGCGAGATCGGACGGATTTCCTCGTCGGCGAACTTGCGCGCGGTTTCCTGCCAGTGGCGCTGTTCGTTGCTCAGGGAGAAGTCCATGGGTCGGTCCTCAGGTCGAATTCTTGATCTGCGCGTGAATGCGTTGTGATGGCGATGTCATTCCGCCGCGCGCGGCATGGCGTCGGAGGGGCGGCGATAGCGGAAGATGGCTTCGGCGATGCGCAGCTTTGCGTCGCTGGCGCCATCGCCGGTGTGCAGACAGACACGCGCATCGTGGACGTATTTCTGCAACGGCATGTCGCGCATCACGCCCATGGCGCCGAACACCTCCGCGGCGTCCTTGGCGGCCTCCAGCATCATCTCGCCGGTGAAAACTTGCGTGATGGCCTGCAGCGGCAGGTCGGACAGGCTGCGGTCCGCATAAGCTTCCGCGTGATCGGACGCCCACGCCGCCTGCCAGATGGAAGCTCGCGCCACTTCCAGCTTGATGGCGACCCCGGCGAGCTTGGCGGCGATCGCCTGGTGCTCGGCGAGTGGCCGCGCGCCTTGCACGCGAATCGGGGCATATGCGACTGCCGTCTCGTAGGCGGCACGGGCAATGCCGAGGTTCAAGGCCTGGAACAGCGGATTGCCGCGGCTGGATATGTTCACATGGTCAAGAAGCTCACCCGCCTTCTCATCAAGCAGATGATCCGCCGGCACCCGGCAATCTTTGAGCTCGAGCTCGCCGCACGGTCCATGAGTCCAGGGCCGCTCGTGGGCACGCACGGCCAGGCCGGGGGCATCGGCCGGCACCAGCACAAAGCACGTGCCGGGCTGGCCGGCAATCTTGACTTCGACAGCAAACAACTGGGCGACCGGCGCGTTGGCGACGCAGTCCTTCATGCCATTGAGAACGAGCGAGCCGTCATTCGCCTTGGTCGCCATCGTCTTGACGTCCCGCACGATCGCGACCGGCCGGGAATAGTTCACGCCGAGCCGCGTGTCGTCGCCGGCCTCATGATCGGCGACCGCGAGATGATAGCGGTCGTTCTCCAGGAATGACGGCAGGAAGCGGTCGCGCTGGGCATCCGTCATAACCTGGTCGAACAGGACATGACCGAGCCGCGATGTTTCCGACAAGAGGGCGGCGATGTCGGCATCGCCCGCGGCTAGTTCCTCGGTCACGATGCAGGAGGTGAGCGCATCGGCGCCCACGCCGCCGCGGTCTTCCGACAGCGCCAGCGTGCGCATGCCGAGTTGCGAGGCCTGATCGAGCAAATCCATCGGCAGACTGCGGTCGCGCACGTCGAGACGGTCGGCCTTGAGCATGACCGGCTTGATCTCGCGTTCGACGAAGTCGCGAACCGTGTCGCGGATTTCCAGCTGTTCGGCGCTGAGATGAAGATTGTACATTTCGCTTGCCTTCGGCTTTGACGGTCTTTTTGGCTATATCCGGTATAATCGCGCGATATTACCGCGCGGCTTCGGCGATGGCGTTGCCCATTTCCTGCGTGCTGGCCTTGCCGCCGAGATCCGCAGTCAGATGCTTCGCGTCAATGATGGTCTTTTCGACGGCGTTCTGAATGCGCCGCGCGGCATCCACCGCCCTCGGCTCGTTGCGTTTGCGGCCGAGCCACGCCAGCAGCATCTGCCCGGACATGATCATGGCATAGGGATTGGCAATATTGCGGCCGGCGATGTCCGGGGCCGAGCCGTGGGTGGCCTGCGCCATCGCCTGCCGCTCGCCGACGCAAAGGCCGGGCGCGAGCCCGAGCCCGCCGACTAGGCCGGCGCCAATATCGGTAAGGATGTCGCCGAACTGATTGGTGGTGACGATCACATCGAAGCGCTGCGGGTTGGTGACGAGCTTCATCGAGATCGAATCGATCAGCACCTCATCGAATTCTACGTCGGGAAATTCTTGCGCAACCTTGCGGCACTCCTCGGCGAACATGCCGCAGGCAAGGCGATAGACAGGTTCCTTGTGCGCGGCGGTGACCTTCTTGCGTTTGCGCGTGTGGGCGATCTCGAAAGCCTCGCGCGCGACCCGGTTCGATCCCTTGCGCGTGATGACGCGCATGGCGACGGTGATGTCGTGGTTGGGGCGAAATTCACCGGAGCCGGCCACCACCGTTTCCGAATAGAGCATCCCTTCGGAGACTTCGCGCACGAACACAATGTCCACGTCCTTATGGATCGACGCCACGTTGGGATAGGAGCGGGACGGGCGCACGGCCGCGAACAGATCGTACTTCTTGCGCACGGGCGGCATCACCCAGGTGGGGTCGTTGCGCGGATAGGCCGCGTGCCCGATCGGCCCCATGATCCAGCCGTCGAGCGCCCACAACGCCTTTTCGGTCATGGCCGGCAGCGTATCGCCGTGCTGCTCGTGGCCGTGCTTGCCGATCGGCAGTTGCTGCCATTCGATGGCGAGGCCGGTCCGCGCCGCCGCCGCCTTCATTACTTTGACGCATTCGGGAACAACTTCGTGCCCGATATCATCGCCGAGCAAAATTCCGATCTTCAAGCCAGCGTCTCCGGTTGGGGAAGTCCCGTTCGCGCGGCGACCTCGGCGGTTAAGCCGCGGTCAGCCCGCCGTCCAGCACAAGCGTCTGGCCGGTGATCGAGGCCGCGCCGGGACTGGCGAGGAAGCAGACGGCCGCGGCCACCTCCTCCGGCGTGATGAAGCGGCCGAGCGGAATGCGGCCGAGCATTCGCTCGCGCGCCTGCGGGTCGAGCGCCTTCAGGCGCGAGGGCGTGAGCGCGGTCGACGGCGCGACCGCATTGACCCGAATGTTGTGGCTGGCCCATTCGATCGCCAGCATGCGCGTCATCTGGATCAGCCCGCCCTTGGCAATTCCATAGACCGAGCGGCCGGCAAATCCGGTCAGGCCGTGGGTCGAAGCGATGCTCACAATGCAACCGGGACGGTTTCCCACGATGCAATGGGCGGCGAATTTCTGTGACAGAAAATACGCGCCTTTGAGGTTGATGGCGACGACGTCGTCCCAATCGCCCCAGGCGACGTCGACCGCGGGCTTGACCAGCGCACGGCCGGCATTGTTGACCAGAACGTCGATGTCACCGAATGCCTCGACCGCAGCGCCGAACGCTTGCGTGATATCGGCCTCGACCCGCAAATCGAGTTGCAGCGGAACCACCTTGCGGCCCTGCACGGCCGGATCGCGCAACAGTTCGTCGAGCCGCCCGATCTCGCGACTCGAGACCGCGAGATCGTAACCCGCACGCGCCAAGTCGCAGGCAATGACGTAACCGATCCCGGTTGCAGCGCCGGTGACAAAGGCGGTATAGCGAGCGGGTGATGTCAACGAGCGTGATCCATTTCTGTCCGCGCCGCTATGAGTTTATATTTTTGTGGCGCGCTGCTTTATCATTAGCATACAGCACGGCCGAGGCCGAGAAAAACGAGGTGGCTGGCGGCACGGCAGAATTTCGAGCGCCAGATAGTGCCTCTTTAATCGCTGCGGAACGTACCGGCTTAAAATGCTGGTGCCGGCCGAAGGATTTGGACCCCCGACCACCTGCTTACGAATTAGCCCCGGCTGACTAATAGCAGCAATGAAGAAGCTGGAAAGTAACTGAAGTCACTGACGAGATCAAATAATTGCTGCATTTTTTTGTGAGATGGCTTTGTCGCTAACAACCCGAAGCGGACATTGGCCAAAACAGCCTACCGCCAATGATGCCGGTTGTAATTGCGCATGCATGCTCTTCTTTATCCGTCAATAAGGGCGTTCGGTTTGGCGAACTTCTCCAATGCCGATGGGTCCTCGATGACAATATCGCGCCCGCAGCTTTTCACGCCGTATTTTGCCAGCAGCGCCAGGTTTCGCGACAGATTCTCCGGTGTCATTCCCAAGCGCGAGGCGAGCGTGCGCTTGTCGAATGTCAATTCGATGTTTCGCTGATGGCCCTGGTGAGCGTCGGCCTGAAGAATCCAGTTCGCCAATCGCTCAGCGGTGGTGCGCAATTTTTCGTTTTTGAGGGACCGCACGACGCCACGATAGCGCTCTGCGAGTTCATTGACGATGGCGCGCGCGAAAGCGGCATCGCGCCCGAATACATCGCGCACGGTCGCTGCCGGTATCATGAGGATTTGCGCGGGCGCAAGAGTCCGAGCCGATTTGAGATAGACCGCATCACGTATGACTGCGGCCAGAATGAACGTGGTCACCGGCCGCATGATATCGAGCGTGGTTTCGTGTCCATTGTGGGCGCTGAACATTTCCACTGAACCTTCAACGACGACATGCAAAAAGTCCGGCAAATCGCCTTCGGTGATCAGGGTTACGTGCTGCGGGAAACGTTGGAGAAACGCGGCATTGAGCAGTTCCCCGAAATGTTTTTCGCTCATGTCGCAGAACAGCGGCAGCGCGCGGATGAGTTTCCAGTCGGATGGGCGCACGGTTTTCTCCCCGGATTTGGACCTCGCGAAAAAATTTATCGCGATAGCGCATATGCTGTCTTGATAATTATCAAAATACCGTAATGCTTAAGTCAAATCTCAAGTTGATATAGGTAAAGCAAAATTGCCACGGGCAAAAGCGAAGTATTATTGATTAACGTCAAAGCATTGATCCGGAATTCCTGGCTTTGTGAGCGCTGAAAATTCTCAGCGGCTAACGAGGTGACACGACATGAGCGCAACATCCCAATCAAGCATTGGAGGAGCTGGAACACCCTATCGGCTATTGGGAACGCCGACTGCCGGCCTCGTGATGGGGACGTGGGGGTTCTTCATCGGGTTCGCGGCCGTGGCGCTGTACGGCCCGGCGGCAAAATATTTTCAAGAGCAGATGCACCTTAGCGGACTGGCGCTCGGGCTTCTTGTCGCGGCGCCGCAACTGACCGGCTCGCTCCTCCGCATCCCGTTCGGCGCTTGGGTCGATCGCGTCGGCGGCCGTCTGCCCATGCTCACTTTGTTCGGCCTGTCGCTGGTCGGCATGTGGGGACTGGTGTTCATTCTGCTGACCGCCAAGACCCTCACGGTTGCCGCCTATCCGATCATTGTCATGTTCGGTTTCTTGAGCGGTTGCGGCGTTGCCTCGTTCTCGGTCGGCATCCCGCAGGTCTCTTATTGGTATCCGCAGTCGCGTCAGGGCACGGTCCTCGGTGCTTACGGCGGAATTGGTAATCTGGCGCCCGGCATTTTCACGCTGTTCCTACCGTATGCGATTGCCGCGTGGGGTCTCACCGGCTCCTATTTTGCCTGGTTTACGTTCCTTCTTATCGGCACCGCGGTTTATGCGTGGCTGGCGCGCGACGCTTATTTCTTCCAGCTTCGCCAGCAGGGATTCGATGCCGATGCCAGCCGTAAGATTGCCCAGGAGAACGGCCAGGCGCTGTTCCCCAACGAACGGGTCTGGCAGGCAGTCATCACCGCCGCCGAAGATCCGCGCACTTGGGGTCTTGTCGCTCTCTACTTCGTGTCCTTCGGAGGATTCCTAGCGCTCACCGCGTGGTTTCCTACCTACTGGATCAACCTCCATCATATGGACGTGAAATCCGCCGCGATGCTGGGCGGGCTCGGGTTCTCGCTGCTCGCCGCGATCATTCGCGTGTTCGGCGGCATGTTCTCCGAACGCATTGGAGGCGAGCGAACGGCGATCCTTTCGTTTGCGGGCGTCCTTGTTGGGGCGGCCATCCTCACGCTCACTGAGGACTTCTATCAAGCGCTTGCCGGCGAATTGCTTATCGCTCTCGGTATGGGAATCGGCAATGCAGCCGTGTTCAAGATGGTGCCTAAATACGTGCCCGAAGCGGTCGGCGGAGCGGCAGGCCTGGTCGGCGGACTGGGCGCGCTCGGCGGCTTCGTCATACCGCCGTTCCTTGGCGCCGTCGTCGATGCGCTCGGAACTTCGGGCTATGCCGGCGGCTTTTTCGCCTATGTCGTGCTCGCGGTCATGGCGATCGGCGTTTCTGTGTACTTCTGGCATCTCGATCGCGGTGCCAAGCTGAAAGCCGGCGGATCGGCGATTCCGAAGACGGCGTAGGAGGTCGCACCATGAGTCACTTTCTCGACCGACTGACCTTCTTCAACCGCGTCACCGAAGAATTCTCGGACGGCCACGGCATCACCACCCGGGAAGACCGCCGCTGGGAGGACGGCTACCGCAAGCGCTGGCAGCACGACAAGATCGTGCGCTCGACCCACGGCGCCAACTGCACGGGCTCGTGCTCGTGGAAGATTTACGTCAAGGGCGGCATCGTCACCTGGGAGACGCAGCAGACCGATTACCCGCGCACGCGGCCGGAGCTGCCCAACCACGAGCCGCGCGGCTGTTCGCGCGGCGCCAGCTATTCCTGGTACCTCTATTCCGGCAATCGCGTGAAATATCCGCTGGTGCGCTCGCGCCTGCTCAAGCTTTGGCGCGAGGCACGGGCATTGCGTAAGCCGGTCGCGGCCTGGGGCTCGATCGTCGAGGACCCGAAGAAACGCGAGGCCTACACGGCCAAGCGCGGCCTCGGCGGCTTCGTGCGCGCCACCTGGGACGAGGTGACCGAGGTCATCGCGGCGGCCAACGCCTACACCGTGAAGACGCACGGACCCGACCGCGTTATCGGCTTCTCGCCGATCCCGGCGATGTCGATGGTGTCCTATGCCGCGGGCTCGCGCTATCTGTCGCTGCTCGGCGGCGTCTGCATGTCGTTTTACGACTGGTACTGCGACCTGCCGCCGTCCTCACCGCAGACCTGGGGCGAGCAGACCGACGTTCCGGAAAGCGCCGACTGGTACAATTCCGGCTTCCTCATCCTGTGGGGATCGAACGTCCCGCAGACCCGCACCCCCGACGCGCATTTCTACACCGAAGCGCGTTACCGCGGCGCCAAGAGCGTGGTGATCTGCCCGGACTATTCGGAGGCCTCGAAATTCTCCGATCTATGGATTTCGGTGAAACAGGGCACAGACGCCGCGCTCGCCATGGCGATGGGCCACGTCATCCTGCGCGAATTCTATCTCGACCGGCAGGCCAAATATTTCGAGGACTATGTCCGGCAATACACCGACATGCCCATGCTGGTGCGCCTGATAAAGCAGGGCGACAAGCTCGTTCCCGACCGGCTGCTGCGCGCCTCCGATTTCGCCGACAATCTCGGTGAAGCCAATAACCCGGAATGGAAAACCGTCGCTTACGACGAAACCTCCAAAAGCGTGGTGGTGCCGCGCGGCTCGGTCGGCTTCCGCTGGGGCGAGAAGGGCAAGTGGAACTTGGAGGAGAAGGAGGCGGAAGGCCGCGAAACCAACCTGCAACTGACTTTCGCCGCCGACAAGGACGAATTCGCCGACGTTGGTTTCCCGTATTTCGGAAACCGCGAGCACGACCACTTCGCCGGCACCGATCACCCGAGCGTTTTGGTGCGCAAGGTTCCGGCCAAACGCGTGCAGCTGAAAGACGGCGAGGCATTGGTCGCCTCGGTGTTCGACCTGTTCGTCGCCAATTACGGGCTCGACCGCGGGTTCGGCGGCGATCATGTGGCCAAGAGTTACGACGAGAATGTGCCCTATACACCGGCCTGGGCCGAGAAGATCACCGGCGTGCCGCGCGACCAGATCGTCACGGTGGCGCGCGAATTCGCGCTCAACGCCGAGAAGACCAAGGGCCGCTCGATGGTCATCATCGGCGCCGCCATGAACCATTGGTATCACTCCGACATGAACTACCGCGGCGTCATCAACATGCTGGTGATGTGTGGCTGTGTGGGTCAGTCGGGCGGCGGCTGGTCGCATTATGTCGGCCAGGAGAAGCTGCGGCCGCAATCGGGCTGGCTGCCCTTGGCGTTCGCGCTCGATTGGGCGCGGCCGCCGCGGCAGCAGAACTCGACCTCGTTCTTTTATGCGCACACCGACCAGTGGCGCTACGAAGCCCTGGGCGTCGAAGAAATCCTGTCGCCGACGGCGCCCGCTGGCCCGTGGGACGGCGCGCTGATCGACTACAACGTGCGCGCCGAGCGCATGGGCTGGCTGCCGTCGGCGCCGCAGCTCAGGCAGAATCCGCTAGGTGTGGCCGAAAAGGCGAAGGCCGCCGGCCTCGAGCCCAAGGACTATGTCGCCAAGGCGCTCAAATCGGGCGAGTTGCAGCTGTCCTGCGAGGACCCGGACCATCCCGCCAACTGGCCGCGCAATTTGTTTGTGTGGCGGTCGAACCTGCTCGGCTCTTCCGGCAAGGGCCACGAATATTTCCTCAAGCATCTGCTTGGCACCAGCCATGGCGTTCAAGGCAAGGACCTGGGCGAAACCGGCAGGAAGAAGCCGCAGGAAGTCGCCTGGCACGACCAGGCGCCGAAAGGAAAGCTCGACCTCTTGGTCACTATCGACTTCCGCATGTCGACCACCTGCGTCTACTCGGACATCGTGCTGCCGACCGCGACCTGGTATGAGAAGAACGATCTCAACACCTCCGACATGCACCCGTTCATCCACCCGTTGACTGCGGCGGTTGACCCGGTGTGGGAATGCCGGAGCGACTGGGACATCTACAAGGCCATCGCCAAGAAATTTTCGGAGGTGGCGCCCGAAGTGCTCGGCGTCGAGAAGGACACGGTGCTCACGCCGATCCAGCACGACACGCCGGCCGAGATCGCGCAGGCGCTCGACGTCAAGGATTGGAAGAAAGGCGAGGTCGAGCCGATCCCGGGCAAAACCATGCCGGCGGTCGCCGTGATCGAGCGCGACTATCCCAACCTCTACAAGCGCTTCACCGCGCTGGGGCCGTTGATGGCCAAGGTCGGCAACGCCGGCAAAGGCATTGCCTGGAATACCGAGCACGAGGTGGATCTACTCAGGCGGCTCAACGGCGTCGTGACCGAGGAGGGGGCGACCAAGGGCTTCGCCCGCATCGATACCGATATTGATGCCACCGAGGTGATCCTCGCACTCGCGCCCGAAACCAACGGCGAGGTTGCGGTCAAGGCCTGGGACTCGCTGTCGAAGACTACCGGCCTCGACCACAAACATCTCGCCATCTCCAAGGAGGACGAGAAGATTCGCTTTCGCGACGTGGTCGCGCAACCGCGCAAGATCATCTCGTCGCCGGTCTGGTCCGGCTTGGAGTCGGACAAGGTCTGCTACAACGCCGGCTATACCAACGTGCATGAGCTGATCCCGTGGCGCACGCTCTCCGGGCGCCAGCAGCTCTACCAGGATCATCTCTGGATGCGCGCTTTTGGCGAGGCACTCTGCGTCTATCGCCCGCCGGTCGATCTCAAGGCGGTCAAGCCGGTGATCGACTCAAAGCCGAACGGCGAGCAGCAGATCGTGCTCAATTTCATCACCCCGCACCAGAAGTGGGGCATCCATTCGACCTACACCGACAACCTGTTGATGCTCACGCTCTCGCGCGGCGGTCCGATCGTATGGATCAGCGAGAACGATGCCAAAAAGGCGGGCATTGTCGATAACGACTGGATCGAAGCCTACAACTCGAACGGCGCGCTGGTCGCCCGCGCGGTGGTCTCGCAGCGCGTGAAAGACGGCATGTGCCTGATGTATCACGCGCAGGAGAAGATCGTGAACGTGCCCGGCTCGGAAATAACCGGCCAGCGCGGCGGCATCCACAATTCGGTGACGCGCGCGATCATCAAGCCGACCCACATGATCGGCGGCTATGCCCAGCAGTCCTACGGCTTCAACTACTACGGCACGATCGGGACCAATCGTGATGAATTCGTCATCGTGCGCAAGATGGTCAAGGTCGACTGGCTCGACAAGCCGACCGCCGATCAGCCCGAACCGCTCACCGTCGCGCCCAAGTCTACGAACAAGTTGGAGGCCGCAGAATGAAGATCCGCGCACAAATCGCGATGGTGCTGAACCTCGACAAGTGCATCGGGTGTCACACCTGCTCGGTCACCTGCAAGAACGTGTGGACCAACCGCGAAGGCATGGAATACGCCTGGTTCAACAACGTCGAGACCAAACCCGGCATCGGTTACCCGAAGGAATGGGAAAACCAGGACCGCTGGAACGGCGGCTGGCGCCGCAAGAAAAACGGCAAAATCGAGCCGCGCATCGGCTCGAAATGGCGGGTGCTGGCCAATATCTTCTCCAACCCCGACCTGCCGGAAATCGACGACTACTACGAGCCGTTCACCTTCGATTACGAACACTTGCAAAACGCACCCGAATTGCAGGCTTCGCCGACCGCGCGGCCGCGTTCGCTGATCAGCGGCGAGCGCATGGAAAAAATCGAATGGGGTCCGAACTGGGAGGAAATCCTCGGCACCGAATTCGCCAAGCGCTCGAAGGACGTCAATTTCGAGGGCATCCAGAAGGAAATCTACGGCCAGTTCGAAAACACCTTCATGATGTACCTGCCGCGGCTGTGCGAGCACTGCCTCAATCCGGCCTGCGTCGCCGCCTGTCCGTCGGGCGCCATCTACAAGCGCGAGGAAGACGGCGTCGTCCTGATCGATCAGGACAAGTGCCGCGGCTGGCGCATGTGCGTGTCGGGCTGTCCCTACAAGAAAATCTATTACAACTGGTCGAGCGGCAAATCCGAGAAGTGCATTTTCTGCTATCCGCGCATCGAGGCCGGCCAGCCGACCGTGTGCTCGGAGACCTGCGTCGGCCGCATCCGCTATCTCGGTGTCGTGCTCTATGACGCCGACCGCATCAAGGAAGCGGCGAGCATCGCCGACGAACAGGACTTATACGAGGCTCAACTCGGCATTTTCCTCAATCCGAACGACCCCTCAGTGATCGCGCAGGCGCGCGCCGACGGCATCGCCGAGAATTGGCTGGAGGCGGCGCGCCGCTCGCCGGTGTGGAAAATGGCGATGGAGTGGAAGGTCGCCTTTCCGCTGCATCCCGAATACCGCACGCTGCCGATGGTGTGGTACGTACCGCCGCTGTCGCCGATCCAGTCGGCGGCGCAGGCCGGCAAGCTCGGGCATGACGGCGAAATGCCGGACGTGCGCTCGCTTCGTATTCCCCTGAAATATCTCGCTAACCTTCTCACCGCCGGCAAGGAAGAACCGGTGGCGCTTGGGCTCGAGCGCATGCTGGCGATGCGCGGCTACATGCGCGCCAAGACCATCGACGGTGTGATCGACGAGGCCATCGCCAAGCGCGTGGGGCTCACGGCGCTCGCCATCGAAGACATGTACCAGACGATGGCGATCGCCAATTACGAGGACCGTTTCGTCATTCCGACCGCGCACCGCGAAATCAATGAAGATGCCTACGATCTGCGCGGCTCCTGCGGTTTCTCCTTCGGCAACGACTGCTCGGGCGGCACCAGCGAGGCAAACCTGTTCGGCACGCCCAAGCGTGCCAAGACGCCGATGGAGGTCGTGTGATGCTCAGGTCGCTAAAAGCGCTGTCCGCCCTGCTGACCTATCCCACGGCCGAATTGCAACGGGCTACGGGCGAGATTAGCGAAGCGATTGAAAATGATACGGCAATCCCGCTCAGCCTCCGCAACCAACTGCACCGGCTGCTAACCGAGATCACGACCGGCGATCTCTACGATTTGCAGGAGCGCTACGTGCTGCTGTTCGATCGCACGCGCTCGCTGTCGTTGCATCTGTTCGAGCACGTGCATGGCGAAAGTCGCGACCGCGGCCAGGCCATGATCGACCTCAAGGCGCAATACGAGCAAAACAACCTGTTCATGACGGCGGCCGAATTGCCGGACTTCGCGCCGTTGTTCCTGGAATTTCTCTCGTTGCTGCCGGCGCAACAGGCTTGCGACCTGCTGGCCCAGCCGGCGCATATTTTCGCCGCCATCGCGGAGCGGCTGCGCAAGCGCAAGTCGTCCTATGAGGCGGTGTTCCGGGCCCTGGTGGCGCTTTCCGCAGCGAAGCCCAAGGAAGAAGAGGTCTCGGCCCTGCTCACGCTGCCCGATCCGGATGCCACCGATTTGGCGGCGCTCGATGCCGCCTGGGAAGACGAGCCGGTCAGTTTCGGCCCCGCTGCCGGCGACGGCTGCAAGGACGGCCTGATCGCCCGTATCCGCGGCGGCATGCGTCCCGCGCCGGACATGCCGGCCACCCCCCCCACCATCCCGCCGCGCCATTGAGGAAACGGTCATGCGCGAATTGCTCAGTTACATTGTATTCGGCTGGTATCCCTATCTCTGCCTGACCGTGTTCCTGCTCGGCAGCTGGCTGCGCTTCGACCGCGAGCAGTACACTTGGCGCAGCGGCTCGAGCCAGCTTCTGCGTCGCCGCCAGCTCGCCTGGGGCTCCAACCTGTTTCATGTCGGCATCCTGGTCATCTTTTTCGGCCATTTCGTCGGCTTGCTGACGCCGATCTGGGTGTTCGAGGCCATCGGCATCTCGCCCACTGTCAAGCAGTGGATGTCGATCAGCATCGGCGGCGTCGCCGGCGTCATGTGCTTCATTGGCATCACGCTGCTGGTGCATCGCCGCCTCTTCGATGCGCGCATCTATGCGACCTCGTCGTTCGGCGACATCGCAGTCCTGCTCATGCTCTATGCGCAGCTGATCATTGGCCTTGCCACCATCACTGTTTCGCTCAACCACCTCGACGGCCACGAAATGGTGCGGTTCATGACCTGGGCGCAGGGTATCCTCACATTGCAGCCGGGCGTCTCGGCGCTGGTTACCGACGCAAACCCGCTGTTCAAGGCGCATCTGTTTCTCGGCATGACCATCTTCCTGGTGTTCCCATTCACCCGTCTTGTGCACGTCTGGAGCGCGCCGATCTGGTATCTCGGTCGGCGCGGCTATCAGGTTGTGCGCACCAGTCGCGCGCCGCGCGGCGCCATACCGGCGGAGTGGCCGCGATGACCTGCTCGGTGCACGCGGAAATTCCCGCGGGGCGGCCGGTGGCCGTCAGCGTCAATGGCGTGTCGATCGGCCGCGAGGCGATCGTGCGTGAAATGCAGCACCATCCGGCGCCAAAGCCGATTGCGGCATGGCAGCAGGCGGCCCGCGCGCTGGTCGTCCGCGAGCTGCTATTGCAGCGGGCGCACCGTCTTGGCGTCACTCCCGAACCGATCAGCGATCGTGACGGCCGGCGCGAGGCCGACGATGAGGCCGTCATGCGCGCGCTGATCGAACGGGAGGTCAGGGTTCCCGAGCCGGATGGCGAGACCTGCCGGCGTTTCTACCAGCGCAATCACGGCCGGTTCCGCTCGCCCGACATCTTCGAAGCGTCGCACATCCTGTTCGCGGCATTGCCTGCGGACTGCAACGCCTATGCGCAGGCGCGTGCC